>Ga0123355_10008690_pt1 | contig 15356 bp, 10 predicted proteins | sample TergutEmb28metaG_3_FD_89872 | JGI IMG/M metagenome (GOLD analysis project Ga0123355, IMG submission 89872) | Embiratermes neotenicus P1 segment gut microbial communities from Petit-Saut dam, French Guiana - Emb289 P1 | ecosystem: Host-associated > Arthropoda: Insects > Digestive system > Gut ... | reverse complement strand
TCGGTCTCTGCTGTCAGTGTCGTAGTATGAGCATTACAGAATCAGTTAGCCGTTGGTGTAGCTCCTGACTGCATTTAACCGTCGGTCTCTGCTGTCAGTGTCGTAGTATGAGCATTACAGAATCAGTTAGCCGTTGGTGTACCTCTGTTTAGTGAGTGGCCTGCGGGCTGTACGGCAGTGAAATCGGGTCTCGCTTCGTAGCAGGGTTAAGCGTCCAGGCAGACTCTGGGAGGCAGCCAGTCCATTCCAACGGATACCAGGGTGGAGCGCGGCCAGGACTTGAGGCTGAAAATTTAGGGCCATACAGAACCGAGATAAAAATGGCTGGAAGCAGAACGTCCGTTCCCCACATATCATGACCTGATGTACAGGATAAATTTGCCTCTGTACTGTCACAGTGGGTGGGCCGGGAGAGCTCAGTCGGTATAGCGACTCGCTACGGGCTGGACGGTCCGGGGACCGAATCCCGGTGGGGGCGAGAATTTTTCGCATCTGTCCAGACCGTCCCTCAGTTCAACTCAGCCTCCTGTACAATCGGTACCGGTTCTTTCCCGGGTGTACAGCGGCCGGGGCGTGGCGCTGACCACCCGCCCCCATCTAGAGCCGAAGTTAAAGAAAGAGTACAGCTGTACCTCTACTCTACCTCTGGGCCTTCATGGCCTGTTTTAGGGTGAACTTTACATTTAGTGCCACAGTGGAGTCGCTTCCATTTGACTATACTTACTTACTTACTTACTCACGCCATGGTGCAGAGTCCTTGAGAAGCTAACTGGTTTGCAGCTAGTCAAGAAATTCCCCGCATTTCACGGAACCCGAAGGTTCATTACCACATTCACAAGCGTCCGCCACCTGTCTCTATCCTGGCCCAGGTCAGTCCAGTCCATATACCCACATCCCACCTCCTGGAGATCCATTCTAATATTATTCACCCATCTACGGCTAGGTCTCCCCAGTGGCCTCCTTCCCTCCGGTTTTCCACTTGACTGTACTTTTTGTAATTATAAACTTTATGATAAGGTAAATGAGAAGAGCTGTAACCTAGAGTTTCCGATCTAGAAATTTGTCCTAGAGTTTTCCTAAATGTGAATGCCTTCTGTGCCGAGACTATTGTGTGACCTAATTGACAAGTGCCTCTCAAGGAAGCTAAAAGTTCCATCGAGCGAATTTCTGTTCAGAATCTGACGTCACCTCAATTATAGTGATTTGCCACTACCACGTTTTATGGAACACGACATTTCAGTGCTGCGTTCACACGAGTCCACCACTGTACCTGTCCTGAGTCAAATTCGTCCAGTCCACACTCTTTCCCTGCCTCATTGAAACAAGCTGTTTCTGTCACAATATTTCCGCCCGTAATTCCTACGGCACTTTTGACCCCCATGAGTGTCACTCACCTTACCCTCTTTTCTTCCTGGAGTCTGGCTGTGTGCATGTGAATAGTAATGGCACACCAACGACCTGTTAGTGCCAATTCCGATGGCCGTGTGTTCTAAAGCATAGGTCTGCAGCTGCTCGATTGCTGGGACCGCGGGTTCGAAACCTGCTGCAGTCATGGATGTTCGTCTGTTGTCTGCGATGAGCTGATCGCTCTTTCAGAGGAGTCCTACCGCGCGCGTGTGTGTGTGTGTGTAATTGTTTGCGATCTAGAAACCTAAACAATGCGCCGGCTTAGGCCCGATTAAGGCTGTTGCACCACAGGAAAAAAATGACCCGTTAGTAGCAAGACTTGAGTTTCCCACAGAGGTGCCGCTGGTCCACGTGTTTTTCGGTATATGCCGTGGCGACTGGTAAATACTTGGTATCGTTGAGGAGAAGTATACGGTCTCAACCTGAAGAACTGGACTGTTAAGTCCTGATAATGGAAACCGCATGATCCTTCGAAACGTCTCAGTCTAGTTCTTAGAACATTAAACCCTGAAGTTGGAGGTCGTGCGCTTCTCCGAAACGACGGTAACCATTTACCAATCCACACGGGTAGCACGCTAGAAGACTTGTATTTTTGACCTGCTACTATTGTTTAAGCCATCTGCCCTGTGACAGACTCTATCGTCTGAATTGATTACCTCGGTACCTGATGTACGGGGAAGTCTGTGTATAAATGGCAGTTAGCATTCCCAGTACGAGGAAGATGTGTATGACCGTCGGGTGGTTGTGTCACCCTTGACCGATCTGACCTGGTGTAATTCTACAACACAAGGTAAAGATAAAAATATCATTTTTGTATAATGTACCATGCCATGAAGACCTGTTAGAATAGTGAAGGTGTTGTTCAACACATTCTTAACATTGGCGCCGCTAGATGGTCGCGAGCCTCCATCTTCACGCTCCAGCCATGCTACCTCCAGAGAAAGAGCCCAAAACACCCACTGTGTAAGGCAAAAGGTGGGCCCCAGAACATATCTGAATACTGTGGAGAAGATCTGTTCCTCTGCCTGGAATCGAACTTCGATTATAGATCATATCGTATCGTATCGCAGCTGCTATACTGACTGAGCTGTCCCATTTTCTTACTACATTTGTTGATAGCGTTTTGATGTGTTATTTACGTGAATCTGTAATGTAACACTACGTTTTTGCGAACAATTACAGAGCTTTTTTTTTTGAGCCTGGGGCTAGTAATCACAATGGCCGCCCCAAACAGAAATTATGAACTTTAAAAAAATCACAGTAATTTAATTTTCTTTCATTTCGATGTAAAATTTAAAATTTGCTTTGCCCTAAAATATATATATTTTTTAATTTAAAATAGTCTTTCTTACTATTTTGCCACTCAGGGCGACCATACCACTCCCTTTCGCCCCTAGCTAAGCCACTGCTTGCGAAATACAGATTCATACCCTTTGCAACTTCGCGAATTCTGCTTCTGGGTTTGTTAGTCAGCCTGACCTGGTATTCTAAGTTGCAAACCCGTGTGACCTAACCAACTGTTATGGTTGATATATGCAGCTACAATGTAGAATCCTGTTCTTGATGCATGTGTCGTCTTCCTTATCACTTCCATGTAACTTTTTCATGTCGCCGGCTTTAGACAGGAAGTACGTCTGCAATTTGTACATAGGAATCACAGCCTCCTTGGCTTATCTGTGCGTCAAGCTTACGTAACCACAACACGCAGAGAGGATACTTGAGCTCGGCTGCCTGCCAGTAAAATATTTAATGCAGTACGTTATAATAATTAATGTAACGTAACGTAGCGTAAATGAGACAGAGATATGCAGCCCTCTCATCTCTGCGCAGTGCCGCTTGACATTGCCTTAATGCGGCAGCAGGGGTAGTCCTAGCTGTTAGCTGCCTCGTTTGCTTGTGATGTGTCGATTTTGTTCAACGGCATAAAAATCTGCATGTGTGGTGCAACGTGAAATTGTATGAAGATAGTGACTGATAATTTAGAAGGGTGTGACGTGTATCCTCTCAACCATGCATGCTTCATACCCAGCCCATCCGATGCGCCCCGTGTATCACCATCCCAGTAATATTTGGTGAAGAGTAAGAATTTTGAAGCTCTTCATTCTGATTTTTTTTTTTTTTCGCAATTTTATATGTTTTTCTCTTAGGTACAAACTCTTCGAATTTTTGTGTCGTTCAATACGAAGGCGTTACGACATGTGGCAACATGTAACTTGATCAGGGTACACGGTCGGTGAATAGTAATATATGATAAAATATCTTTATTGGCGTGTATTTGTTGGTTTGTTACTTAGTGTAAGTAATCACTTCTCATTCGGCCTATTGGCTATATTGAGGAAATTATCATTTGAAACTATGCACTTAATGGACTTACCCATCGTATAACACGTTAAAAATGTAGTACTATAAGTCGGCGAATTAGTTGGGGCCGTCGGGGCTTACCTATGTAGGTGATAACGTTCTTTTTTAACTTGAGGACGGAGACCGATTCTGTTCCCGAAATGCTGTGTTTCTGTTTTTAAATCTGGACGGTGCATCACGTCCGTACGCGAGGTACCATTGTCAGGTTCGTACAGAAAGGCGATTAGAATTTATTGTTTCAAACTTTCCTGTGTTAATCCGATTAGTTATTCAACAGACGCACTTGCTACTTTTATACGCAAGTAGACACTCGAAATGACCGTAGAACTTAAATGTTTTGTAAAGACGTGTTTTACCCGAGCCTAAGAAAGTTCGAGGTGTTCAGTAGAGTGGGGTGGGCAGAATCGCTCAAAATTTCACAAAACCAACAACGCGAGTAGAGTAAGCTGTTCGGGATCTGCTTTATTATAAGAAGAATAATTGGTAGCTTAATTTTCCTTAGTGATTTTAATTTCGGGCGCAGAAAAGACGGCAGCAATTCTATCGCACGTTTTGTTCGACTAATCAACTTTAGGTTCACTCATCGCCATGATGACGCAGAATATCGCTAGTCGTTGGAGAAGATAATTTGTGCACAGTGATAAAACTGTGTGTCTCAGAATTATAGGCGTGTTCGCATATTCGCGAAAAGACATTTAACTTCGTCATGACCGTCCGTTTGTCCTATCTGCCCGTCTGTCTGCAGCTGTCAGCGCGGCTCCCCAGTGGTAGGATTTACGTGAAATTTGATATTGGGCACATTTGTGGAGATATGTTAGGAAATCCAGTTTGGCTGCAATCGGACACCAACACTGGCACTCTACATACAGACCGAAGAGCGTTTTATTGTTTCCTACGACATAAATTCGCCGTAAAAGGATTGTTGCGAGACACTCAATATTTTGTTACATTGTTGACAGTGATATGTAACTCGACAATACATACACACACAATCCATTGTTGTCTATCTACTGTTACAATGGTTACACGAAGGCGCCACAGTGCTACGTTATACGTACATTGCCTGCCTTTTTTTTACTTACTTACTTACTTACTCCATGGTGCAGAGTCCTTCTTGAGACGCTAACTGGTTTGCAGCTAGTCAAGAAATTCCCTGCATTTCACGGAACCCGAAGGTTCATAACCGCACTCACAAGCATTCGCCACTTGTCTCTATCCTGGGCCAGCCCAACCCAGTCCATATACCCACATCCCACCTCCTGGAGATCCATCCTAATATTATCCACCCATCTACGACTAGGTCTCCCCAGTGGTCTCCTTCCTTCCAGGTCTTGTTTTTACATAACGATTTAAAGCCATTATTCTCTTCGCGGTACTCATTACGAAGAAGTGTAAGGACTTGTACTGGACTGCGTCGCTTGATGAGTTCAGAACTGGTGTCGACAATTAGACTCGCACAAAAGATAAAAAGTGGGTAATATACATATAACGTAACATAGAGGCGCGTTCTTGCAATCATCGTTGCAGTGGAAAAGCAATGAGTGTTAACCTGAGTGTGTGTGTGTTTGTAGCCTTAGGTATCCAGCATGCAATGCGCGTGCGCCATATTGTCATCTGTGGCATGCCCCGCTATACGGTATTTTTCCACATTATCTCACAAACGGCACGATTAAAAAAAAATGTTATTGAACACAAAATGTGCGTTTTGATTTTCTCTGCTAGGTTTGTCAGCAGTGTTTCTAATTCTAAGAAGAAATGAGCGAGATATGATAAAAAATGTATTTTGGTCTCCATGTAAAGTGCCGTTTCTTATTGTCCGATTTTAATGGAACTTGAATTTTCTGGACACCTTTTCGAAAAATCCCAAAATATCAAATTTCATGGATATCTGTCGAGTGGGAGCAGAGTTTTTTCCCTGCGAGCGGACGGACGGAGTGACGGACAGAAGGACAGACATGACGAATCGAGTAGTCGCTTTTCACAATTTTGCGAACGCGACTAAAAATAGCGAACTACTTTGAACGGTAGGGTGGGTGAGGTTGTCGACGAATACCTCCGATTATAAGCACAAACAGCTCCGGCCTCAGTATTCAGCTGGTGTAGGACTTGAGTACAAAGGGTTTCGTACCACACTTTCTGAGGTGAAGTGATTCGAGTACCAGCGGGCTGATTTCAACGGGTCGTTTTTCACAAGCAGCCTTCGGCTTAGTTGCTTTTTGTCCAGAAACGTTCCCAGGTCCTGAGTTTCGGTTTTAAGGTTGGTAAAAACCTTTATCTTGATTTATGCCGGCGTAGAATTCTCGTCGCTCTGTAACACAGCCACGTGCAATTAACACGTTTTCATGCCTCTTTGCATATCTGTCACGCGTTCTTCAGAGAAATTATGAGTTGGAGCTGGATATTTGAACTTTAGAGATACCAGCGCAGTTGAGTTATGTAACATTTCATCTGCAGCTTCCTTTCCGTCGAAACGATTCATAACGAAACCTTTCAGGCCCTACCTCTTTTAAAGGGGGTATGCGGTGGCACGGTTGGTTGAGTCGAAAGGTCGCGGGTTCGATTCCCGATGGTGTCATTGGAATTTTTTATTGACATAATCCTTTCGGCCACACTGTAATTGACTCAGCCTCTAACAGAAACGAGTATCAGGAATATTTCCTAGGGGGGTAAAGGCGGCCGGTGCGTAAGGCTGACAACCTTACCACCTTCACGTGCCGATTGTCATGAAATCTGGGAGCCTCAACCTCCTGGAACCCTCAGGGCCTGTCCAGGCCTGTAATGGGATTGCTTTTTTTTTTTTTTTTTAACCTTTTACCGCTTTTAAAGACCACATTTCATTTTTCATGAATGGGATATTTTGTTCAACGTCGTGTTTTGACACGTTTTTATAAAAATATATATTTTAACGAATATCATTATTTTAATCACAAGTCCGGTGAAAGATCAGATTTAAAATTCATGTAATTCAGAACGGGATTTAAGCTTTAAATCCTCGTGCTGGAGGTAAGCAGAAATATTCTTTCATGCAATTAAGATGCAGCTACGTGCTCAAAAATGCACTGAAGATATTCGCTCTTTCTTATGTTGAATGAATCTCCAGTTGCAGCCTTGTGCGATAATCAGACGACTGTGACAAATAATGTAGCGACATTCTGTGTTACCTGTAACTTGCATTACAGGTAACGTGGCACACGTGGGCAGAGGAGGGGTGCATACGGGGTTTTGGTGAGCAGACAGGAGGGACAAGGACCAAGTGGCTCCTGAAAGACCATTTAAGTAAAGCATAAATAAACATGTGTAGGACGTGACGTGTTTATGTACATATTTCGTGGAGAAGGAATAAACTTGAATGAAGTTCCCGTGGGTGAAATATTCAGTAGGGAAACAGAAGGAAAACATTTCTGGATGAAAGTGCTTCTTTATGTTTATTGTCTCCCGTCTAAAGGTCATTGCGTGGAAGGCTAACAGACCCACACGGTGCAGCTAATTAAAATTACCGTATGAGTACATAAATTCGTGGAAGCTACATCTTGTATATACAGTTGTGACATTCACAATAATTTTGAGTTAAATAAATAATAATGTAATTAAAATTGCGTAAAGTTCTGTGTACATTGTTTTACATTTTGTTAATTCGGCTTTTTATTATTTGTTTGTTTCAGAAAAAGTAATTTTAGTGTAGTAATTAAAACATGATTTTTAACGTTTTAAAACTCTCGAACTTGTTTTTGTTCTGTTTCCTTTGTAATTTTTTTTAAGTTGAAGACAGAATAATATCTGATCTGCTCCATGATCCCAATGTAATGAAAGTATTCAATTTAGTTACAAAGTTTAATTACAAAGTTTTAGAGATTGTTGCCTGAAAGAATGCGAGCCAATCTGCTAAGTAAATTTCTCTCTGTCTGTCTGTACCTTTCTATAGTACTTTATCATCACCATCGTAGTCAACATCGTCATTATAATTATGATCGTCATTATCATCATCGTCGTTATCATTACCATCGCCATTCCTCTGTATCTTTTCTCTTGGCTTGCATTGCCGTTAGCCTGTAGAACCTTCAAGTTCGGTAACTGTTCAGATTTGAAATTCTTAGAGGGCTGTAAACGAAAATGACCTTCTCTTATGTGATATAGTTTTGGTAAATAGACACCGAGGTTTCGGAGGAATATAATGCTTCTGTCTTCAGTGTAGAAGAGCAACTACACGGGGAAAAATGTTTCAGATACACGAAATGGAGACGAGGGAAAGGGACTGCAATCTGTCAGAAAAGAAACAGCTCTTGTTGGGGTCACCTTCATCATTGGCTCGTTCGCAGTTTCGGTTCCTAGTACAATTAAGACGTAGGCAGCATATCTATCCGAAACGTTGGCAGCTGTCTACCAAACTCTAAGATGTCATATCCCGGAGAACGGTAATCTTCATTGGTACCATACTGTCAGTTATCATCATCATCATCATCATCATCACACCATTCTTAGTTAACTACAGCAAATTAATGCGTAAGTAGTCTTGCCACCGAATTGTTTTTGTATAAACAAATGTGCGTCGGGCTTTTTTTTTTCCATTATACGCAGAATTCCAATTGGACTTCGTCCAGTTTCTGTTTGTATACGACTGTGTAGGAATAAGACGTTTCGGAAATTGCCTGTGTCTCCGTCCTTACCGAAAATGAGGGAGGAAGCCTGCTGAATTGGCTGTCTTGCGAGTGACGACAGAAACGGAGCGAATGTTCTAAGCCTCGTGCTTTTGACATTCGTGTCGTGTAATATATTTCAGTTGAAATGGCATTGTCACTAACGTCCAGAAACGGGAATATAATATTGTTGCTCAGTTACCAGATGAATCTGATTCGTCAGTTATTCCTAGTAAGTGAAATAAAGTGAAATGCCAACTTGATGCAACTTGGTAATTTTATTGATGTGTTCTTAGCTCGACATGTTTCGGGTACATACGCCCATCATCAGGAGCATTAGGTGTTGAGTTGCAGCATATGGTTTTCTGCACCAAGTTTTTGGATGGGTCGTGTGTACGGTGCGGATGGTACCGTGCACGGCACCATCCGCACCGTACACACGACCTACGCAACGGCTCTCAGGACCACCACCCATCCAAAAACTCGGTGTAGAAAACCATATGCTGCAACTCAACACCTAATGCTCCTGATGATGGGCGTATGTGCCCGAAACATGTCGAGCTAAGAATACATCAATAAAATTACCAAGTTGCATCAAGTTGGCATTTCACTTTATTTCATGAGGAAGATGCACGGTCAAACAACCCTCAAATTCCTAGTAAGATTTACCTACACGTTACCGTTGTCACATCGGCGAATATATTGCGTAACTTTTAGCAAAGGACGCGAAATTACTGAAGAAGAACTGGGACGTAATAGATCTTCATATTTTCTTCCAGAGTCATTCAGACTTGACAAATGGAACGTCAGAATTTTGCGATAAACGTGCCTCTTCTTTTTGTGCTCCATTCAGTTCCTTGTCCAGTTGCAATGTGAAACATTTACTATAATATTGACATTCAATTTAACCTGTTGTACAATGGTGTAGAAAATTCCTGAGATATCTGCAGTTACATTACGCTGGCTTAGTGACATTGTGGAAATCTTTAAAAAAATATATTTGTATTCCATTTAGCCTAACGCCAATTTTAACTGTGATATCTTTCCCGGTTGAAACATATTACCCACCTTTGGAGCTGAAAAGTTGCCAATATCGACCTCTGCATCTTCACGCACCTCAATAACCAGATATTTGTAAACATGGGTGCCATTGATGAATGGAAAAGATTGATTTTTGGGGCTAACAAGTGAGGTAGACCGTTCCCTTTCTTCCTCCAGCACTGAAGACTAGGAAATGAATGAAAGGACAGTAAAAAGGTAACTCAGTCGCATTACAGACCCGAGGTGCCCAGAGGGTTCCAGGAAGTTAAGGTTCTCAGAATACGTGACAATGGCCCAGGATAGTGGTAAGGTTGTCAGCCTTACGCACCGGCCGCTTTTAACCCCAGGAAATAATCCTGGTACTCATTGCTGTTAGAGGCTGAGTAGACCCCAGGGCCATAGTGCGATGGGAAGGATTATGTCAATGAAAAATTCCAATGACACCATCTGGAATCGAATCAGCAACCCTCCGATTTGTAGCACAGCTCCTTAACCGCTGTACTACCGTGGTCCACATGAAAGGGTAGTAGTGCTGTAAAATGAAGAAGAGCTTTCGCTGAGAATCTGACAGTAGCTCACATAGAAAAATTCCCCGTGCACAAAATTTGAGATTACTACGGAGACTAAGAATCATATACATCTACGTAACATAAGGGTATAACTATATCTCTCTCTATATCTATATCAGTTTATAACTTCTAAGCTGCTCCGGCCTTCAGTCTGGTAGGTGGATGCAAACGTTTATGAGGGACGTTCTGCCTCCACTCTAAAGATAATCGTGGGGTGTTACAACACAAAAGATCACGGAATGGAAAAGCATGTGCCATTTATGTGACTCGAATATTCATCTGTCCGTTCACAGTAACCTGAGCTAGCTGAATCCATTCCATATCCTCATAACTTTTTTCCTTAACATTCATGTTTATGTGCGCCGATATGTCCAAAATGCTACATAGGAACCACGAGGAATGTGTTAAAATATTAATAGGTAAGCATAAAAGGAAAAGACCACTTCGGAGACCTAGAACTAGATGGGAGGTACAATGTAAAATAAAAGTGGAAGCACTTCTAAATATTGGGTTGTGTTACTCTGCACTGAAGATTGAGGCAGAACGTTCCTCCGAAACGGCTGTACCTGCCCAACAAACTACATAGCACACACGTAATTTTAGTGCAAGACATCTCGCTGTGTTGTGTTACTGTATAGCAACAAATAGAGTCAGTGAAACACATTTTGTTATAAGCAAATATATTAGTTACATGACGTCACTACATGTTTCCAAGCATAATAAGCCAATCTTCAGGCGAAACTAATACACAATGTGTAATGGGAGGTAATATTAAAATGTAAGCGGCCTCTTTCGTAAATAAATAGGATTTTATTTTAATAGAAGTGGTGTATTAGAATTCCTCCTTCAGTAATAATAATGTTTTAAAATAATATTATGAAAGAGAAGTCTCTTTCATTTTAATATCACCTTTCTATACCTGCTGTTTATTAGTCTTATGTGAAGACATCCCTATTACGCGCCGGAACATGTAGCGAATTCTTGTACGCAGTCTAGTTTTACATTCCCTAAAGTGTTGTGTTTTGCTGACTCCGGCCATTACTATATAATTTTCGTATCCCTCGCGTGAGATCCTGATGTCACTTACAGACTGCAAAAAATGTATGTGTGAATGTTGAACCTGGGCCATGTACCATGCAGCGTGGTGGGTGAGTTTTGTGGTGGTTCTACGCATAACGGTAACTGCCTTTTGTGGCCGGTTAAGTGACTGTGTTCAAATGTTTGAATGAAACAACGGAAGCGAATCGTGTTCACGACCCGACTGGTACTGCTACGGACCGAATTGTAGGGACCCATTTGGTACTACAGACTGAGTCTTAGTGACCCAACTAGTGCAGAGTGAGTCGTGACCCAACAGGTACAGACGGATTTGTGTGATCTAAACGGTACAAATTGAATCCTGGCCCATCTGGTACGGATTGAATTGTAGTGTCGCAGGTGGTACAGATGGAATCTGGTAAAGACTAAATTGTTGGGGCCCAATTGCTACGGACTAAATCGTAGTTATCCAACTGGTGCAGCTGGAATCACAATGACCCAACTGATACAGACTGAAACATTGTGACTCAGCTGGTAAAAATAAATCGTAATGACTCAGCTGGTACAACTTTATGAAACCAGATATTTCCGTGATGCAGTGTACATTTGTCTCCATATCTGGAAGCCTTTCGAAGGGTAAGAATGAACGTATCTCTTGTCTTGTGTAAACGGATAAAAATTGCTGCTGCTGCTGCTGCTGCTGGCTGTTGTTACGTACGCAACACCAGCCAGCAGCAACATCGGTGGACAAAACCAGAAGCTGTAGTTACAGTGATATGCTTCTGATGATGGGAGAAAACATCGCCCCAAAGCATGAAGAGCTGATTAGAAGTAAATAAATCAAAATAGTTACAACTAGTTGGTTATCAATTGTAATTACCGCATGTCTTCTCAGCATCCCGTGATTTTTGTCTGAACCTGGCACATTTAGACAGCGTGTATGTCGTATACTCAACTGAAGCATTTTGCTGCTAGAGTAAATTTTTAATGTCTTTAAAGTGTAGAATATCCATATCATGATTTCTGAAGTACTTGTATCATGTCGGTGATGTTTAACAAAGATTAATCATAAAGCATTTTGGAGACCTTAAATCTTTATAGTGCCATTAATCTTTACTTAATGACAAAACGCACGGGATTATGTGGCACTAAATTTAAGTACACCAAATTTAAGATCTTGTATGTGACTTCGTGTACTCTTCTAGACGGACACTGAACGTTTCGAGTGAACATCCTGTCTCTATGTTCAGGGCAAAGAAAGGTGGTAACAGCTACTCGGAAATGTCTTACGCATCTACGAGGCTACAAAGTGACACGTCACAGAAGAAAAAATGAATGACGTGTAGTTTGGTAGATACTCATAAGAGTTTCGTAGATCTCATTGGCCACTACCTAAAATTATTAAGTCGAATGTCCCACCTTCATTAAGTGGAAGGACCTAACAATAATGTCCAGCACCGACGTTTGGTATTATCGATTTTCAGAATTCTGAAACTGCTGTTGATAAATTCGATTGATGTTTGTGTGACCGTGCATCACTGATACAATAATATAAACAGCCAACTAGGTGCAACAGCAATAATTTTATTTATAATTTCAATCAGCTCAACGTGTTTCGGGCGATAATTTCGCCCATCCTCAGGAACACTAGACTGTGTTTATAGTGCTCCTGAGGATGGGCGAAATTATCGCCCGAAACATGTTGAACTGATTGAAATTATTAATAAAATTATTATTGTTGCTTCTAGTTGGCTCTTTATATTATTTGATAAATTCACTATTTGCTTATAGTTTCCTGATTTTGTAGAAGAGGCTGTTGCTCCTCTTGCGATATCACGTTGTTCGTATCTTTTGCGTTTTTTCCCACATGCTCTTGAAATGCAATTTCTGAACGGGATTTTCCTTATATTGTTACATATTCCATGAATACTGACGAAACCCGACGCAGCGGTGAGGGAGGATAAGTATAAAATGCATTCTGTTTCCTGCAGCAAGCTTTCACTTAGTTTCCATCCGTGCACGAGTTTTGAATAGAAGGAAACCTGACGTTACCTTGCAAATCTCACAAAGGCATTGAATTTCCAGTCATGTGACCTTAAAGAGATGCCTTAACAATGTCTTGTATTGAGCTTCACTACGTTCTGCCGTACGGTGTTGGGCTGGGTCGCGGGTTCCTACTCCACCTCTTATCCGGTCGTCATCGATGTCTGTCCGTCGGTTGGTACGTGTAAATTTCTTGAGTTTTTGTTAATTGCACGGTACAGCTATTCTTTACACACTTTGATACGGCCTCGTTATAATTCCAGGAAAGTTTCGCCGTGTACGTAAGGCTGTTCCGAGTACTATCAGATGTCTGGTGTAGTGGCAGAATCCGTTGTGTAGGCCTGTGTGAGACCGCGGCCCGGTAAATTCTTTTTTCATAAGACGAGGGCCCGGTCCCAACAAATTTACTCGTAAATACCTTTCCATTTTTTAAGTTCTTACATTAAATTAACATAAGTATTAATAATTAATTACGGCATAACCAAAAAGGGTATTAGTACAGTGTGGCATGTTGACAAATATAAAATTACACTTAAATTAGTTATCAGTCATTGGACTAATGAAATCTTGTAGCATATTTTAGTTTTCTCAAGCCAACATCTGGGTCTGAGTTTTTCCACACATTCACGAATATTTTTCTCCTCAGAATATTTCCACTACAAAACATTTATTCATTAAAATTGCTTAGAAAACTAAAATGACAAATTCCAGGAGAACCTCTCGCGGCTCGGTTTAATTGATGCCAGGGCCCGGTACCGGGCCGCGGCCCGGCGGTTGAGAAACACTGGTGTAGGCTACCACAGAGAGTGAGTTCCGTCCGCTATCGCTGTACAGAAGTATCCATTTTATCATTCATATTTATTCTGTTGTGGCGTCACGGAGGTGGATATAAACGACGGGAAGTAATGTGCTGCCACTCTTTTCAGTGTCGAAGTGTAAAGTTGAAGCTAGCGATATTCAAAACATAGTCCGCGGGCCGCATCTCTCCTTCTACCTTCACAATGCGGCTAACGAGCTAATTTATGCGAAGTTTAATAATTATTTTGTCCCTATTCGTCTAAAAGTATGTTACTGGCAACTCAACACACATTCCACACCAAAATATACGTAGAAGTTGCTTCTCACATAAAAGTAACTAGCACGCTACGTGGCAGTAAGTTTAGGAACCGCAGTGTCAATTGGTGGCCAAATGTAAGTACTTTACAACACGGCATGTGTCCCGAGGTGTTGTGTTGTAGAAAAGTCGCAGACTGTTTCATTTCTTGTGTTTTCTCAGTCACAGTCTGCGACTTTCAGATTCTGTACAATTCTGTACAATTAATTCAAATTCTTCAAAGATTTATTGTAAGTAATTTTTATCATCCGAATGTTGGCACTAGTGACTAAAGGGTATTATTATTATTATTATTGCCTGCAATTATTTTCTCGTTTTGTCCCTCCTACTCAAAATGTTGCACACCCCTACTCAAATTGAAACAGCTGTTCCAATTATAACAATACAGAATGTCCGGTTGACCACAGTCTGAAAAATCCTTTTCCTAGAAAATTGGTATAATTTTAATGTTAACCTTCCATCTCTTATTGTGTATTCCAACGTGGCCATTTGTCAGAGGGTTTTCTACCGAATTTCTTTAAGCGTTGTTTCTTGGAAGTACTAATTCTAAATGATCAAATTTAAGTTTTCCGTTCAGGGAGGGTGTGAGAGGTGTTACACATGCGACTCTTGGAGTTTTCATGGCGATGCGGTTTACGACGCCGTTCTTCTGGGGCATAACATACACGTAGCAGAGTTATCGTTTCCCGACATTTCGAAAGAATACGCAACGTCACGAACCGATTATCCCGGGAGGCGGCGTCTTTTACCAGAAGAACGGAGTTTTAGTTACACATTTCTTGTATGCTTTTGTAGCACAGGAAAAGCCATTGGCAGTCGGATCATTAGAAGACAAAAGTGCATAGGCAGTAACATAACATTGGTTCTTGCGTACACCGCTATGAAGATTACAGGGTGTACATTAGCTACGTAAACCAATATACCTGATTTTTTGTGCTTTTTTGTTAAAAAAATGAATTTTATTGCATTTTAATATAAAACTGATATTCAGTGTTTGGCGTACAGGTGACCGTGCATCGTGATAAATTCTTATAATAAAACCAACTAGATGCACTAATTTCTCAAATTTATTTTTGGGATAAAACTCTACATGTTTCGGACAGTTCCTCTGTACATCATCAGGAGTTTTTCACTGTACACACAGCAATG
>Ga0123355_10008689_pt1 | contig 15357 bp, 22 predicted proteins | sample TergutEmb28metaG_3_FD_89872 | JGI IMG/M metagenome (GOLD analysis project Ga0123355, IMG submission 89872) | Embiratermes neotenicus P1 segment gut microbial communities from Petit-Saut dam, French Guiana - Emb289 P1 | ecosystem: Host-associated > Arthropoda: Insects > Digestive system > Gut ... | reverse complement strand
ATATCTGGACCCTTTGTATCCAACATTATCGACAACGCTTCCCCCGATTGCTTTCGGACTTTTTTGACCCGCTCAATCGTGGCTTCGTTACTTTCAATTGTTCCATGACTTGTATTAATACGTGCAACACTCATCCCCGCGGATATAAGCTTCTTTATCATCTCTTCCTTATCACTCGCCGGTCCAATAGTACAAATAATCTTTGTTTTCAATTTAATGTTTTCCCCCAAATATATAACAATTCATTGTATTATATTGTTATTTTATTGTATAGTAATTTATGGAAAAAACCACAGATATGTTTGGGAAATTAATAAAGTTATTGAAATCTTTCGAGAATTTTGGCGTTGCCGACCGCGTGCTTTTTTGTATATGGCAGGGCACCGACACCCCGCGTCATTTGATGGAAAAGTTGGGCGTTACAAAGGGCAACCTGACAAATTACTGTAATTCGTTACAAAACCAAAATTACATCACCAAACAAAAGTCCACCAAAAATGTTTATTACAAAATAACCGACACCGGAATAAATTATATAAAAGGAAAATTGAAAAATGTATCTTTATAACACACTAACACGCACAAAAGAGGAATTCAAACCAATCGACGATAAAACCGCAAAAGTATATTCATGCGGACCAACGGTATATTTTTACGCGACCATCGGAAATTTCCGTGCGTATATCGCCTCCGACATTTTAAAAAAGGTTATCCGCCTTGCCGGATTTGACGTGTTCGACGTCCTGAATATCACCGACGTTGGACATTTGGTCAGTGACGGCGACGAAGGTGAAGACAAAGTCGAAATGGCAGCACGAAAAGCCGGCAAAACCGCACGCGAAATCACCGAATATTACACCAATCAGTTTTTTGTCGATTATGATAAATTGAACCTTGCGCGCCCCAAAATCATCGCCACCGTTTCCGAATATATCGACGGCATGATTAAATTCATTCAGGTATTGGAAAAAAAAGGTTTCACATATCAAACTTCTGATGGAATTTACTTCGACAGTTCCCTATTCCCCGATTACACCAAATTGTCCCGCCAAAAAATCGAAGACAATATCGAAGGCGCCCGCATCGAAAAGGGCGAAAAACGAAATCCCCACGATTTTGCACTTTGGAAACACGTATCCCCTAACGCACTGCAAAAATGGAAATCCCCATGGGGCGAACACGGTTGCCCGGGTTGGCACATTGAATGTTCGGCGGTCGCATTGGAAACATTGGGCGCCGACACATTCGACATCCATACCGGCGGAATTGATGCAATACCAATCCACCACACTAACGAAATCGCACAAACCGAATCCCACACCGGCAAACAAATGTGTAACTTCTGGGTTCACAACGAATTTTTGATGGTGGACGGCGGAAAAATGTCAAAATCATTGGGCAACGCGTATACCTTATCCGAATTAAACGAACGCGGCTTTTCGCACATGGACTTTAGATATTTCGTGCTACTTGGAAGCTATCGAAGCATACTAAACTTCACATTCGACGGATTAAAATCCGCCCAAACCGCATACAAACATCTTGTATCATTACTCGCAAAACATAAAACCAGCGACGAAACCGCACCCACCGAATGCATCTGGAACGATTTCAAACGCGAAATCACTGACGACCTGAACACCCCAAAGGCAATCGCGGTAATCTGGAACGCCGTCAAACAACCGGCAAGCAAATCAATCTACGATATCATCATCAAGATGGATAACACCCTATCCCTCGGACTTGAAAAAGCGGTCGAAGAATATCTCGCCCCAAAGTCAGTGCCACATGAAATCACACAACTCGCCGAACAGCGCCTTGTCGCCAAACAAAACAAAGACTGGGCAACCGCGGACGCCTTACGCAAAAAAATCCACGACCTCGGATTCGAAATCGTGGACACTAAAGATGGATATACAATAAAGTAAAAATTACTCCTCCCCACTCCTGCGATAATTAAAACCCAATGTACGCTGCAGTCCATTCAACGCGTCCTTGACCTCGTTCTCGTCATACCTTTGCGCTATCCGTTTTTCTTTTTCCGCGATTTGTTTGGCATTTTCACGACGTATTACGTATTGTTCGTCGGCACTTGCGCGACGTTCTGAACGGTTAACTTGGTAACTTTGCGTCGTACTCTTTTGCGTAACCACTGTCTGCGAAGATTGTACAGTTTTGTTTTCCGTGACTATTTCTTTCTTCTCCTGCACCGCCAATCCTTCTTTGCTTTCAACAATTGTCGCGGGTCCCTTTTGCGTTACTGTTACTTCTTTGGGCGTATATGCAACTTTAACTTCTTTCTTTTCTTTTGCGTCGACTTCCTTTTTAACATCGCTTATCACTAAAGGCTGAACAACAACTGGCTCCTCGATAACAACCGGCTTTTGCTCTGTGTACTTTACATTGTGACGGGCAACCGCTTGGTACTCCTGTGTCGCTGCCTTTAACTCCTTCAATTGCTTTTCGTTTTCTTCCATCGCTACTTTTGCAACTTGCTTCTCGTTCATTTTTTTAGTTTTAACAACTTTCTCTTTCTTTTGCTTTTTCGGTTTTGTTACATTATGTTTTTTCTCACCACAATCGTCCTTACAACACTTTTGACAGCAACCTCTTGAAAACAATACAGCCAATATAATGCCCAGCAACGGCAATAACCACGCATAAATTGCAAGACCCAACCCGATAATCACAACCCCCGCAAAGCCCACGAACAACAATGCAATAGTCCACGTGATTTTCTTACAAATCCACCACGACCAAGAAATCGCAACAAAAGCCCCAATCGCAACAAAAATAAATAAATCAGGTGTCACCCACGCAAACGCACGCCCCATAAAATCAATAAAAGTGTTGTACATAATAATATATTATATCATATTTTACACGCTTTGTAAATACCCCAATTTTCAAATTTTTGTACAATGTCAAATGTTTTTAGACATTTTTTTTATATTTTTTAGAAAGTTTTTTAGGGTTTTGCAAGGGGTGTCGGGGAACGGCAAGGGATTTCCCTTGAGAGTTCCCTGACACTCTTGATATTAACAATAGTATTGCATAAGAGCAGAGTTCTGACAACAAAAAAAGCATGATAAAAAATCATGCAGCTGCTTAAAGAGTTTGACTAAGCAATGTCTGGAATATTAACAAGCGGTCTTGTTGCAAATGCCCAGTTGTGATTTTGTGGTGTAAATTGAATTATGCCGGTAAATTCTTTTTCTTGTTGCCTTGCGTGTTTTATCTTTGACCGGTAAAGGTCTATGTATGTAACTTGTCCATTGTTGGTGTGGAGCTGCTGCAATAGTTCATGCTCTACTTTTGATGGTGTTTTATAATTTAGTACTGACATTACTCTTACGTTATTGTATCTATAACACCAGTCTTTCATTCGATCTCGTAAATGTTCAAGTGAGGTAAAACCGTTTTGTTCTTGATACAACGAATAAAACTCTTGATTATCTGTGCGGTGGCTTCTTTCCACTTTTCCATTGTGCCGCGGGGTTGCTGGGCGGATTAAACGGTGTTCAATACCTTCACTATGTAGCCACCTTGTAAATAAGTGTTCTTGTTTTGTGTTTACATTTGTATTGGTAAATTCGCAACCATTATCGGTTTGAACCATTAATGGTTTATACCCGAAAAAAACAATACATCTTTTTATAAAATCTATTGTTTCTCGCTTACCTATGCTTTCGTACGCATATATAAATCTTTTACGGGTTGCTTCGTCTACACATGTATATTGATACAGCCTAGAACCATACTTGCAATGGTACACACTGTTTTTAATATTTCCAAGGCAATTACGTAAAACATATTTTATGTCTATTTGCCATTTTACACCAAGCATCTTTGGAGTGTTATAAAGCTGCGGAATATACTTTTGTAAATCTTGCACCGGTGCCACATTCAATATTTTTAGCATGCGATAAAGTGTACGTATTGATTTTTTAAATCCGAATTCTGTTTGTAATCTTCCGTACATTTCTAGCCGTCCACATGATTCACTTTCAATCATGTTTTTTACGACTTGCATATCTTTTTTTGAATACTTATTCCATATGTGCCGCTTTGGGTTCACTTTGAACTTTAAACTATCTCTAGTACCGTTATATTTGTTGTTCCATATATATAGTGATGCAGGGCTGCAGCCGTGCCAGTCTGCTATCATCTCTGCTGTTCTTCTTCCTTTTCCTAATTCTCTAAATTGTAATACTGCCTTTTCTTTTTTCTTTGATGATAACTGTTTCAGCTGCTACCTGCTTTTAACCCCAATCGAATATACACATCAAAGTGTAATAGTTAAATATTTTCGACAAAATAAGACAAGTGTCAAATATTGACAATAAACAACCATGTATTTATAATTACATATACAAACAGAGGATATATAAATGAAAAAAATAGTTGGTCTTTCAATAATAATAATTGCAGGTATATTAGTTTACTATGCTGTTTCAGCTAATAATCTTATAGATGATATAACAGGATTTAGAAACAATTTTAGTATAACGAATGAATCTGGATCATCTACAAGAGAGTTTATTATTGCTGGAAACTGGATATACAACTATTCTGCTACTATAAGAAATGATAGTGATACGAGACATACCATCAGGGTAACTGTTAGAGTTTATAGTGGAAGTCAATTTCTTGGTCAAAATTCAAGGACCCAAACATTAAATAGTGGACAGATATCAATAATATCAATTCAAATAAATACTGGAAATAATCAAGCAACAAGGCATGAAATGAGACTTGAGAGAGGTTGAGCAACTGCACATAATCATTAAATATAAATATTAAACATTTTTAAGTATTTTGTACAAAATTTAAAAACGACCGCGTCCGGTCATTTTTTATTACTTCTTTTTCTTTAGTTTTGCTCTTGTTGTTTTCTTAGGCTTTGCCTTTGAAGTTTTCTTTGTTGCTGGTCTTTTCTTCATTGATACTCCCCTTTTAATTGTGCCTTGTCGCGAGCTGCACTTTTGTTTAACGTCACGCTGGACGGTTTATCTGTACGCCACTTCCTTTACGCCCATAAAGTGCATTGTTTGTTGCATTGTCCAGGTACTCTCACAGGACGTCCACTGCTCCGCCATGGCTTCGGCTATGCCGGGGAATGTTTTGCTGCGTGATTTTGAGCAGTTTTGTTTCTCAAACCAAACTGTACCTATATGAATCGAGCCGTCTTTGCGTGTGCGGTAAGTTCTTTCAACCTGTCCGCGCTGAATTGCGTTCACGGGTTTCAGCAACGGCAAACCTTTCAGCCACAGGCACGTTGGTTTTATTGCCTGGTATCCGTATTCGTACGGGTGGATTATTTGGGTGTATGGTGGTAATCTAAATCGTTTCATGGGTATAGGATTTTCAATTGCAATGCGGGGGCAGTCTGCGTTCCATATTGCCATAAAGAATTCGGCGGCAGCGAAACCTTTGGCTATTCGTGACGGGTCACGTGGTATGTTGCAGCTTCCGGCGCGGGTTAGATACGTACACGGCGGGAAGGCAATAATCATATCCCATTGTTGTTTTAACAACGGTATAACGTCACCCTGTATGTGCCATTCGGGATGCCCGCCACTGCATGGGATTATGTCACAACTGTACGCTTCATGCCCACGTTTGCGTAATGCGACGGTTACCGCTTGACTCTCTTCGCAGGCGACTAATATTTTCATGCGGGGAATCTCCTTATTACCGCATCACGTTTGGCGATTGCAATATCCAACAGTTTTTGCTCTGCTATCCCTTTCGCGACTTCAATTGTCAATTTGCGGACCAACTTGTCCGCTTCTGCGTACTCCTTGATTTGTAGGTTTGCGAAATACTCCAACTTTTGGGCGGCTTCGGTTTCTGCCGCTTTTGCCTTGGTTTCCGCAATTTGTTTTTCTTGGACTGCTTTCGGGTCGGCAGGCATGAAGTAATTCGCGTATTCGCCGTCAATAGCCTTCGCATACCGTTTCACGTGTAAAAGCCACTTTAACCCGTATGCTTCCGCATTTGCCTGTAGCCATCGACTTTTGTTGACCGCATTAATCAACTGGGTGACATTGTGAAAAGGCTGAAACTCTTTGTTCAACTCAATTCTTGGGAATTCCTGCGAAAATTTCTGAAATGAGAGAGATGCCGGGGGCGGTTCGCCCGCCTTATCTCTCTGGGGATAGGCTTTGGGACTCAAACCTTTATTATACGATGGACATTGGTGTCCACCGCTCGGGACATTATCGTCTGCAGGCGGTGGACATTCTTGTCCATCGGTTATAACTTCTACACCGGGATAAATTTCACGACGATTACCGCGCCTCGTTACAACGGTTACAAATTCAAGTTTCTTTAATTTTGCAACCGTCCGCGATATCGTCTTTTCACTTTTTCCCATTATTTCCGCAAGGTGACTGTTACCCGCGTAACAATACCCTTCAAGTCGCGAATAATGCACAATTTCGCTATATAGGAGTTTATCAAAAGACGTCAGTGATTTGTCTCTAAACACCTCTTTTAACGTCTTTTTTGTCCAATGTTTTTCCATCAGACCCACCTTACTATTGTGTCACCACTATAGCCCTTTTCCCATACGTACCATGCAAAGGCAATAGCACTTCCGCCGCCTTCTTTCATGCCTTGGAAATCACCGTTTTTAGCACATGTCACACGTTGGCTGAAAACATATATTGTTTTTGGTGGATGCTTGGAAAATAATTCATTGTAACGATTTTTGCCTTCCAAAAATTGAACCTTAAGAAACATATAAACTTTTCGCCCGACGTCAATCAATTCAAGTGCCTTGAGCACAAATTCTTTTGCGAATTTGTATGGCGGGTTGGTTAATATATCACCGGGAAAAATACTGGTTTGTTTTAGAAAATTAACACCGCCAATTCCATATCCCCTGCTAATCAAATCACTGGAAAATACACTATTACCCAACTCTGTAAGTCGTTTAGATAAATGACCTTCCCCGCATGCACATTCCCATATACTTATATTTGGATTTTCGACGGTCAAGAGTTTGTCAATTGCATTAGGATCGGTTGCATAATAATCGTTGGATTCCCTGTATTCCTTGACATGGTTAGATGCACCTAAAGTAGCGTAGATTGATTTTTTGTTTCCTGTCCAATCTTTCATCAGGCACCACCCTTTAGGGGTTCGGGGTTGTCGTGGATGTTGCCGATGATTTCCCCGTGGTTGTCATATTCAACAAACCCAACCTTTAACAACTTATCGAAATCGCCCGTATAAATTATGTTTCTCATTATTCGCCCTCCCGTATTGTGAACCCCAACCCGCGTAATGCGTCGCATATCGGCTTGAACGTCATGTCGTCCGTGTTGAAATTATTGTTGATGATAATGTCATAAATTTTTTGTTGCATTTCCTTGTCATCAGTCATTTTTCCTAACCAGTGATTTATCGACCTGTTCAAGCCTGTTACTGCATTACGGTCTACATATTCCCATTCACAATCCTCTGCCTCGAAAAGTCTTATTGTTGCTCGTTGTAATTTAACAAGCCAACTCATTTTTATTTCCATTGCTTTTTTCTCCTTATTTTTTCCATCACGCACCGCCTTTCAGTTTTGGAAGCCGAACCAAAATTTTTGTAGGCTCTGGCAATGGCGCATATTTTTCCTTTAATTCATCTTCAAGACACCCCATCGTATATGCAATTTTTTCTTCTAAAAAATTCAGCATAAATATCCTTGCTTGGTCAAGGTATCCATCACATATACACCCGAAAAATTTATTTTCAACTATTCCACCAATATGCTCGCGTAAACGCGTAACATATTTTTCCACTATTGGACTGTTATCAAATCCTAGCCCCAGTGGACATTTTGTAAATTCAAAATTCATTTGTTTTCCCCCCTACAATTCCTGCAAAAATTCTATCTTGTGCCCGTCCCCGCTGTATACGTCAATCAACACGTCACGAACGTAACCTTTTGCGGATTTGTCGTTATATCTCTTCTGCTTCAAGTTGCCGCCGTACAGACGTATGGCATCATCCTTTTGTAGCCCTGCGTTTAATACACTGTCCGCAAGTTCACCCCAAACTAACAACGTCCAGTATTCATATACCGCGTCCTTTTTGCGTTCATCCCGTATCGTCTTCACGTTCAACGTGACCAACGTACGCTTGCTGTCCGGTGACAGACGTGGTAAATCCGTCAAGATGCACTTGTTACCAATTTCTCTGTCCAATCGAAATATCATAAACACCCCCGAAAAAAGAGAGAGACAGAACCAAAGTTTGATTTATCTCTGCGCAATGCACCCTGCTCCGAGATTTTTCGCTTATTAGCGAGATATTGACTGCCCCGCACAAATATTTGTTGAGAACACGAAACAAAAAAATTACGGAGCGTAGCGACCAATTTTTCGTATTCAGATTCACAAAAAGAAGATTTGTGCCGTAAGGCAAGATTTCGCCGATAGGCGAACCGGAATTTTTCATTTTTCATGTTACCTTCCCCTTTTCTAACCGCCGTACCCGTGTCACAGTTTCCTTGTTTTCTTGCTCCGGTATTTCTTCCGATTCAACTTCTTTTTCTGTCTGAGAGCGTTCTACGGGTGCTGGTGGCGGGTCTTTCTTGCGAAATTTGGATTTTAACCAGTTAAGCGGCGAAAATGCCGTCGCTAAAGCTGAATAGACAACTACAACAACAAACCCACCCAATATCCATTGCCACATTTTCCAGTCATGATAAAACGGTGGAAATTTACCCGGTAGCGAATAGAAATCTTCGCGCTCTTCATTATTCTTCCGCCACTTTTTAATCCAGTCGATTTCACGCTGCAGCTCAAAATACTCTTCATGCTGTTCGCTGAAGTGTTCTATATTGTTTTTAAGGCTGTCCAATTGGAATTTACATGATGCTAAATAGTAGTCCGTCGCGGTTTTGTAAAATTCGGGGGGCATGAAATCGCGTTCGTGCCGCAACTTTTTAAAAATCGTCAAGTATTCTTCAATTACATCTTTACCCTTTATATCCAACACTTTAATATCAAAAATCTTATCCATTACGCACCTTCCTTTTGCTTGGACAACGGAAAACGGGCACATTTTGCCAACATTGCATCTTTCTTGTCGCTGGTGGGTTCGGCAACCCGCGCCGAAAAATTCCAATCCGTGCCATCGAAGAACCGCTCGCGTCCCGTCAAACTATCTATACATGCTTTTTCATTTTTCGGACCATATCCAAATAAATCGCCGACGTGGGCAAACGTGACTTCTTCCGCCAAATTCTCGTCTTGTGTTTTCATGTATTTTTCATATACTTGGTAACCGGGAAACTTAAGGCACTTCCATTCGGTTACCGCGGGTTTATAATAATCTCCCGGTGTATGTTTGAATTCCAGTATTTCGATTATGCAATCCGCCATTTGTCGCCACCGTTTGTCGGACCCGTCATAATATTGACCATCAACAATGAATCGCAATCCAATTTTGCGACGTAGGGCAAGAAACATGCACTGGTATTTATCGGGTCCATCCGAGGACATGCTTTCCCGACTATCAACGTAGTTCGCTAAATCAGGGATGCATATAATCGAATGTGGTAGAGGGCGTGCCGCCTTTTTCTTTCCACCCGGTAACCGAATTTGGTCAAATTCAAGTTCCATGGTACGGCGTGGTGCGTATCCGCTATCATTTGATATAAATACATCCCCCACAACATATACCGGACATTCCATGTGTTCGGAAAAACTAACATTATTCCAACCGTTACGTTGCATATTTTCAATATACTTTCGTATTTCGGTCAGTTTTTCATCCACCAACGGCGGCATCATATATGGGCGTACAAGGTGATACATCAGCGACGTCTTTCCTGCGCCGATTGGTTTCTTACCACCAACAATATAAGTTAACCATGCGTTAATCATGCAGGTACCTGAAATCCATCAATGCTTAAGACTTGTATTATAAATGGGGGATGAATAAATAAAGATGAAGTTAATACTGCAATAATTATATTATTTCCATCAACTTTTGCAAAGCCCATTTCAAGATTGTCATTATCAGAATCAATAGCAAAAGGAGTAAATGAATTTGGGTTAATTATAATTTTTTCACTCGTATAGTCTTCAGTACCGATAAATATTTTAACATCTCTGTTATTTATTGGCTCATTGAAGTAATCACTTAAAATGTTTGTATTAAAACTCCAAAGCATAAATGGCATAGAGCCGAATACTGTATTAATATTTATGCTGCCATATACTTGGAAAAAATATGAATAATCATATACATCTTGATGTATATCTAAAATCGTCCGCCAATATACCGCATTAAAGACGGTATTTTGTGTGATTGGTGTTGTCACAGGGTTAACTAATGTCACACCGTCAATGGTCCAACCAATGAAGTCAGACGCATCTATATAATATGGCAACTGTGGCACAGTCGCAAATCCATTTGGCGATACTGGTTGGATATTATAAATTATTCCACCGAACTTAAACACAGCAAATATGCTGTTGTTAGTCATATTCTGAAACTGTTCAATAATGCCCTGTAAGACCCCGATTTCATAGTTCAATTGGTCAATAATGCCCTGTTTATAATCTGACAAATTATCTAATTGATATTGCAATTGTTTAATCTTGTTTTCATAGTATTCAATCAGCGCGGACACCTCACAGTCTTCATCATCTGTGCAATAATGATGTTCGCAATCATTGTCATAATTTCCGCTACCGCGGTGCAAGTTTATTGTGGAAAACATCGCCCACAATCCACCGGCAATAATCACCGCCGCCAAAAACACCGCAAACATCGAGAACCCCTTCTTCTTCACTTTCTTTTTCATAAAATCACTCCTTTGATATTAATTACTTTTATCTGCATATATAAATCTCTCAAAAAGTTGGTTGTTACTGGTGTTATAAATAAAACATTGTTGCCATCTACCTTTGCAAGGTGGTGATTCGGGTTAGGTCTGTTTGGTGCAAATGATGTGAATTCACTAGAATTTATTAAAGATGTTTGTGTTGAATTTCCACCATCAAAAAATCTATTACGTACGTATAACCTAATGCTTCTTCCGTTTATACCTTCAGTAAAAATATTGTTTATCGTAAAATTACTGAAAGATATTAAGAACGACTCACCAAGTGGACCTTCTGGAGGATTTCTTCCAGCATCAACAAAATATCTACTCTGCGATAAACTGGGCCAGTCATTATCTATTTCATCATCGAAGATGTCTAGAATCATTTTCCAATATACTGCATTAAAAGTCGTTCGTTCTGTAATCACAGTTGTTGCTGGATTAACCAAATTAATACCATCTATTGTCCAACCTACCCAATCACTAGTCGCTACTATTGGTGGAATTTGCGGAATAATTGGGGCTATACCAGGCGTTAAAAACTGGATATCATATGTTATATTGTCTATCATGAAAACAACAGTAATCTTTCCTGTAATATCTTCTAGTCCTTCAATGATATCAAGAAGTAACAATATTTCATCATTTAGTTGATTAATCATATGAGCATTAGAAATATTTAATTGACTTATTTGAGCCTGCAACTGACGTATTGTTGCCATGTGCTGGTTGGCTATACGTTCTTGTTCCAGTCTTATCTCTCTCTCGTGCTCTGTTTTAGTTATAAGGTCACCACGAATTAAGTCGGATATCGTACTTAAGTTTAATAAGAATATTACAGCAATCAACAATGCGGATATTATCAGTATTCCTGCCGATACATTGGATGCGGTATTTAATGCTTTGCTTTTTTTATTTTTCATAAATCACCCCATGTCGTTGGATTGTATTGCCCTTCGATTAGGCGAAGATGTATTCCATTGCTTGCAGATAGATATTGATTTAAAAACCCTATAGTTGTAACGTTTGCGCGTGCTATTATCGTTATATCAACCCGCGTAGAGTTATTTAAAAATAAGAAAGTTATTTCGAACGGGATTTGTGCCACCAAATTTCCAACATTGTCATAAAAATTTAGTCTATACTCTGCAAATAATGTTCCCGCGATTGAAACGGTTATATTCGCTGGTTGGTTGTTAAAAAGTAAGTTATATTGATTTATATCTCCGTCAAATCTATAAGCAACCGGAGTACTCATTCTAAATCTATATATCTCACCGAATTCATGATAGAAAACCGGACTATCTATGCGAAAGTCATGGATATTAAAATCAGACCAAGGGTCAACAACTCTTATATTCCCAACAACTTCATTTCTTCTTGACATATCATGTTGAACATATAAAAAACTGGAAAAAGCAGTTGATGCAAAAAGCAAAACGATGCCAATGATAGAAGCCCAAACTATAGTTTTGTTTTTAGTACCATATTTTATGATCGCAAATATTAAGAATGCCACTGCCGCTGCAGTTACCCAGTTTAATCTTATTCCACCCAGCTGGAAGTCCGGTATAAGTTGTATATCAAAAGCACCGGCGAACAGCCCTAGCCCAATCACACCACCAATTAACCAAAACATATTAACCACCCCCTATAACAACCAGCGTTACATTGGTTGCATTTATATTTGGAATTGCATAAGGCAAATAAAATACTGTTTGAGTGTTGCTTCGTATATTTATCTCCTTAATATTCAATACCCCGAATGGATTAACCCCTAATCCATTAAAGATCCCTTCCCCAATTGGCAAAGGCGCGTTCAAGTTTATATTTATAACAATATCAAGATTGTTGAATGACCTTAAAAAGACGACTGCATCAGCTCTAAGAACCCCGAAGAAATTTGCACCAACACCAGTAGATATAAATTCAAAATCTCTTACAGTTAACTCAACAACCGTTCTAGACTGCCAAAAATCACTAGGAGTTCCTTGGGTTGAATGTGCCCAACTGTGATTATCTCTTACTCTACCAAAAAGTGATTGGTTAGATGTTATCATTCCATTGCTACTTCTATTAACTTTTACATTAACAAATAGCCAACTTAAATCTGAATTTGGTGGGGCAAATTGCCCGTTAACAATTTGACGACCTGTGAAGAAGCGCGACATATCAAACTGAAGTACATTTATTCCATTCTCGAAGTTTCTTATAGAGTTATACATCGCTTCAATCATATCAATATGATTCCAATGCCTATACATTCTCTGTAAGAATGCTTCTCGCATAAGTATATCCCCACGGCTTACCAACTTTCCTACGACACCATCGAAATCAACAATCCAGTTTTCAATCATTTCAAGATTATTAATAGCGTTGTAGGATATTCCATTTGTTGTATTGTAAAAAAAGTAATTTGTTCCACGGTTTCCTGCAAAATGATTTCGTCTTTGTAGTATGTCGGTCAACCCTAAAAATCCTGTACCACCAAGCCTATAGTCTCCTAGTGAAAATCTTGGTGTGCCCATAAATTGGATGCCTGTTGAATAAACATTTTTGAATGAATCCGGATTATTTGTATCCGGTGTGTTTGCATCTGTATAATAATTGAATCTAATCTCTAAAACTTGCTCGCCATTTCGCAACTCATTGCTGAAATAATTTACTTCGATAAAGTAATTTTGTTCGGGGTCATATGTCAAGCGGTCAACGTAAAATGTAGATATTGTTGACCTATTATTTGTCTCCCAATAGAAATCAGCATAGGCAAGCATTATAAATGAAAGAGATGTTATTATAACCAACAAAACAACTCCGATTACCCTTATTCTTTTAAAGTTTGTATCAGAATTATTTTTTACAATTTTCACATCTGGACTTTTTTTAGGCTTCTTTCTTTTTTTTGCTTTTTCCATATATTTTTCCCCTTTAAATCCCAAAAAAGTTCAAAAAATCGGCAACTGCTCTAAACACATCTGATTTAATTTGAAAAACATCTGCAACCACATAGCCTACTGCTGAACCAAAAATAATCATCACAAGCAACGTCAAAATCGCCTTAGTTCTTTTTTTCATTTTTTTTAATGTCCATATAAAATACAAAACAATAATACAAATAAGCGCAAGGACTATTGATGATGACAAAAACATTGATTACCCCCTATTTCCTATAACCGGCGACTGTAATCGAATTCCGAACCAATTAGATAATTGTTCAGCGAACGTCACACCATTAATGGCACTGGCAACGTAAACGGTAATGCAAAAAATGACGGCAAGCGTCAACACAATTAATGCAAGGCAACCAATAAATTTTTCAATCGAATGTTTTTTCATACAGCACCCACTTTTAACCCAAGTAACTCCATCGCCTGTTGACGCTGTAATTCTGTTGGCAACGGTCGAACATCAACATCCAGCCTTGCCTTGTATCCTATTAACAAGAGATGGTAGAATTGCTTTTCTGCCTGCACTTTATCTGTAAACTCATAATGCTTCATCTTTACCGGTTTATCCTTTCCCACGAAAAGTGTGCCCGTAATTAAATAAATTTTTTGCATAAAACTCCCATTCGACGCGATCGAAGGAACATTTTACTTTGATGTAAAAATGAACCTAGATTTTGTCTAAGTTCATTGTGGCACTAACACCAATTTTCAAATTTTTGTATTGTAAAAATCCGCAATATGTGTAATACTATTACATGAACAACGAACAAAGAGAAAAAAATAATGAAAAACTTAAAGAAATAATGCTGAACTACCCTTTCACGACGCGCTACAACGAATCCCACAAAAGGGCACTTGAAAACAAACCAAATAAACTGGTCACTTCTGTTTCCGGTAGGCCTCAACAACATTCGACAACAGAAAAGCAATAGTCAACGGACCAACCCCACCCGGAACCGGGGTAATTATACCCGCCTTTTTACGTACACCCTCAAAATCCACGTCACCCACGATTTGACCGTTTTTTAACCTATTGACCCCGACATCTATTACCGTTGCACCATATTTAACCATAGGTGCGGTAACCATGTGCGGAGTCCCCGCCGCCGCGATAATAATATCGGCGCGTTGCGTATGTGACGCTAAATCCGTCGTGCCCTTGTGACATATTGTTACCGTTGCGTTTTCACGTTGTAACAACATTGCAACTGGTTTTCCGACAATGTTGCTGCGACCTATCACCACAACGTTTTTACCTGCAACATCAATTCCGCTTGATTTAATTATGTGCACAATGCCCAATGCCGTACACGGTATAAGTGCCGGTGGATCCAACGCCAATCGTCCAAAGTTTTTAATCGTAATCCCGTCGACGTCCTTATCCGCGTCGATATATTCCAACACCGCACGAACGTCAATATGTTTTGGTAACGGCAGTTGCACCAAAATCGCATGGTTGTCACGATCCGCGGAAATATTACCAATCGCGGCCTCCAACATTCCTTGACTAATATCAGCAGGCAGATGCTTTATCGTCATGTTTATACCAGCCCTCTCGCATGCCTCTTTTTT
>Ga0123355_10008688_pt1 | contig 15357 bp, 7 predicted proteins | sample TergutEmb28metaG_3_FD_89872 | JGI IMG/M metagenome (GOLD analysis project Ga0123355, IMG submission 89872) | Embiratermes neotenicus P1 segment gut microbial communities from Petit-Saut dam, French Guiana - Emb289 P1 | ecosystem: Host-associated > Arthropoda: Insects > Digestive system > Gut ... | reverse complement strand
GCGGACGCTTTTGAGTGCGGTAATGAACCTTCGGGTTCCGTGAAATGCGGGGAATTTCTTGACTAGCTGCAAACCAGTTAGCTTCTCAAGAAGGACTCTGCACCATGGAGTAAGTAAGTAAGTTATAAAAACCAATCAGCTTATGCTGTAAGTGGCAAAAGTCACTGTGTGTTCTCAGATTAACACAAAACCTATAATTACAGTGTGGGCAGAGCGTAAAGTTCTTAAACGTTATACCTGCTGGTGCACGAAACTAGTAGGCTTTAAATTGTTGATAAGTGAATACATTTAAAAATAATTAAATAATCATATCAGTGACATGTTTCAACTTTTTTATAAATCTATCTTCAGGCTGTGACCTAAAAGTTTCTCGTATTGTCTGAGATGTTAATAGTATTTAAATCTTTACATGTTACAGACTTAAGACGGCTTTGTGGAAAAAGCCGAAACACGTAGCTGTTATGACTTTTATCCTTTAATTGAATTCATATATTAAAATTGTGTTAGACTGTAAAATTTTATATATACAGGGTTATTCGAAATGATTAAGGGGATTTTAACAACTTGCCACCTTGTTCTCCAAATGCAACCCAATGTGATTTCTTTGTATAGGGTTACGTCAAGGATCAGGTTTATGTTCCTCCTCTTCCCGCAAGTGTCCCGGAACTGAAGGTACGAATCAGAACCGCCATTGAAACCATCACCGCTGACATGCTACAAACAGTTTGGAACGAACTCGATTATCGTGCTGATATTTGTAGAATCACAAAGGGTGCACATATAGAGCACCTGTAAGATATGTAACAAAAACTTGGAGTGTCGTTCTATTAAATAAAACAACACATATACTGCTATCTCAAGTGTAGTGTGTAAGACAAGTTGTTAAAACCGCGACAATCATTTCGAATAAACCTGTAGAATCACAAAGGGTGCACATATAGAGCACCTGTAAGGTATGTAACAAAAACTTGGAGTGTCGTTCTATTAAATAAAACAAAACGTATACAGCTATCTCCAGTGTATTGTGTATGACAAGTTGTTAAAACCCTGACAATCATTTCGAATAACCCTGTATATATATTTTTTGGACGTTTTGCTGACCTTGCATCTCAGTATATTTTTCTCAGTTATTAACCAACTTGATGCACAACATTTTTGTTTTACAATAAGTTTATTTCATGCCTCTACATGTTTCGAGCATATATGCTCATCAACAGGAGGTCAAAATTGCATTTCACAGCCTCTGCTATCATCTCACCTATAGGTGGCTGTCTCGTGCACAGGTTGAGAGAAGACTGTATATATATATATATATATATATATATATTCTATTGACTGTAGCATATGGATTTAAACTGGATTAAACTTGCTCAAGATAGATTTCAGTGTCGGAATTTGTGTGTAGTTTGTTACGTATTTCTTTACAAAATTCTCAGCCAGAATCATTCCCGATATAATTACTATATGGTATAATTATAGGGGAAAACGACCAGAAAATTTAAGAGCATTTGTGCAACAGAAAAGTTTATTTCCCGTGCGTGACAAAAAATGGGCAGAGAATTTATGGAGAATCACACAAGGCGGATTATGAAAAGTCTCTACGGGGTACTTTCTACCAAGGGAAAAACTACCTAAGCTTTGGACTGGAGCCGTCATAGACAGATGGCTTAGAATTGAGGGTCGGACGCAGAAAAATGATTTCCGGAAAGCGTGTAACTTTGTCAGTAACCTGACAGCCAGATATCTCTTCTTATTCATGTGGAACCTTCACGAAACAAGGGTGCGTTATATTAGTCTTTTTTGTCAGTCGGAATATCAAATGGAAACTGGCATTAAGGTAGGATTTCGTCCTCTGAAAATTTTGTATAGCGGTTTACCTATGAAAACCTACTAAAGACTGAGATGTCAGGAAGTTCATCGGTCTGTTTTGTACACGTGTGTTGCTGAAAGAATGTCAAAGCTTAGGAAAGAAACATCTAAAAATCATATGCTCATGCAATATTGTTGGAAACCTATAGAATGAAATCATCTCGGTCAGGAAAGTTGCTAGAAAATTGGTCTTGTAACCGCGGTATTAAATAGTACCGTATAATTTTTGATAATTTTTTTCTTTTCCTGTGGCACTGCGGCCCAACGCGGGCCATGGTCTCCTCATTCATAAGATTACTAGATCACACACAACGACGCAGCATAGTCGGTAGGACTCCTCTGGACGAGTGATCAGCTCGTCGCAGAGACCTCTACCTAACAACGCACAACATTCGCAACAGATAGACATCCGTCCCCCCGGTGGGATTCGAACCCACAATCTCAGCAGGCGAGCGACCGTGGACGCACGCCTTCGACCGCGTGGCCTCTGGGACCGGCAATTTTTGACAATGGTCTACCAATTTAAAAATCACTAATATACAATATATATACTAGTATATCAGGACTCTTTCTACGGTCACTGAGTGTGAGTATGAGTGTGAGTGTTTGTGTTCACGGACATTGGAAAGGATCCTGGTACATATTGGTGAGGTTTGCCATTTTAAACAATTTTAAATATTAATGAGATTTTTCATTTTAACATCATTAATATGTACCAGGACTCTTTCTCTTGTCACTGAGTGCAACCTTCGAAACTTCGTGAGTGTTTGTACTCGGCGACAGTGGACAGAGTCCTAGTACATATTAGTGAGGTTTCACGGAATTAAATCTCATTGGTTATGTAGAGGAAATGATCCTAACCTTGAAATAAACCTCACTTCGAATTTTTTTTGGGGGGTGGGGATTTTGGTTAGTTGCGTGTTCTATGTGCTTTGGTACAGTCCACTAAGTCATGCTTATTTTAGTAATGCCATTTGGAAGATATTTACGGCAAATAACTTCAAACCATTACATAGCGTTTGAAGACGCTTTGTGAATACGTAATGGAAAGAATGGGGAAACTTTATGCTCTGCTGAATGAAGTCTGGATTGCCATGAACTAGAATCATGAATAATGTTGTTTCTATCTGGCCAGTAACGACCAACCGGACCACCAAATCAGAAGAAGTGTAATTTTTTTAAATCTTCCATTTAAATACAGTTCTAAATTTTGTTTCATATCTGGTATGTACGAAACCAGAGGCCCTACGGACTAAAGTGTGGGTCTGTGGCCGCTCGTTTGTCCGGGATTGCGGGTTCGAATCACGTCGGTGGCACGGATATCTGTCTCTGGAGAGTGCTGTGTGTTGTAATGGGACTGATCACTCTTCAACAGGAGTCCTACCGAGTGTTGTGTATCTGAGTGTGATCGCGAAGCCTCGATAAAGAGGAGGTTTTGGCCTACTAGAAGTTGTTGCGGTATGGAAAAACTAAGGTTTGCACAAGGGAACTTCATAAGAAAAAGTTCTTATTCGGACGATTTCGCCAGACCGGGGAAACGGGTTGATTTATCGGACGCCAATGGAACGAAGAACATGTTTTCGCACGTGCTTCGCAGACGACGAGTGAGAAAGCGGATGTGATTATTGCCATGTTATGCTGTTGCATTACCTCTTAACAAAGCTGTACATCTTACATTGTGTACAGCAGACGAACCGAATGTACCTTTCAGCTTAATTAATGATGCACGGAATGTCCGTAAAGTTCCTGCGTATTCTGTCACAGTGCAAGTTAATTGGCTTTCCTAATGTAAATTCATTATTTTATATACGAAATTGGCCCTTAATTATGCACCTAATTATGAGGTCAGTGGTATATTAGAAATAAAATATCGTTGTTTCGAAATTTGTGATACGGAAAGCTACATAACAAAGTATTTCCAAAGCTTAACGTAGTATTTGATAACCAAAATGAAAATACGATTTATATTAAGATAATATAATAATTTTATATTGTATCTTATTTTTATCTAGTTTCATCTTATACAATTCGAATTACTGTAAGCCCAAAATATCGGATAATTGAAAAAAATGTATTATTTATTGGGTCGTATTAAAATATCTTTCTTCCTGTATATTTTTAATTTTAAAATAACTTTAACTTAAAAATCGAAAAATGTCAAAAAAAGTAAATCAGTCCCATTAGAGGCCTGGAGTGGTCCAGAGGGTTCCAGGAAGTTAAGGTTCCCAGATTTCATGACAACGGAAAAGATGGTGGTAAGGTTGTCAGCCTTACGCATCGGCCGCCTTTACCCCCAGGAAATGCTCCTGGTACTCGTTTCTGTTAGAGGCTGAGTCGACCCCAGGAACATAGTGCCATCGGAAGGATTATGTCAATGAAAAATTCCATTGACACCAGCTGGGATCCAACCAGTGACCTTCCGATTTGTAGCACAGCACCTTAAACACTGTGCCACCGCGGTCCCCAATCGAAAAATCTGTCATTCAATAAAGACGATAAACGTTAGGCAGTGATGGAATGTATGTGCTTCATTTCTGCAGTTCTTATATCACAAATAGTCATCTACAAAGATTTATAGCTCTTATTGTTTCTCGAGTTGAATTGTCTTTTTTTTTATTGTAGTCATACGTTTTCCGTTTTATTTTTGGCTGGTATTGACAGTATATTCAGGTATAAAACTTTATTAGAAACTAACTTTTCCCCGCGCGATATATCTAATGTACGATAAAGTTAGTAACTTCGTTGTTATATCTGAAGCGTATGTGGCAAGAACTTGAATACCGTATCGATGTGTGCCGTGTCACCCGTGGTGCACACATCGAACATCTATAGTTGTAAAAAAAATCTCAGTTTTCTTGTGGCTGTGAACAATTCCATTAAGATAAGTTATTTGGATTTTTGTTATAAATGTTTGTAATCACGGAGAACATTATGAAACGCCCTGTATTAAGAGTAAGTTGGGTTTGCGAAACTCTGAGGTGAGAGGGACACTGGGGAATGAATAGAGGATCCTTTAAGCTTTCAATAATAAACACTTTAACCTTTTAAACGCCCAGTTAAATCCCGTCTGCCATTTGCTGGCATTATTAGGAGCTCACCATATTCTCCACATTAGCAGGATATGGATTAAAATTATTCTTCATGTGAAATATGCAATGATATGATGACAGTGCGGAAGATGTATTCATGTATTTTTTTGTTGGCAGTGTTGACTCTGACGTGAAAACTGTCATTATTTTCTCTATGTTTCAAACTCAAACAAAACAGTAAGTCAAAATACGTATATTTTTGTAATCAAATCTCAAGCAGAAAGGAGATGGAGCCTTCTTTACCGCAAGCTAGCAAGCATTTCCGGACTCACGTCTGGACATAATGCCGTATCTAATGGGCAGTCTGTTACTGCCATTCCCAAATATATGAACAGGGAGAGCTTTAATTTTGGCACGATAGCAAAACTGCGAAAAGATGTTATTAACTTCGTCATGTCTTTCTTTCTGTTCGTCGCACGTGGAAAAACTCGGCTTCCACTGGTGGGATTTTCATACAAATTGATGTTTGAAAATTTTTATAAAATCTGTTAAGAAAATCTAGTTTTCAGTAACATCTTACAAGAATAAGGGGCACTTTACATAAAGAACTATGCACATTAATGAAATATCTCTTTTAATTCTTTTTCATACAAAAGTTGTAGAGAAAATCAAAACACACATTTTACGATCAATAACTTTTTTCCCGAAAACCTTTCCATTTCTGAGAAAATGTGGAAAAATTGGTAGGAAAATATGATATGGTGCATGCTCTTTTAATGCTGTATAATTAAGGCTGAAAACACACACTCAGATTAAGTACTACATATTGCTTTTCGACTTCATCAATAGTTACGTGAGAGAAAGTCGTTATTATATTACATGTACATTGCCTCTCCTGTTGTGAGCCGGCATAGCTCAGCCGGTATAGCGACTCACTACGGGTTGGACAGTCCGGGGATCGAATAGCGGTGGAGGACGAGATTTTCCGCACCTATCCAGACCGGCTCTGAGGTCCACCAGCCTTCTATAAAATGGGTACCGGTTCTTTCCTGGGAGTAATGCGGCCGGGGCGTGACGTTGATCACCAACCCTATCTAGCGCCGAAGTTAAAGAAAGAGTAGAACTAAACCTATACTCCACCTTTGGCCCTTCGTGGCTTGTTCTAGGGTGAACTTTACCCTTCAATTTACCCTTACTTTTACTTGTCTTGTTGGGTATTTACTATCGTCGAGAATTGTTTCCCGAACTTACATGATTTTGTGATTAGAAATGACAAGAATTTGCTTCACAGTAGCAGTAGCAACAGCAGCACCAAATGTTCACATATTACATAACGCAAGTAAACGAAACTATTGGATACCGACACTGCGTAATATCGATGGTTTCCATTTCATTTGTCAGAGCACATGAGCATGTATCGCTTCTGTCCTGATATTTCACAGTTCATGAACACAAGCTTCTAACGATTTCGGCCACGTAATGTAAACGCGCGATTGCACTCGCCTTCTAATGGGATTTCTGTACTTTTCAGTCATCAAAGCCCACACCATTAAAAGCTTTGGTGTTCGAAGGAATTTATTTGAGCCGTGTGTTTGTACAGAACTGAGGGTGCGGTCGGCTCTCTTGCTAGGAGTGACGGCTCTTTGTTCTGTTCAATGTATGTCGCTGTTGGTAACCAAGTTTTGCGATTTTAATCGAAATGTCATCTATTTTGAACTTTCTGGTTTCAAGGATATTGTAACGGTGATTTGTAGCACAAATGACGTGAATTACATTGAGCTGTATATGAGCGGCACATACATACATTCACACATATATACATATATAAATACTTAAATATATGCATATATTCATACATACGTACATATATAAATATATACATACATACATACATACATACACACATACATACATACATACATACATACATACTTATAAATACATACATATATACATACGTACATACAAACATACATACATACTTATAAATACATACATACACAAATACATACATACATACATACATACATACACATACAATCAAACATACATTTCACCAAAAAATCACACATCCCAAAAAATGGTTATTTGTTATGAAACAATTCATCTATCACAAAAAAGCAGTCAGTCAATTACGTCAATTCAAAATCACATTTCCTTAGATATTCAATAACATAATAAAATAATAATAGAGTAGATAAGAGAGGAATTATATGATAAAAAGAATAATAGGGTATTAAGATGTGGAACAAATCACCTATATTAATTTCATTATCAACTTTGCAATCAATTTGTCAATATTATAAATTCAAAATTAGAAAATTGTACACACGAGAAAGAATATAATTAAAGTTAATAAAATGGATAATAAATAAACAGTAAATATATTTAATATTTTTAGATCACATTATAAATCCCCCTTTATACACAGAAGTTAAAATATTCATATTTTGTGTCGTGGAATTCATCAAGCAGAACTTATTTTGAACCTGTAATGTTGACGCTTGGCGAAATGAAACTTGCTGTTTCCTGCATTAAAGTGAAAGACTTTTTCACACATAGGAAAGACCAAATTAATTCCTAATCTATCTGTGTAAAGTGTGGGGAAGCTGTGAATAGGAAAAGATAAGACCAGTGTGACTGAAAACCAGCACTAAAAGTTAGTTAAAACAAATAAAAGGCCAGTGAATGTGATTTCATTCGATTGTAAGAATTGCAACACTTGAATGGTAACAATAGCTGCACAGAAACTTCTCGACTTTGTTCATAAAATTAATGGGATTGATTCACTTTATCACTCTAGTAGCATTCGGTTCGGTGTGAAAGTTATGCAGCCTCTAATTACCTATTTTCCCTACACTCCTTTCACTTTTTGCAGCCTGTAGTTAGCTATTTTCTCTACACACCCCTTCACTTTTTGTTAGCTCTAAGTAGATTTGTAAGCAGCCAACTTTAGACAGCACACAGCCATTTTTTACGTTAATCATTCCTTGCACTCTATAACACTGGGAAACAAATTCCAAAACGTTTTTTGTATCTGTGATGAATATGTTATTAATTTATTTGTTTACTTCTATGAAGTTAGAAAAGGGTCATAAAAATTATTTGGCTCTACTTTTAAAATTTGCTACAATATGATATTTTACGAACTAGGTTGAAATTCAGGGTTATTCCTAAGTCCGTAAAAATTTTAAAAACTCACAACAAATAAACTACTCAACGGATCATGGTAGTTCTTACACCTATAGAGAGAGAAACTCTCCAGTTTTCTTTACATTTTTCACAGATCCTCAATGTATCCACTTTTGGTAATGCGACAGAAATCTATGCGATAGTCCCATCTCGTTCGACAGGCGTGTCAGCATATCACTGTCGACCAGAGCCACAGCAGCGGTGATACGTTTGCGAAAATCTGGAGATTAGCGGGGAGTGGAAGCACAAAGACAGTGTCCTTCACAAACCCCCAGAAGAAAAAGTCGCACGGGGTTAAATCCGGGGACCGTAGTGGCCACCGCATTAACGCGTCATCTTCTTTTCCTGCGCGTCCTATCCACCTTTGTGGCAAGTTTCGATTGAGATACCATCGCACGTCTTTGTAGTGAGCCGGAGACACGTCTTGTTGAAAGATTACTGTCTTCATTCAACTGTGGCATCAGCGAGTTTTCTAACATGTTTCACGAACTTATGAATAATTCTGTATTATACGGAACTGTGGTTTAAATAGATAACTAAATACCATTCATTGGAAAAGAATATGTTTAGTAGACTTACTTTGTTTAGGGATAATATTTACCACGTAAATTAAACATCTGCACAATTTTTTTCACGTAAGTTCATTATTTAACACAAACAAAATTACTTTTCTTTTTGCTTGTCGCTTGTATTCCATGATAGGGGCATCCCTTGCCAAAGTCCAGCAGTAGTCGGCGAGCATTGCACAGTTCCATTTCCCTTGATATCTCTTCTGCATTGAAGAAATATCTTGATGGAATCGTTTTTCGTGTTCATCACTCACTGCACCACAATTCTCCGGAAAAGGTCCAAGTGTGAGTGAAGGAAGTGTATTTTTAGTGACATGTTGCAGCCTGATTTCTGGTAGCCCCGCAAAAAGTTGTTTACAAGCTCCTCATAGTTTTGAGCCCTTCTATTTCCCAAAAATACTTTTATTACAAATTTAAAACAGTCCCAAACCGCCTTTTCGTCGCCTTGAAGGAGAGTCTCGAAGTATTCTTCCTTGATAATGTCTCGTATTTGTGGACCAATAAATATTCCTTATTTCAGTTTTGCCTCACTTAGTCTGGGGAACTTTTCTCATAAGTAAGTAAAGGCAGATTTTTCTTGGTTCATGGCCTTTACAAAATTTTTCGTCAGACCAAGCTTTAAATGCATGGATGGCAACAATGTTTTACTCGCTTCCACTAGTGGTTGATTTTCCACATTCATGATTCCTGGTTCCAGAGATTTTCTGGCAGGCCAATATTTTCTGTTGTAATGAAGAGACCGAGCTCTGCTGTCCCATTCACAAATGAAGCAACAATATTATTTGAATCCTCGTTGTAGTCCAAGTAGTAAGGCTGTCACTTTTAGGTCACCACAGATTTGTCATTTGAATTTATAGAAATTAATGGCGTCCATCAGAATCTTCATGTTCTCATACGACTCCTCACTGTGCACTGAATGACCAACAGGAATAGAAGGTAGGGTGTTGCATTGTGAAGGGGAACTGCTTTGAGATTCAACTTAGACGAGTCAAAAAGAGTCGCCAGTCCAGACGATTGTGATTAATAATGAGTGTTTACATCAGACCATCAATATCAGTGCAAGCAACAAGGCCCCTTTCCATTTTAAAGAAATGAACTAGATCTTCGTGCATTTTACGATGCACTGAAATTCTGATATTTTCTTTCATTACTCACCGTCTGGGAACGCAGTGGTGACACGTGTATCCCTTCCCAAGTGACTATTTTGCGCATTAAGCCACACTTCGTGTATCATGACATCTCGAGCCAAGAATTGAATTCTAAGGCCATATTTGGTTTCAGCATAGTGAATTGAAGGGGAATAAAATATTTTGTTTACGGGTACATTTTGTGTGTTGACCAGTGCAATTGGTGACCCCCGAAGAAGAACCATATATATATATATATATATATATATATATATTTAAGAACAACATGCATTAGTTAATGTATCGACAGCACTCAGGTTTGCTGGATGTGACTCCGTCAGTTGGTTCGCCAACACTGAAGTCTGTCGTCAGACATTTTTTTTTCTATCGTGTTTTGTTCTAGTTGTAGACTCCAGTTGAGATATGATAGCACACTCTGACGCACGGGAGAGGACGTGAAGGGGAAACTGGCGAATGGAGTGGGTAGCCAGTACCCTTCACACTACCTCGGAACAAGGTGTATCCAGTATTACTACCGCTGATGCGCACAACTCGGCTGCTAGTAGTCGACTAAACTGAAGCACCCAGTGATTTAAATGGACTAGTCCGTTTCGCCGAAAGACGAAACTTGGTTTCTGCGCGTGTGCCGCCACATTTCAACTGGCCTCTACCTTGGTTGAGGTTTCTCTGCGCGTTCGCAGAAATTGCGAAAAGTGACTATTAGCTTCGTCATGTCTGTCCGTCTGTCCTTCTGTCAGCGTAGAACAATTCGGTTCCCATTGGACGGATTTAATGAACTTTGATATTACAGGATTTATTGAAAATCTATCGAGAAAATTCAAGTAACATTTAAATCGCACAAGACTAATGGGCACTTTACGTGAAGACCGATATAATGTTTTAGCATAGCTCGCTAATTTCTGCATAAAATGAGAAATGTTTCAGAAAAATTTGTACAGAAAATCAAAACACACATTTGTGTTCATTTTTTTTTTCGAAAATCCTGCCGTATGTGAGATAAAGTGGAAAAATATTATAGTGTGGAGCTGGCCACAGATGAAAATATGGCGCATGCCCATTGCATTCTGGATAGCTAAAGTTACAAATACACATACTCGGTTTGTTGTTTGTGTGACCGTGCATCTCTGATACTAGAGTACAAACATCCAACTAGATGCAACAATAACAACTTATTAGTAATATCAATCAGCTCAACATGTTTCGGACGATAATTTCGCCCATCCTTAGGAGCACTAGACTGTGTTTACAGCTTGTGGTATAATGCACCGAAGAAGTTGCCCTGCTGGTGATCTTGTTACCAGCAGGCAACTTCTTCGGTTCATTATACCACAAGCTGTAAACACAGTTTAGTGCTGTTGAGGATGGGCGAAATATCGTCCGAAACATGTTGAGCTGATTGAAATTACTGTAATAAATGAACAATGTACTTATAAATTTGAGCTGGGAAATCAGTCGCACACAGAAGCGACAAGGTTTCGAAAGCTGACAAGAGCAGTGCACTGCACTTACAAATATGCGCAAGTCAGATATTGATTTCCATTTTGTTGTAAATTAGCGGAGTCTATGAACATTCAGTGAACTCCCCCGTTTTGAGTTAATTTACGCGAGTTGAGCAATTTCGGCGAAAAAATATTTAGGAAAATTATTTAGAGATTTATTTTAAATTTCTGACGTTCATTGGGCTTTATAAAGGAAGGCAAGACGAGCATTTGGGTAAACTACTAAATTTAAACATTTTATTTATTACATTTTACTTTAATATTAAATATTTTTGGGTTAATTATTAAATTCTACTTACACCATTGACGCACAGTTGAACACTGATTGATGTCCCTGGAGTATTAGATAAGTTAACTGAGAAATATAGATGAGCGCATTTTGCATTTTTCTTCGTTGTGTGGCAGAGCAGTTTGTCAGATTCCCGACGGTCTAAATTTGGTCGGAATCTGGCTGGTGGCAGCATAGAAATTAGTGATGTCGGCGTTGACGTTAATAGACGCGCCCCTTTAAATTATAGTGTCTTCACGAGGTAGGTGCAGTTAGGCCAGAATACCATTTCGGGAGGCTTCACATTACTAATGAATTGTTATTGTTGCGTGTAGTTGGTTGTTATACGAGGGAGAATCAAAAAGTAAAGGCGAAATACATTTAACGGCTTAAATAGAAGTAACTGTGAGCAATTTTACATATCACTTTTCTACATAGTCCCCTTGCAACACAATGAAATTTTTATATCGTTCAAATAGTTTCTGTATTCCTGCGGAGAAGAAGATTTTCGGCTACTCTAGTGGTCTTGTGTGCGCGATGTTGATGGCCGACCAGAACGACTTTCAACAGTAACACGTGTTCGATCCGATTTAAACCTTTCCACCCACTCATTAACCTTTCGTTGACTCATGGTGTTCTGTCCATACTGAGCCAACATACGACGGTGAATTTCCACAGGTTTCACTCCTTCTGCCCAAAGAAACAGCACTAAGCTACGTTGTTCTTCGATGGTGCAATCTTGCAAAGGAACGTCTATGTTTTCGCCCTCGTTGCTGCCACTCGGCTGAAGGCAGAGTGTTGTACTGCACATGGCTGAACTCTTCAACAGGCATTGTCAACACTGCGCAATACGTCAGCTCTTTCTTTCCCGGTTACCGCGTAATTTAAAAATTGCCTCTACTTTTTGATTCGCCCTCGTACTATTACACATACTCGGGTTGTGTAACAGTTACTGTTTTTCCACTGCAACAAAAGTTGTACGAATGTGCCTGCACGTTACATTATACCTACATTGCCTGTAGTGTTTTCTTTGCATTCGCTCCTGGAAAAAAGGTGAGGAAATTGCAGACAAATATACAGAGAGCAGGGAACACTTAACGGCGATAATTGGCTGTTAGCTTTATTTTCGAAATATATTATTAAATTGGTGTTAAATATTTTTGTATTTATCTTTGTATCAAATTGCTGACACACCTTCTATATGTTTAGAGCTACTGTCGCGAATTCCGCTAAATACACTCATGTTTGTTTCTATATTTCTGTGTAATTTGATACTAAGAGATGTGCTGTGGCTCCGAACCAAATTTCAAGAGACCTAACACGTGTCCATCTGAAAATTGTGCACGAAATACACAAATCCTTCGCAAGATAAACACAGAGTATCCATGAATCAAATGATTTTTTAAGCCCTCGGTATTTATGTTATTGCCTCTGTTTATTTGGTTATTCCGGAACACGGGAGTCACAGCGATGATTTATCGCTGTACATTTGGAATATTACGAGAATGTTGTGGGTGATAAATGTGGAGTGATATCGATGTAAATTTTGATAAATTGTTGAAGTGAAGGAGCTGAGGAAAGGAGTGACTACAGCAGAGTGTGTAAGGTCAAACACATAAATATTTATCAAAATTTTATCTATTCACCAACCGATGCACAAGTGAGATGTCTTAAAAATAATATTAAAATTTACATTAAAACAGCTGCGACATATTTCGGTGTGAAGTCTCCTGCCGAACACTGCAACGTGCAGACACCAATAAGGACGTAACATATGCAGCCACAACACCACCGTATTAAACAAACACCGATGTATTTTAATGGACTATTTTAACAACTATAACTTTAGTAAGCACAAATTAATGCGCTCTGTGATGACGGTGTAACTATAACACCGAAACCTGTCGGAGCTGTTTAATGTAAATTTTAATATTGTTTTTAAACCAACTCACGGGTGCATCAGTTAGTGAATAAATAAAACTTTGATAATATCAAGACGCACGGTACGAATGTGAAAATTATCGAGGCCCAACAGGCAAGATTGTGTAAGGGCTACAAGAACACTAAACTGATGTTACTAAAAACAAAACCCACAATATAACAACTGTAGCTTTAATAAGAACAAATTAACGCGCTCCCTGATGGTAGTGAAACTGTAACACCGAAATATGTCGGAGCTGTTTTAATGTAAATTGTAATATTGATTTAAAACAATTCACTAGTTCATCAGTTGGTGAATAAATAATACTTTGATAATATCAAAATGCACGGTACGAAAGTGGAGAAAACAAGTAATTACATTTACGTGATCGAGCCGCGGCGGTGAAAGGGTCGTCAGGGTGCAGCTGGAGACACACGCGTATTTACGTTTATTACTAGAAGGTGGTTTTTGTTCAGCTTCACCTCCGGGCGCTTCAATGCCAGGAAAACAGCTGCTTGTGCGCGTTACGTTGGGTTATAAATGGGCGTCAGATTCGGTATGGAGTCCTTGGAGAATAAATGAGTCACTTCAACTGATGGAAGTCAAAGAAAGCAAACTTGATCAACCAAAGTGTAGCCTAGGCACCATGAGAACTGACTGAGGAATTTTTTCTAGTTTCCAGTAAAAATGGACTGATTCATGACATCAATATTTTCTAAAGTAAGTAAAATAATAATAATAATAATAGATACAAATGGTACACACACATGCCGGAACCTGTGTGTGAAGAGGGAGATGTCACAGTGTTGTGGAATCAAGCAGTACACACAGAGAGAGAAGTTACAGCAAAGAGGTCAGATATAATAATTAAAAACAAAAAAGAGAAAACATGCACACTGGTAGATGTGGCAATGCCCACAGACAGAAATGTTGTGCAAAAGGTAGCGGAAAAGAAGTTAAAATACAAGTGTTTTTGTATAGATATACAACGAAAGTGGAACCTGATGTAAGATTATACCAGTAATAATTGGAGCCACTTGAATAGTAATGAGAAGCTTAAGGAACAATTTGGAAACTGTACCAGGAAAACATTCGATAGATTCACTACAAAAGACAACTGTACTTGGAACATCACACATAATCCGGAAAGTACTGCAGTGTTAAGCTTGAAGCCTGAATAGTGGGGATCACCGCTGGTTCAAGAAAAGTACCAGGAAGAAAAGGCCTGTGACAAGAGACATAATAACAATAAAATAATAATAATAATAATAAATTTGACTGTAGATGGGCTGTCACCCGGTGACAGTGGTTATTATGCATGTACATAAATGCGAATAAAGATAACATAAATACGAATTAAGGATCTAAGAAATTTAAGTCTGGAGGGCTAATTGAGAAGCATGCAGTAACAACTTGGAGTCTTGGGAACCATCTCAGCACACGCTTTTAGACAGAGGGAAACCAAGAAAAGACTGTGCTGATGTGGCCGGTCGCTGGACCTTCCGGATACTGACTTCTAGCCAGCAATCCGGCAACTAAAGTATGTAAGACAGCAATACACACACACACACACACACACACACACAGTAAAATAATACACATGACGTAAAAAAGATAAACAAAACATAATAGCACAATACACAAAAGACCAACTATAGTTAGCAGCAATGCACACCAGAAAAGCAACACAATGGGGAGAAAGTACTGTGCCTAGTTTCCAATATTGTTACTCCACATGTATGACACAACAATTTTAACGGGACCTTCATTTAACTTCATCAACCATAAATACCCTTCACAGTACGCCCGAATTTACCCCTTCGCTACACTACACTTCACTTCACTTCACTTCACTTCACTTC
>Ga0123355_10008687_pt1 | contig 15358 bp, 7 predicted proteins | sample TergutEmb28metaG_3_FD_89872 | JGI IMG/M metagenome (GOLD analysis project Ga0123355, IMG submission 89872) | Embiratermes neotenicus P1 segment gut microbial communities from Petit-Saut dam, French Guiana - Emb289 P1 | ecosystem: Host-associated > Arthropoda: Insects > Digestive system > Gut ... | reverse complement strand
TCATACAGGTTTGCTGACAGCTCGCGAGCTGTCAGCAAACCTGTATGACATATACCATTGCTGTGTGTACAGTGAAAAACTCCTGATGATAGACAGAGGAACTGCCCGAAACTTGTAGAGTTTTATTCCAAAAATAAATTTGAGAAATTAGTGCAGCTAGTTGGTTTTATTATAAGAATTTATCACGATGCGCGGTCAACTGAACGTCAAATTCAGGAAAGACAGATTTATATCAAGACAAAACAATACACTTGACAGCATATCAATATGCGCTAACTTGTGCTGGTACCTAAAATTAAGCTCGGAACTCTTTTTAGGAACCATTCACATGTAGCGCGGACTGCCGCTCACCTGTGCCGCCTTCTGCTTCTATTCATATCTACTGTCAACACAGACTTTATAACACATGTGATCACACAACATTAAAGGTTATTGTCTTTAATTGCGTTCGCAAAATTGCGAAAAGCAACAAGTAGCTTCGTCATGTCTGTCTGTCTGTCTCTCCGTCTGTCCGTCCGTCCTTCCGCATGAACAACTCGGCCTCCACTAGAAAGATATTCTTCAAATTTGATATTTGACTAATTTTCGAAAATCTGTCAATAAAATTCAAATTTCGTTAAAATTTTAAAAAGAATAGCCTATATTTACAGGACGACATGTGCACATTTATAATATCTCGTTGAACTCTTTTAGAATAAGAAATGTTTCAGACAAATGTTGTCGAGAAAATCAAAACACATGCTTAATGTTCAATATTTGTATACGTATAGTTTTTTTTCGAAAATGGCGCCGTTTATGGGATAATGTGGAAAACTATGGTACAGCCAGACAGGCCATAGATGACAACATAACACGGCGCATGCGCATTGCATGCTGGATACCTACGGCTACAGACACACAATCAGAATAAGTAATCCTTAATGCTTTCCCACTACAGCAATGGTTACACGAATGCGCCTCATGTTACGTTTACACTTACATACCTGCCTTGTAGATCGCAAGTTTAAATTCTGATAATCATTAGGGTTCTTTAATGATAGGACGGAGACTGCAATTTGATGTCTTACGCTTTTCTCAAAATTCGTTCTTTCTGATTTGCTTCTTAGTTAATAATTTCTATTAATTAGTTTACTGAGAGTGTGTCCAGTTTTGTGAAGGTAAGTACACTACAGATAACATGCAATACAGAATCACAAAAAGTTTTTGTGAAACACAAAACTTCAGTTCATGTATTCACGAGACCCTGAAATCGGATTCTAGGGTCGGTCATCATAGTTTCTTCCCCACCACTTCTCTACATTTAACCGTATTTCTGGGACATACACGTATAAGCGGCCTGTTGCCGGTCCCAGTGGCTGCGCGGTCTAAGGCGTAGGTCTGCGGCCGCTCGCCTGTTGAGAGTGTGAGTTCGAATCCCACTGGAGGCATGGATATTTGTCTGTTGTGAGTGCTATGTGTGTTGTCAGGTAGAGGTCTCTGCGACAAGCTGATCACTCGCCCAGAGGAGTCCTACCGACTGTGGTGCGTCGTTGTTTCTGATCTAGAAACCTCGTGAATGAGGAAGCCATGGCCCACTGGGGGCTGTCGCGCCAAAAACAAACAAACAAACAATAAACAACTTGTTTCTCTCGGTTCTATCATCAGATAGACCTACGTACATGCATATTTCGTATCTCAATCATAAGTGGCCTATACAGGTTGCGTAACATTTAATATAAGTTCATTTTTTTGTCTCTTATTCCACTGCTAATTAGGATCCAATTTTGTTTTCAAAATTTCAGAGCAACACTAAATTAATATTATAGCAATTTAAAACAAAAGCTGTATTTTACGTTAGTATAATACTAATAAATACAGCAAGTGGTATTAAGTGGAAAATTCAGGATTCCTCGACATAAGGTCGTCACACGCGTGTGTAACGGCAATTTTAGAAGCCACTTGAGGAAATTTACGTAATGGCTCGCATTACGGCAAAGGGCAAAACAAATCATCTTTTTATTTTCAAATTAGAGTGTGTGTCTTTTTATCGTTGTCCTGAGCAACCGCAGCTGTCACGGAAGGTCATGGTGGATGCAAGCTTCCTCTACGGCAAAGGTGCCGTAATCGGTGAGGCGTTAAAAAAAGACTCTATATAGAATATATTTGACAGTGCATTTCTTCATTTGGTGTGGGTACAAAAATTAGCCCTGTAATACATTCATGTCTTAGTAACAATGACTAATTAAGCTAAGTAAAAATAAATGGCACCTTCTTCAACGATGTACAGGAATAAAACATTCTTTGTAATCCTCGACCAAGGTAGGAATCACGATATAACACCTGGCAAAAACAAATCGGAATACATAGCTACTGTTCCTCAGTTGAATTCGTCAAATGCAACATGAAAGTCCTCTGTGTCAAAAGATTCTGAAGGAGACACTCGTACTACACTTTCTGGTACGCTTCCTAGGTAGGGAAGAAATTCATTCCACTTTTAAATTTTATTGCTGAAATACTCTTAAATGTTTTGTATATCACTTCAATTATATCTTCCAGTAGTTTATATTCAGCGGTGGAAAAATATGTGGAATAGAATGTAAGATTAATGATTTACTACATAAAGTTATTACTATATTTTAAAGGTCTGTTAATTTATGTAGATGTATGTATAGGTCTACTTTTTGTGTACATTATCAATCTTTAGTTTGTTTACAAAAATTACCAGCCAGGCATGGTGCTGACTACCCAGCTCCTTCCAGGGAAGGTTTGCGAAGGTTTTGGTTTATACCTCCGCCGCCCCCCTCTGCTTGCCTCGGCATGCCATGGAGTGGTCTTTACCTTTACTCATAAATGAGAGTAAAATTACTGACCTCATTTTTATACATACACTTAAACAACTTTCTAGTCTAACACCCTGAAAAATTTAAATATATTAGTAGTTATGAACCATTAATTTTTGTCCAGAAAACTGGGAAGTGAATCCCGTCCCTTCCAAAAAGTGAGTATTTGTTTTAGTGTGAAAAGTTCATATCTATTGCTCAGGTAGTAGTGTCACAATAGTCTTGCTAAATTTTACGAACAAAACAGGACAGCAGATAAGTTTAGTAAAGTAAAAAGTAGTTAAAAGGCGTGGACAAAATAAAGTTGCATGGAGTTCGTAGGTACACCTACAGAGCACTGATCATCCTCCGTACAGTGTGTGTTCTGTCGTTAAGCGATATCCAATCACTTTCTCAGATCCTTCTTATTCCTTTCTTAGTCACTGTTAGATGCTGTAAGCTGGTAGGAAAACTGCCTGGCCATTTCAAATGAAAAGGTAAAGAATCTTATGTTTATTGGACCGTGCATCATCTTGATAGTTGAATAAAGAGAGACCAAATTGATGTCGCTTGCTTTATTATTTCATTATTTAATGTTCAACATGTTTCGGGTGTTAATACATCCATCCTCAGGAGCTTGCGACATATTTTTTGAGTTATTTCATTGGTTGTATTGCTCTGGTTCGATGTGTGTTGTTGTTACGTTGTGGTTTGGCTGTGGTGGTGTGGTATCCGTATGCAGGTTGAGGCACTAGTGCTTCAGCCTGCATACGGATACCACACCACCACAGCTAAACCACAACGTAACACCAACACACATCGAACCAGAGCAATACAACCCATGAAATAACTCAACAAATAAGTCGTAAACTCCTGAAGATGGATGTATTAACATCCGAAACATGTTGAGCATTAAATAATGAAATAATAAAGCAAGTGAAATCAAGTTGGTGTCTCTTTATTCAACTAAAAAGGTAAAGAGTTAGCAATTGGTCAAAGCATGAACCAATCGGTTGCTCTTGAAGAAAACAAGAATATTCCTAATGATTCATACTTTAGAAGATATACCACTTTCGAAACGAAACTATCTCACGAACTGAAGAAAATTACATTTTGCCCTCCGCAAGAGTCATGATAAAGCGCGTACTTCCGTCAAACCCGCGAGAGGAACAACATCCCGCTTTCAAATGTAAACGTGTCCCTCCGTACATATGACGTGTCTGATAAAGTTCTCTCTACGTTCTGCACAACATTAAGGGGAGAAACTTCTGTTCTCTTCAAATATATGAAGTAACCTGTGTAGCTGTTGTGACCTAAGTTTTAGATGATAAATGTACTTACATGACCGTGAAATTTCGGAAAATATTTTGTTTCGTTGTCCATTGGCAAGTAGCAGCTGTGGATGTAAATCACTCGTACTCTCATTAGCTGAAAACGTTACTCGATTACACAATACTGAATGGCCTAATTGTCCCTGATTCGTACGCGCGGTGTAAAATTAATGACGGGGTAAAAACAATGGATTAGCAGCCCGTACAGAAGCCGTATCGTCAGATGCAGAGTGGGTGCACTGTTCTATTTGCCGAGATGCAGTCACCGCTAACTAACGTCCTTACAAACAGTGATCGACATTAGAAAAATCGGTGAAATTTTTTTTTTAATAAAATTACAGCTTGACAGTTAAATCTAAGAATGTGTTTATTTCTGTCCATTAAAACTGACAAACACAATTTTACTTCCTGGAGAAGTATGCGAATCAGCCCTGTGGAATTCTGAAAATAAGAAGCGAGCTACGACATGTGCGTAACTTTTAAAAAGTGACGCAATACATATACCTTCGGTCTTGGATAAACGTTTGGTTTCAGCATCCGGCAATATGAGTTGCGATATGTTTTGATACTATTCAAGTTTAACCGAAGTCTTCAGGGTCTCGATTTTACCATTTAGAGTAGAGGATATAGTAAAGCTTTCATAAAAAATAAAAAGGTAAAATTGTTTCCGTATAGACCACAAAGGCATATGGGGAAAAGACGGTACGGTTCTCCTCACTCTTAACTTGGACATTAGATGGGATGAGTGGTGAACTTCAATCGCCGGCAGCCTTGCGCCCAGAGAAATAGCGCCGATATCCTTTCAACAGGAGCCTGGATGTGCTCTAGAGCCGATCTGGACGCTTCTAAGAACAGAAAAATATCTAGTCCCTTTTTGGAATCGAACCACGATTCATCGGTTGTCCGTCCGTCAACCAGTCACTATACCGACTGAAGCCGTCTTGACTCAAGACTTAGCGGTAATAAAACTTGAAATTTGTGTTGTTTCCTTACGTCAAGGTTCACTGGACTGCTTCGTGACAACGGCAGAAATCTCACTTTCTCCACATTAAATAACGATGTGTAAAGGTGTAGAACACCTGGAAGGGCCTACGGAGCAATTACAGGAATACTGTCCTGAAGTGGATTATTCTGATAAATGGTGCGCATTCCATGTCATACACATATTCCATTATCACATCTGAAAAGAAAAGGACAAGAATACTTAAGTGACGGTTCCACTAAAGGTAACCTCAAATTTGATAGAGTCGAACCCGGTTAAAACGACATCACCCTATCCTAAACCTCGTCTAGACCGTCAAATATTCTGTGGTACCAATTAATTCCTCACTGTTATCAATAACATTGTAATCCTGGGTTACAACGACACTCGTTTGTAACAACACAAAATATTCAATTCCTTTTACGATGTTATTACCGAGTTCGACATATACTAGTGTAACTTGGATTACCGACTGGGCAAAGTTATCAAGAAAACATTAAGAAGTGGCTTCCAGAACACAATACTGAATTCATACCCCAGAACATACTTGTAAAAATCCGGAAGTGTTACATCTTGTAATTTACACACAGTCAGCAGAATTTCGTGTCAAACCTAACTTAAGATTCAGCCAGTATTCAATCGAGCCAATAAGAGTCTAGTAGCTCTTCACATGTAAAATAGACACTTCTTTTTAGTAAGATTTTCTATTTTACGTTAGCCCTTTCTTTTTTTCCTAATAAATCTAGCTTGTGCAGTGCTTAACACCCATGGGCGGATCAAAGTTTTTCAGGTCACAATTTTGGGGCCCTCTTTTAGAAAAAGAATACAAAATTACGAATACAAAATTACATACGCTAGTGAATATTTATTTAGGGCCCTCCCAGAGCCTTGGAAGGGGCCCGTGCAAGTGAGATGCTCTGAGGCTTAAGCTTCGTCAGATTCACAGTAAAACCGGCCCTGTTTACACCGTTTCTTTAAAAGGACATATTTTAATTACATGACTTATTTAAAAGGGGACTGCGAAGAAAAATTTTACAAACACAGCGTCAAAGCCTTCTATGAAATGGATGAAACATGTGCACTCCTACACTAACAATCAGCACCGAAGTACTTAATAACGGCGTTACTTATATAAGGAACATGCTACGATAGTACAATCTCTGCATTTTGGCCACATAGTTTAGGAGCTTCTGTTGTGTCGCAGAACTAACAGTGACCTTTTCTAACCCTTATTAACCTTTTGGCGCTGGAATTATTTTTTTAATTTTAGCACACCTGTATATAAAATGTGAATAATACAAGAACCAAATAAGTTAGATTTATGAAACAAACTGCGTTTTGAAGAGGAAAAAACGGAGAGTATATACCATGTTTAAAATATTCACTACCTGTATTTGTTGAATAAATATATAAAATGCAACGTTTAGAGGTTAGCGGTGCGGTATGACCACTACAGTCGTCGTTGGGCGTCAAAGGGTTAAACTACTCGCCTTCTTTATGAAGGAATAGTCTTCACGTGTGTTTCTTGTGCGCTAGGAACTTTGTTTATGTAACATTTCAATTGACTTCAGCCTTCACGTCCTAAATATATCTGAGTAGAACCGTTAATGTAAATCCCGGTGGTCTTGTGGCCTAAGGCGTGGGTCTGCGGCCGCTCGCTTCCTGGGATTTTGGGTTCGAATCTCGCAGAAGGAATGGATGTCTATGAGTGTTGTGTGTTGTCACGGAAAAGCGTCACTGGTATAGTCTATTACCCGAGGCATTTCTTTTTCGGCTGTCGGTGTCTTCCCATCACGAACGCGGTGCAAACAGAGAGTGTTGTCGAAAAACAAACTTAAAAGAACCTAACTGGAAGACAGCATTTCTTTTTTCATAAAGAACAATTAAGAACAGCTATAAATCCTTCTTGGGAAACCCATAATCTTTCAGAAGGTCGAAAAATTCACTATTCCTGTGGAACTCAAATTTTTATCGCAGTATTCGTAAAGACATTCCATTTCACTCCACCCTGAAGCAGATTCATTCAGTAAACACTTCCAACCACATGTTTACAACACAGAGTTCATATTTCTCTCACACGTGCGCTCGTTTCCTTAAGCGCTGTGTACACCCTGTTAATTTATCGTTCTTATTCATTTCTTCTTCATATTTTTCCATTTCTTCCTCTTTTACTGCATACTTCTAATTCTTCTAGTTCTTCCATCAAACACAAAGCATGAATTGGTCTCCAGGGTTTCTTAGGACGACCTCTGTTTCGCTCTTCAGTGGTTTTACATTACAGGGCCAACTTTGGAAACCTTCTTTTCTGCATTTTTTCTACATTTCCTTCCCCAGTTTCTTTATAGGCTAGTCACGTATATCTTCCTGTGTGTCTTGACTGACAACCTTTCCCTTGCGTCTGTTTCCCTCTCGTGGTCCAATCTCATAAAACCAGTAGCGATCTAGGAAATGCCATATGGCTGCTTGCAAACTGTGTCTCTCTTGTTCCAAACGAACCATCTGACATGTCTTGAACACACTCTACAAATACGTAGCACATATTGATGTAAATCAAGCAAGTAAAGGCTTCACTAAACATAGATTTTCAGAAAATATAATACCTGTGCAATTCTCCCTGTGTTGTAAACCACAACTCCGTTCCCAGAAGCAGCGGAAAAGTTTGTCCTATTATTGGTTAAGATAGTGGAAAAAGGACCTCAGTTAAATTAAACCTCCTCTCCGTACAGTTTATGAAAGATAAATTGCAGTCTAATGGGACGGTGGCCACTATAACTTATAAATGGGGGAAGGTAATAACCATGAATTCTTCATCTGATGACCAGTAAGTCCAGATAACTTCAGGGCTAGCTTGGTTGGATTAAGTCATAACGTGGGGATCCCGGATGGAGGTGTGAAAACCTCACCAGCTATAAAGCCGACCATAAACCATCAACAAAAGCATAGAATCCCTGAGATAAACGGGGAAGGCCCGGACATAACTACTCAGGTACACACGAGGACAACATCAGCGACTGTTCCCACAATCCACTGGGCTCGATTACAGACAGAAATAGTCTGCATACACTTATATGTCATGGCTATTCACGCGATTAAGCTGCACCAAGCCACGAGAGCTCGGTATGGTAAAACTAAAATTCCAAGAATTCTTAAAATTAGTAAAAAGATTAATTTCGTTTCCGTAACAGTAAAGAGAGAATCGCCCAGTACGTGGTGGACGAGAAACAGGGCTGGGCCCAGAAAAGCTCTGGATACTGTTAGTGTAAGCAGGACCCTGTGCTAAGAAAGGACTGCTCCATGAAGACCAGTTGGAGAATACAGGATCAGTTTTACTTGTTATTAATCTTGGCAAAAATGGCGGTAAGTTCGGGACCTCCACCCATTTAAATTTTTCGTGTACTTGATAAGGCAATACGTCGTAAAGCCACAGGGAGCAGAGGCATAGCAACAGACCATTCCTAAACCTCAGCACTTCTGGAACTGAGCTGTCGATTGCACGCCACTCCAGGTACACTTCTTCATGTTCTTAATGCAGCACAACACATACGGGCAATGGAGCTGTACGAGTATCTGCAAGCGTTTTTAAATTCGACCCTAGATGGAGGTAGTGGGACCGCGGTAGCACAGTGGTTAAGGTGCTGTGCTACAATTCGGAAGGTCGCTGGTTCCATCCCAGCTGGTGTCAGTTGATTTTTCATTGACATAAAATCCTTCTGATCTCACTATGACCCTGGGGTCGACTCAGCCTCTAACATAAATGAGTGCCAGTAGTATTTCCTGGGGATAAAGGCGGCCGGTGCCTAAGGCTGACAACCTACCACCATCCCGTGCCGTTGTCACGAAATCTGGGAACCTTAACTTCCTGGAACCGTCTGGGCCTGTAACGGGACTGCTTTATTTTACTTTTAGATGGAGGTAAGTTGTAAACCGTCAGCCGTTTTATCACCGCTGAAACAGCCCCTGTAGAAGGTTCCTTGATGTGCCGCAGGTGATGTAGCAGTCCTCATTAAGAAACGCACAGTGCTGTCACAGTACCCCGTGTATAGGAGGCTGGGCGCGCGGTAGGGTCCACCTGGAAACGGTGGGGGACAGGAAAACATCTTGCTCTGGCATGGAATCGCAATCCACATCCTTCGTCAACCAGTCCCTGCCCTAATCGCTAAATTTACTATAGAATAAAAACTTGCCCATGACGAGAATCGAAACACTGGAAGTCCAGAGAGTTGCTAGTCGCTCTACGCATTACGCATGTGCAATAAGTTTCTCTCTAAGTGCCATATAAAACCAGACATCCAAATAACAAAATAAGAGTAGAAATGGAAAATCGCCTCAGTTCTTACGTCATTACATAAGACTTCCCCAACGCAGGTTATCCAGCTGGTGGGATGATACTGAAAGGTAAAAATGAAGTATGAAATCACGTGGTTGTGCAAAATTATAAATGAATGCGGTAAGCTCCAGCTTTTCGTCCAGCTTTTCTTAAGGAAAACTGCATTAAACACTAGCAGTACTATTCAGGAGACACTCAGGGTTTTGAGAACCTTTCCATTGAGTGATGGAGGCTATTACTTATTGCGACAGCGAAGTCTACTAATCACTTTATGGTTGCACCGTGCATTTTGTAGTTTATTTAAGTAACACGCCAACAAATGCACATATATAGTCTTTAATAAGCTAAAATTTACATTAAAACACCTAAAACGCTCCTACATGTTTCGATCATACGGTCATCTTCAGGGAGCATACTTTGTTCCTTGCTAAAGTTACAGTTTAAAACACTCACTGAGTATTTTAAACCGAACATTTAGCTAGGAACAAAGTATGGTCCCTAAAGATTATCGTATAATCGAAACATGTAGGAGCGTTTTAAGTGTTTTAATGTAAATTTTAGATTATTAAAGACTATATATGCGCATTTGTTGGTGTGTTACTTAAATCTACCAGTCGCTTTATGCATTAAATGATTTCCACGAATAGAAATGACTGCCCATTATAAAAACTGGATATGAACTTTTACGCACCACTATGGATACAGGCCAACAGCGACAACTTGAGGAAATGGTTTTATATAAGAGTATCTACAGATGATTACGAAGGCACAGTTCGTAGTGATATTTAATGCACTACCCTGGTGTTTATTTGGTGAAGGTGAGCAATACGTGAGTGAAAATGGCCGGCAGTGAACCAGGTACCGTCCGCTACAGTTTTGCTTTCTATTAATGCTACTCAGTCGGCGATGGTACTAAACATTCAGACATATGCAGTTATGGCTTCCAGTCTATAGGTTCACTAAGCACGCTTCGCAAAAATACACTCAGAATAAGTTCTGAATTTTTGTACTTCACTCCATACAGTTCGGTAAACACGCTCCAGCGTCTCGACAGAATCTGCTGCCTTCATCTTCACACCAGTAGCAAGCCGCAAGGTTAAAGCAGAAAGAATAGAAGAACGGTAGCCCGTAACATTTGTTATTCTTTTATTAATTTCTCTGTGCGGTTTCTTTTGCTACCCTGCAGATGACTGCAGCAGATTGCTCCGAAACATTAATATGTACTGTTTGCTTAAAACAATCTCAACATTTGTGTTTATGGCAGAACGACGAATAAAAGTGGAGATCGTTGGTGAAATTGTGATGGCAATGGTAAAACGACGCATTCGGGAAAGAAGCCTGTTCCTTTGCTATTTTCTAAACTATAAATCCCACGCGTAATCTCCTGGGATCAAACACAGGCTATCGTGGCGAAAAGCCGAGGACTAACTGTGTGCAGTATGGCACAGACCGTTAACATCCATGTAACAATTTCTTGCGATTCACGTCAAGGACGATCGTAATTATTTTAGAAATGTTCAAAACGGGAACCACAACACAAACATTTATATGTGTGAAAACTTGCAAGGAACTGTACTGGGTCATCAGGTCATTCAGGTACGCAGCTATAGTCTGGTTATGGCGACATTATAATACAGGCAGTAGTAGGTAGGGCCGTTATCATGCCGGAGATGGGCTTAGACACGAGCGCCTAGGGAAATACGATTTCTTTGTTCGAAGATCTCTCATGATACGAACTGTAACCACACCCTGGGGCAAGGGTTGGAAGGAAGAGCAATTACACACAAAATATTAGTATGGATAGTTCTATGCTTCAAAGAACATAAAAATTTTCCTTTCTAAACAACTCCGAAAATGAAGCCATAAACTTCCATAGACTGAAATTAAGAGAGGTTATGTTATTTCTCTCCCTGTCCACTACCTGAGCAGAGCGACCAAAGAAATTACTCTTTGAATTTTACGGCCTTCTTTACGACCTGTAGTTCTGATGTTGCTATGCATACGGGAAATAAGGATGGAAGGTCAGTCTGACAGCAATACTTGTGAAGAAGGCACCTTACATTACTATCATTTTACTTCCACAGTACTACTGTTCCAATGAAATTCATGTAATATAGCCCGTTATTAAAGATCCCGCATGCTTCTACCTTCGTCAAACGGACTCGCCCACACGGCACACGTGCCGCAAATTTATTCCTTAAAAGGTAAATTAGTGAAAGGAAAGAAATCATATAGCTCAAAAACCTAGCCAGTAATATTTTATTTCCATATTCTTTTTATTTAATTAAAAAAAATATATACTAAAAAATTAAAGAGGTACGGTACGATCACGCACATTGATAGCTTCGCCATTTTTGTACTTTTTATTTAAAAGCAATGTTTCATACAAAATACGTAATTAGGTTTATGAAGTGTCTCAAAAAGAAATAAGACACGCTTAGCGCCAAGGGTTCATCTGTTATCAATATCAAACTGAAAGTTATATTTTTTTTTTCGCACGTTTATCATGTCATAATTTTGTGGTGTACAAAAATGTTATCTGAGGAAAACCTTCATACTTTTCCAATATCTGTTATACCATATAATTTTAGGGTCCTTAAACAATTGGTGCTACCGTCGCTGTCGGAATACAGTCCGCGTTTCGGCCATGTTGTTACCGATTGCAGGAAAATAGATAATGTAACGCTGAGACGTCCTTCAAGGGCACAACGTTCATAGCACGCATCGTAACAATCTATAAAATATTTCAGAACTTGAAATGTGGCACAAAAAATAAACACAACACACTGAACTTACAAAGCTACTCGTTCCTTTGTGTAAAGGAAATTATGTTATAAAGATCAAAGTGGTGCTTTAAACACCTCATATTCTTACTTCCATAACACAGTCTTCCGAACATCAGCGATCAGCAGTTCTGCCTTTATTCAGAGCGTGTTGGGTTCAGTTGTGGGATTCTGCCTGCTTCCCTCAACCTCTGCAGACAATGCCGTAAAAAATCTTATATTACTCCGCACATCATTTCAATTCACTTTTAACTAACCACCTCATCACAGGATCGCATATAACTTTAGCTAGGGGTGGCAATGTTAAATACATCATATGTTAAAAACGCGAGTTATGGAGGCGGGCATGAGGCAATCAGAGTAACAGTAAGACCACAGGCTGAATTACCGTGAACATGGCATTTGATTTCCTGAAGGGAGAGATCTTTTCTTCTTTATAGTGACCAGCTTGGACTCCGGCCCACCCAGCCTCCTTGAAAACGGGAAAAGGAAGCATTTCGCCCCGGCGAATAGCGACCAAAACCTAAATCAAACATCCACATAGCCAAGGTTAAGGATGCATTGAAGTATACCTAAAAAAAACGTACACGTCTTTAAGTTGCGGTACTTAGTGAAAAACAGACACAAATTCAACAGCATGTAATAGATATGGTGCAAATTTTGTGGAGGCAGTATACAAAGAATCATATGGAATTTACAAAAGTAACAAATTTTGGGTCATTACGCGGTCTCAAGAGATCAATTAGGAACCAGAACCGATCATGTGGCTGAAAGGTGGCATCACATTTTATCTTGCTGGAATTGTAGTGTTGGCGCATATGAATACGAGATGAATAAATAGAATTCCATTAACAAAGTTAGTTGCAAGCGTGGTCCTGCCTCAAATTGACTAAGTACAGTGGAGAACTAGAACTAAATTTCAAGTTGACGTAAATTGAAGCCTGCAGCGTTCGCATGGAAAGTTGTAACAAACGGCAGCTCAGTAACTTATCCATTAGTCGTTTCCTGAAATTCTTCAGGTTCATAAAACTGAAGACAACACGACCCAATCATACAGGATACCAATATCCATTTTTACCTTCACACATTTCGCAAATCGCCTCTTCGTAGTCAAAACACAAACTTTCTTGCATTACATATTATCGACTGATTGATTCTTCGATTATTGGAAAACACTGCTGCAGACGAAACTAGACACAGAGGTGATAGTCAGTAAATTGGAGTGTGTCACTGTGAAATGATTTGGTATGCTGTAGTGCATTCATCTGGGAAGAATAAGGAGAGCTACAAAAAAAGTTCCTGTCCTCGTTACATCCAAAACTGAAAGAGTAAAAGTTCTGAATATTTCTCCTGCACTAAAGTGTTTAGTGTTTTATACATGCGTGTGTGTGTGATCCTATAGTTAAAGGAAAAATCTAAGAACTGCGCTCTTCTGGTTTATTAGGCATGGCGTAGTGGTAATTTATTACCAACGTTTCGGAACAACATAACCGTCCCATCCTCAGGAACCGATAAGTTGTTCCGAAACTTCAGTAATAAATTACCACTACTCGCTGAAACCCTGAGAATGGAGCCGATAGGTTGTTCCGAAACGTCGGTAAGAAATCACCACCACTCGCTGCGTAATAACCCAGAACACAGTTCTCATCTACTTGGCTGCGGAAGCCTGAAATCACGCATCGAAAAAAAATGTTCTTTTGTTTTAGTCTATTTAAAGGTAGTTTCTCAACTAGGATTGGGGATTTGAGTGGTAGTATATAAACGGAAACATATACAAAAAAATAAACTACATGAGCCAACGAAGAAAGTCCTAGTAATTGACCACCCTAATGCAGAAATTCTTGTTTTATAAAGAGTTTATTATATTCTTCTATATGTTTCGAGCACTATGTGCTCATCATCAGGAGGTCAAATTGTATTATACATCATCTGGTATAGTCACACTCTGTAGGTGGCAGTCCGGTGCACCGGACGGCCACCTGCAGAGTGTGACGATACCAGATGCCGTATAATGCAATTTTGACCCCCTGATGATGAGCACATAGTGCTCGAAACATATAGAAGAATATAATAATCTCTTTATAAAACAAGAATTTGTGCATTAAGTTGGTCAGTTACTAGGATTATACTGAGATGCAAAACAAAAAACAAAAACAAAAACAATGAAGAAAGGTTGCGTGGTCTATTGTAAGGTATTTTCAAAAAAAAAAATGCCTTCAGGAACTGACGAAATGCGAAAACTCTCCTTTAGGGTACAAAAAAACCGCAATGAAATCCAACTATTTAACCATCCGATCGCGAAGTTCAGTTCCTATTATTCTCCTGCAACACGCCACCGAACACGCAATGCGTTCTGGTCTGGCTTCTGGAATGTTCCTTACTTCCCTTTGGTATTCGCGATTTCTTCATCGTCTGGATGTGTATTTTATTTACTTTTCGCGAATTATCTGTTAATCTATTGACCGCATAGACGTGACATCAGAGTAAATTAACATCATTAGCACTAATCAGAAGACTATACATCCCAATTACTCCTACCACCCATGTCCAGCTTCCACACAAATTACAACACTCTGTATTCGCCACTTCCTTGTTGAAATCGGATTTGTTAGTTACTTCAATGAATTAATGTCACCGTAAGCAGTTCACACTATACACAGCCGAATATTAAATGACAGTGAATATTGAAGTGGTAGGGTTGTGGAAGGAAGAAATTATGTCTTAACTTCCGGTCCTGTCCCGAAATTTGCTTGAGAGGGCTCAGAAAAACACGGAAAGCTTCTGCTTCGTTAGTCGGTGGCCCAGCCGAAATTCCAAACAGTCACATCCCGAATACAAAAAAGAAATCCTAGCTAAACTGTTCTGCACTAAAACATGTAACTACATTTCACACACTTACTTACTTACTCCATGGTGCAGAGTCCTTCTTGAGAAGCTAACTAGTTTGCAGCTAGTCAAGTAATTCCCCGCATTTCACGGAACCCCAAGGTTCATTACCGCACTCACAAGCGTCTGCCACCTGTCTCTATCCTGGGCCAGCCCAATTCAGTCCATATACCCACATCCCACCTCCTGGAGATCCATCCTAATGTTATCCAACCATCTACGCCTAGATCTCCCCAGTGGTGTCTTTCCCT
>Ga0123355_10008686_pt1 | contig 15359 bp, 15 predicted proteins | sample TergutEmb28metaG_3_FD_89872 | JGI IMG/M metagenome (GOLD analysis project Ga0123355, IMG submission 89872) | Embiratermes neotenicus P1 segment gut microbial communities from Petit-Saut dam, French Guiana - Emb289 P1 | ecosystem: Host-associated > Arthropoda: Insects > Digestive system > Gut ... | reverse complement strand
CGGACGTTTTACAATTTCTGATCTGTCCCTGCACTTTCCTCAGATTTCAAGGACTCTATGACATTGTCAGTAGTGGCTAACATCGCAGGCGGCCGCATTCTATGAGGAGGGTATACAAAAACTTGTGGCCCGCCAGAATAAGTGCCTCAGTAATAGCGGCGAATGTGTGGAAAAATAGTTTGAAGAATGTAGAATCTGATAACAATAAAATTTTGTACGAAACCTTACTAGATTTTTTTTAGAGCGAAACGGTACTTACTTTCTGAATAAGCCTCATATATATAAAATTGTAATTGTGTTGTCCAGCAGTATGCTGGACTGAAACGTATTGTATGCAGGTTAGTTTAATACTCCACAGAACTTTGTTTTCCATACCAACGTGCTGCCATATATTCAGTAACATTTAAAATGCCATCATAGCATAACATAAATAATGGTTTTTATTAACACCACTAAGAAGCTTGACATGCTTTGACCCATAACAGTCATCCTGGGAAGGAAACATACACCTTTGTGTTTCACACTCACACCTTACAAGGTGTCCTGCAAAATAACAATAATAGACAAACAGTGTTGTGACACACCTTGCAATTTGTGGGTGTAAGTTGGTTTAGTGACTAGGCCACGCGCAGCATAAGAGATTTTTCTCATCTCTGACGCTGCATATGGATTCCAGGTACCAATGATCCTCCTGTTAAATGGGCATCATGGGTTTCTTCCCCAGGGGTAAAGCAGACAGCATGTGAAGCCAATACACACCCCAATTTCCAAAGTATTATCTGTGTTCAAAATGAAGGATTCAATCTGTGGGAAGAAAGTTTAGTCCATATATCTGAGGCTTGCAGTCAGAAGCCTCTGAATGAGTGTGAAGGTAACCAGGTCCCCTAAAGTAAGAATTTTCTTCAATACAAATGTATATCCTGTGTCTTGTCTCTTAACCTTTTGGCGCCGGAATTATTTTTTTAAATTTTAGCACACCCTGTATATAAAATGTGAATAAAACAGGAACCAAATACGTTAGAATTATGAAGCAAACTGCATTTTGAAGGGGGAAAAACGGAGAGTATATACCATGTTTAAAATATTCAGTACCTATATTTGTTGAATAAATATATAAAATGCAACGTTTAGAAGTTAACGGTGCGGTACGACCAATATAGGAGTCATTAGGCGTCAAAGGGTTAAAGAAGTAACATGTCCAGTGGAGGTCTGTGTCTGTGGTAAGTCACCAGCTTCGCTCCATGGCAGCTAAGGTGCAATCCCCATCCCACCACCTGTTCCATGCTAATTTATCTTAAGGATTTATTTGAGGCCTTCTAATCAACTTACACTCCTTGCCTACCTGCCCAGTTAAATACTGTAATGTGCTATGTTATAGGTGGTTCCTTTACCCAGTACTGAAGAACTGCAGCAGCATGTGGCCCTGCCAAGTGTAGTGTTTCCTTCTGACCATGTAGCACTGGTGGCAGATGTGTCATGGAAACAGGTTTAATTCATTTTGTGTGTAGTGTAGTGGTGAGTGTAGTAATCTGCATATTAATGTAGATTTATAGTGTGTTAGATTTTGTAAGCACATCTTCATTATTCAGTCAGTAGCACTGCTTGTACAAGCAGGTCTCCTTGTACACGATTTCACTTTAACGCGATTTGAAAATTTACACCGCTTTTTGAATTTATGCAGTAATTTTCAGTTTAACACGATTTGGCATAGATGCACCATGGCTGCACTTATCTTCTGTGGGAGGCTGGCATAAAGTGACGTCGCTGCCATGCCACCAGTCACGTATGGATCGATCATGTTGGTGATATAATCACTTGGCTCATTTAGTTACCTTTTAAGCAGCATTGGCTTTTCTTACCATCATGAGTGAGAAACATATATCTGCATCACCTAGTGCAATCCACGTGAGAAATCAGCAAAAGACAATCAGTGTTGATGAGAAATTAGATGTAATAAGCCAACGTGGAAATGGTGAACAAATTGTTGGCGTATGCTATGATGTTAGACTTGCTTATAGTAGCGTTCGTACAATTTTTGATAATGCTTGTAGAATTACAGAATGTGCTAAATCAGGAACTGGAGTGAGTGCTAAAAGAACTCATTCAAGGAGTTCAACTGTGGAATGTTTTGAAAAAGTGTCGAGTGCTGTGATAGAGGATCAGGATCAGTGCTGCATACCTGTCAACATGTTTTTTGTTCCAGCAAGACTTGTTCTGTTTGTGAGGATCATTCCAAAGGTGATTGTAATGTTAAACCATTTAGTGTAAGTACAGGATGGTTTAGCAGGTTCACAAAGAGATATATTTTTCATAACATTAAATTGACGGGGTAAGCCACTTCTGCTGATACTATATAGGATGAGGTCAGTCCCATAACCCCCGTGAATACTCTGTTTTACGAGGCATGTCCGGAAAGTAAAGATACATCACGTGTAGGCCGATAGGGAAACTTTTTATGCTTATTATGGCAACACTGCCATTGACCTTGTTCCTTTACCTGTGAGCCATGCTCGTTTGACAGTGGTGGAACTGGCTTTGTTTGAGTGAGATGTGTTTGAAATGGCAGCGCCGATCCAAAGTCCTGCGAGGCGCGTTCTGTCATACGATTTCTCAACGCAACAAGTGAATGTCCAACGGAAATTCACAAACAAATTGTTGCTGTTTATGGTAACATTATGAATCGGCAAAATGTGATGAAGTGGTGCCGTGAATTCTCTGAAGGAAGGACTGATGTTCATGACGAACAAAGGACGGTAGGCCATCTTTGATCTCCTACGACCTTCTTCAGGAAATTGAAGGAGAAATTCACGCAAATCGATGCATGATGATAAGAGAGTTGCATCACATCATTCCCGAAGTGTCTAAGACCACATTTCATGAAGCTGTGACAGAAAACTTAGGGTACAGAAAATTTTGCGCACGCTGGGTGCTCAAAATGTTAATGGATGATCACAAAATGAAACGGATGGGTCCCATGCTGAAGTTTCTCATGTGCTACGCACAGGAAGGAGATGAGTTTCTGGTCTCAATTGTGACTGGAGATGAAACGTGGGGTTCTTCACTACCCTCCTGAATCCAAGCAGCAGTCACTGCCATGGCACCATACGCATTCTCCCAGAACCAAAAAATTAAAAACTTCAGTTTCAGTGAAAAAAATCATGGCATCCATTTTCTGGGACAGAAAAGACATTCTCTTGGTCTACTTCATGCCTCCTGGTGCAACAATTAATGCCGCTGCATATTGTGACATGACACGGCTTCGACGAGCCATTCAAAACAAAAGGAGGAGAATGTTGTCATGCAGCATGTGCCTGCTCCATGACAACACGCGGCCCCATTCCACGCACGTCACCACTGCGCTTCTGGAAATATTCAAGTGGGATGTATTGGACCATCTGCCGTACAATCCAGAACTTGCATCTAGCAATTTCAACTTGTTTAGTCACCTAAAGAAACTTGTCGCTGGGAAAAAGTTCGACAACAATGATGAGGTGCAAGAAGAAGTCATGTCATGGTTCAAAGGGCAGGTGACAGACTTCTATGACTCGGGGACACAGAAGCTGGTTCCAAGACTTAATAAATGTTTGGACAATGCTGGCGACTGTGTTGAAAAATAAAATTATGTACAGGCAATTCACTCACAGTGTCACTTTTGTAAATTAAAAATGTTGTGCGTGTTTAAGACCGTTGTGTCTTTACTATCCGGACACGCCTCGTAAATGGGAATACTGTGTTTAATTTTTTTCAGAAATGTAACCATGGCGTAAAATGAGACCTGCCTGTATTGTGAAATTTTAGTATAACATTGATTGAAACATGATTTTGCTAATATGTTAATTTCCCTTATTATTAAATTAGAGTTCATGTTGGCATGCTGTGTTTATCAGATATGATGCAAGTTGAGAAAACAGCGATACAAAGTTTCTACGGCCACAGAGGACAGGTCTTTGGGACACATTCTTCCATAGCGAATTTGCAGTTTCGAGGGAATAGCACAAAATGATCGACTTATGTAGACACTGAAAACAAACTCCCTGAGATGAAATAAATCACAGAAAATTAGTAGCATCCTACATTAGAACAGTAACGATAAAATTATAATATAAACATTTCCTGTTCTTCGTCATCTTGTAATTACTGTTGTTTTTATGTGAGCTGAAATAGGTCAGTCCATATTCTGATTAGGATGCAGGATGGATGACCGAGCAGTCGGGGTTCAATTTCCAGCAGGTGCAAAGATTATTTGGTTCTCCTCTGATATCGACACTGCTCCGGAGCCCACCCAGCTAACAGGCCTGTGCGTACTGGAGATACAGCATACAGGGCAGAGAGCTGCTTGCTTTCAATAAGCTGACGCAGTTACAGATGCATGGAGCTATGACTCAACTCTGTCATATGTTTTTCTGGCAAGGGACTTAGTTAAGTACAGGGGTAACCTTTTATTGTTGTTATTGTAATATTACTGTTTTTGTTTTTTTAATTACTTGTGATCCTAAGTTTGACTTCTCTTCTGATTGTATCTATGTAGGTTATTTGGAAAGTAAGTACCGTCTGCGCATATCTCTCGCGCTTCCTCGAGACTGTCACTTTGCGCATGTGCAGTGACTTCCTCTATCAATTGAGAACTCACAGACGCCATTTCGTGAAATTCGTTTTATGTTTGTGTTTGTTCCTGTGCGTTAAACATGTTTAAGACAATTGAAGGGGCCGCCGACTGTGAAATAGGTCTGTAATTCGTTTTTTGAATGCTAGGAATGTGCTACCAAGTGAGATTCATCACCAGATCTGTCAAGTGTATGGTGACAATGCGATGAGTGATGGCATGGTTAGGAAATGGGTTTGGATTTTCAATGAAGGACGAGAGAACGTGCACGATGAGGCGCGAAGTGGGCGTCCGTCTTTGATGAATGATGATTTGGTGCTTAAGGTCAACGAAAGAGTGCGTTACGACAGACGTTTCACAATTTCTGATCTGTCCCTGCACTATCCTCAGATGTCAAGGACTCTACTCTATGAAATTGTCAGTAGTGGCTAACATTGCAGGCGGCCGCATTCTATGAGGGGGGTATACAAAAACTTGTGCCCGGCTGCAATAAGTGCCTCAATAATTGTGGAGAATATATGGAAAAATAGTTTGAAGAATGTAGAATCTGATAACAATAAAATTTTATACAAAACCTTACTCGATTTTTTTTTACAGCGAAACGGTACTTAGTTTCTGAATAAGCCTCGTATTTTGCAATGCAATATTATGTACCCGTTATAAAGTTTGGAATAAACCTTGCGTAAATAAATAAGTTTAATTTTAAAAAATGAATATAGTTTAAGGAGATCGAAGATTGCGGTACGGTTGAGTCTGATATGGACATGAAACTCTTGCCTAAATAAAATTGACCCTGTGTCTTGATCCATCTAGTCCCATTCTTTGAACTGCCACTATTAACACATAATGTTCTTTGTTGTTAAGTGTTTGAATTCTGAACTGCATACAATTGTAAACTTTTAACACATAAGAAGTTTACAGCACAGCAGCAGCTGAACACTGCTGCGTTTGATTTGTTACCTGTTTGTCAGGCTGGTATAGTTCAGTTGGTATAGTGACTGGAATACCTAGGCAGCACAGACAAGAGATTTTACTCGGGCAAACCTTGGGGCTGACCCACGCTGATATTCAGTGGGTACTGAGGTTTGTCAGAACATGAAGCTGACCATTCACCTCCGTCTAGACTAAGACACAGGTACAAAGGCACATGAATGAAACATTTCATATACAGTATGTCCCGGGAGGAAAGGTCAATATTCTGGAAGGTCATGGTATCGGTCATTCTAAGCAGAAATGTTTATATGAACATGTGTCCTATTCCGATCGGTTTCCAACATAGAGCTATTTGACCCGAGACGAATTGCTCGTTAACATACTGGATGTTATCGCCTGCATAAAGGAACGTCAAGACGCACTCAGACGAACAACACGCCATGTCTTCACACGAGTTGCAAAGTGCATTGATGTTGACGTTGGAATTTTCGAACATTTATTATAAACTGTACCAACTCTGCAACTTGAACAGTAAATTCCGGTATAAGAAACCGTACGTACACGTAATATCTCTTTCTTGTCAACAATTTTGCGGTTGTACATTCAAATAGCTCTATCTCGGAAACCGTTCGGAACAGGACACGTTCATATAAACATTTTTGCTTAGAATGACCGATACTATGACCTCCCAGAATATTGACCTTTCCTCCTGGGACATCCTGTATAAGGAGAGAGATATTTCTGCAGCATTACAGGAGTGGTGGAGTCAGTAATCCAGTAAGCATGATTTTACAAGCCCTGGGCCTACACTCCTGACACTTGGCACTGCTGTGAAGTGCAAGGGCTTCCGTACATTGCAACCAGCTGATGCTGATTGGCTAGCATGTGATCACGTCACTTAGTACAGTACTTCACCAACCGCCTAGCTTTGTTGCTGCATTTGATTATAGTGCTGAGGTTTTAATGCTGGCAGGTGTACCTCCACTTCCCCATATGTCTCCTCAGCATGGTGCTTAATTAAGCACAGGGATGACTGTATCTCTTTATTTTTTACCTGTTTGCCAATGATCTGATTATTTTAATAGTATCTGGTTGTACTCATAACAACTGATAGGTCCTTCTCCTCCATAGTTAACAGGAGAAAGGTTTGTTGTGTAGGAGACTAGTATTTTCTGTTCCAGTATGAATGAAAATTAAACTTTAACAAACAATTTTGCAGAATTACGTATGAGTATGTTCATCTGTGCTAATAGCTGATACCTGATGTTATCATGACAGTTGGTATCAACACCACAGCTTTTTCCCCATACTTGGAGGCAGCAGCCTTCTCCAAAACACTGAAAATCTGCTATTTAAAAATCATATAAATTTGTATATGCATATGTTTTGTTTTAATGTAATTAACTGTCTTCAAACCATATTGGAGCAAGTTTTACTTACGAAAGTGTACACACATGTTGTAACTGTGTATTCTTCCTAGAGCTATTTGGGCAGTTGGATTTGTGGTAAACAAGGATACAGATTTCCAAAACAGTGAAGTAATGTGGTGTGGGGAGAGTACCGAGAGTGATGAAATGGATGTTTGTACATTAGCAAGTGACATTTTAGGGTGTATTTGTGTGTGTGTGTTTTATTTATATATATATACACTATAAAACAGCACATCACCACTTTCACTTTTCTGCTGTAGGAGAGATCAGTCTGTGCTGGATGCTTGATCACGAGGAGCCAGTGCTGTCCCAGCTTAGGCAGCTAGAACTGCAAGGTGCAAAGTTTCGCTTTGTATTTATTCATTTAAAACACATTTATGTTTAGTATAATTCTCGCTCGCTTTCCAACTTTTGTCTTAACCGAGGATCTGAACTTAAGGCTGCAATTTGTCAGAATCAATAATATGACACACCAAGTCCCGAGCCACATTTGTACAACTAACCATGTACCATACTACATGATGTCACATTCCTGAAGACAAACATTTCATTAGTCAAGTGTGCACCCAGAACTTTTCAGGATATAAAAATCATGTTTTAAGTATAACTGTAAAACAGTTTTAATTTGCAACGGCATTTGTATACATACAAGTATAACTACAAATGTTTTGGCCCACTCACTTTAAATCGCAGGGTGTAATCTTGTTTTTAATATAATTTCATCTAAAACATTCAAAGCTTTGTATTTTATTTTTCAAAATTCTAATGTAGTAGTCATAAGCTGATTTTGGTCGAGGGTTAAATCACGTAAAAGTCTGGTATCAAGATGTCTACAAAATCTGTGTTTTATTTCATTTCAATTTGCAGTGAGGGGAGCTACAGCCCGGAAACCCCACTTCTCTCCCCCCAACCCCCAACGGGTGCAATCATGGTGTTGATGGCCATTTCAATACAGGTTTTCTGCTCAGATATATTTTGAGGAGGAAAGCATGTAAGAAACAATAATAAACGCAAATTTTGTATTAATCTGCCCCTGTGAGGTAACATGTTCTGCCAGCAGTGCTGAATGAAGATTGAAGTCTCCTTCAATACAGTCATCGCGGAGGACTTGAGCACTGCTGCACGCCACACATTCAAATTCGCGCGTAATGGGGACATGATAGTAACCATGGATCAGAGATAATTACCACGGATCAGCTCAGTGTGTTTGCGACTGTGTTGCTGCCCTGTACGATGCGTAAATGACATGTGGATTCAGGTCTAAAATGTGATTATTATTATTATTTCATCCTATAGATCATTGCACAATGATAAGGGACACATCACGACAAAGATTACAATAGAAGTGTGTCAGAAACACTTGAATCACCAGTAACGCCAGTGCCGGAACCTCATATCTAGCATTATTCCTCGTAACGACGAAGTTTAACCACATGCAAACTCCACACGTTTACAATGAATATGAGTATTAACCGTGGTCAGTGAAGCATACCGTGATGGTGATTGTAGTATGTCATCTCTGGTTGCACAGCTTGTCGCCTGTGGTTCAGAAGCTTGTTTGTAATGTTTATAGTGTGGGTGACGAAATAAGAACGTGTAAGTAGGTTCGGTTTTTCAATGCTTCCGAATTCAAAGAGGGCAAGTTCTGTGGAGTGCGAGCCATCAGACACGTCACAGACTTATAAGAAATCGAAAGCAAGGTATTAGTAGTTGTACTTTGGTGTAGTAGCTGTGGATTTCGGTAGACCGTAACAGTATGAATGATATAACCTAATTTTTGTTCAGTTATATTGTTGCAACTTTTATTTCTGTCTTAGTGACGACATGGAAGGTGCCAACGTTATCGAAGACGGTGGAGAGTCTGGTAAGCTGTTTTTAAAGTAGGTTTAAGTAGTATCACAATTGATTTGCAGATCATTCGCACTGAACAATCCCGTATACCGGTTACAGTCTTGTTTGAGAATGGGTTGGTTTTACGTTGACAATATTTTCTCATATGTTATACATTTAAGCCTATTATATTTAAGTGCCATTTTTAACGCTTACAAATTTCACATTGCACATTCTTCTTTGTGGTAGAACTACTTTTCACTAGTTAGCTTGTGCCACCATCAGATATTCCGAAAACTGGTATTACATTATATATTTGTGTCATGACAATGCATGAATTACTCTCATTGCTTAATTTTGTGACGCAGAATATTCTTTCACCCAAAATTATAACCACAATATTTTCATTAACTACATTAGACTATGAAGGGTGATAATTTTCCCTTGTATGGAACTGTATACTGTTGTACATGAACATGTCGCAAGACTTTCTGATTTTTTTCTTGTAGTAGTTTCAGCTGATACAAAATGGCAGCTGGGGAAGAGTGATGTCAAAGCACGTTTGGCACATTTGAGGGCATCTGGTGATTTTAGTGACTGTGTATTGGTTGTAGGAAGTGGTGAGAATGTGGAGGTTTGTATTCTGCCCCTCTCTGTGATAATGTACTATCATATGTTGTATATCTACTTATATATCAATAAAAAACTTTGGGTAGCAATCCAGTATGATACCATTTTGTTATATATATATACATACGCACACACACCAGTGTGTCACAGAAGCCTGCATTCATTGCTGGTTTCTGGGTAGAAGATGATGGTGTTCTATAACCCTGGTGTTTACTTACCGAACTGTGTAGAGTCACATCCTAGCAGAACATAATATTAATTTTCACTCCTGTTAGAAGTTCAGATGTCACAGATTACCCGCATGTTTGGCAAATGTTAAAAATCAGCCTTTAGCATCTGGAATACAAGACTGAAATTCCCCCCTGCTTGAGCTGCTTGTGGGTTGACTTTAAATTGGGGGGCTGTGAAATCTGTACTGAAAAAATTGAGACACTTGCTAGTGGACTGTGCGCTAGTATGGTTTAGTGTTGATGAAAGGTAAGTAAGTAATTTTGGTAACTGTGCTGTGGCTGCATAAAATACTCAGTTTTGTACATAGCCTTTTCATCTTTTCATTGAGTTTGCTCTTAGTGAGAACTATTCATGAAACATGTAACATAGCTTTTACTTTTACAGACATTTCAGGCTCATGGAATGGTCCTCTGTATGTCAAGTCCAAAATTTGAAGAGATGTTATTAACAAATAAGTCAGATGGTGCTGTTTGTGTTACTGATATAGAACCTAAAGTATTTCATACAATGCTTGAGTAAGTATGCTACACAACTGTATTGTCTTATTATTAAGTATTAACTTGTTCTAATATATAAATTCCGTGCTAAAACATTTCAGGACCAAGTATATAACACTGCTGTTTGTATTTGTGTAGTTTGGAGTTGCATCTTCAGTTTCAACTTGGTAGGTCTCACTGATGGTTTTGTAATTTTAAGTAAGCTTTCAGTTATAAGTTGTGACTGAAGTTATGTGCATTATCCTAAATTAAAAACTCACAAAGTTTCAGTGTATGGATCTGCTTCCGTCTTTAGGTGGAACATACTCAGGTGGGCCAGTTAAATAGAGTTAATCTCACTCCCAGCTTTAATGATTGAGACTAACTCTTCCTAACAGGCTCATATGAGTAGGTTCTCTCTGTTCCTCTCTCTGACTAGACATGCAGACAGATCCAGCTTCCAAAACAAGAGTTTCGTTTTAGGATGATGGACAGCATCGAAAATTCCATTCATGATTACGTCCATATTCGTCACCAGCATCTTTTGAAACTAACACTCCTGAGTTTTTACATTTTCATGGTGACATTTTTTCAAATTCTGTTGTTCTGGGTTGTGACTCAGTGTAGTCTTAGAGGTGGAGCCAAGACCAGGCAGATCTTCAGGGTGAAGTTGATCCCAATGATGGAGGCAGCCTGTTCATCCAAAGTACTGGTAACAACCAGCATGACCACATTGTGTCACTAACCAGGACAGCAGAATCTCTGTCTTATATTGTTTAGTCACCTCCTTGTAAGCTGCCCTGTGATCTTCCTCGTAGGATTACGGTTCTTGGTTTATGGACATCATCTGTCATCTTCTGTTCAAAAAGAATTGATTTTCCAGAAACAGCATCTGTTCATATTACCAGGTGAAAGGGTGGGGAAGCATCTCCCTTTGTCTGAGGTTCCGGAATGTTGTCATCTGTTTTGAATGGACGATGATATGTGATGAGCATTATGTCAATGCGTTGTGATGACTGTGTAATTTATGTGTAGTATATTTTTGTGAGACAGATGTGGATTTGAATGACATTTTTAGTTTTTTACATTTTTAGGCTTTGTCTCTTTTATTGCAGTTTTACATAACCTGAAAATATTTGATGTTTCTATGAACGTTACGATTCAAGTTTTCTGGGATGTTGTACCATATCGACTGGTAACCAGTTACTTTTTCAAAAGCACTGTGCAGAACATCTGTAGGTGTTTACCAGTTGACATGGCATGATATCCAAGAAGATGTTTATCAACAGTGCTTTGTGAACCTCAAACCTTCAATATAATAATTGGTTTCTGATTTATTGTACAACACTATATTAGCTGTTGCTTATAGGAAGCTACTGCATAATTCAGTTTGGGTGCATGCGGCAAAAGCAAGCAGGTCCTGTTTCTGAAACGTTAATGTTTGTTTCATATACAGTAAATAATCCATTTGTAGTGAAGTGTTCTGGAATGATTTTTGGTAAATGTTAAATGACATTATGGCAGCTGTGTAAGCTGTCTGTTCTTTTAGTTCAGTTGTATGACAATACATGAGGGAGTATTCCAGGTGTATGAAATTTCCTTCAGAGATAGACCGTATGTTGTTTATTTTTTCGTGCTATGAAACATGATGACACAGTGAATCTGTGCTACAAGGCACCACATGCAATGTTCAGAAAGTTAACGCAATTCATAATTGTTGCTACCCTCTGTCCTTAGACTGAAGTGTGTATAATTGTCTCCAGAACTTGTTCTGTATTTTAATGTGTAATTTTTTTGTACCAGTTACATGTATCTCGACAAAATAGACTTGACGTGTGCAGGGGATGCCAGTGCTGTTTATAAGGCTGCTGTGAAGTACTGTATGCCTCACCTTTGTGAAGTGACCGCAAAATACATGGTACGCGACATGAACTTCGATTCTTTGTGGCCTGTGTTGCAGTTGGCTTCTGAAATTCAGGAGCCTGTACTGAAAGACGAGTGTGGGAAGGTAATGGATCATGTTTGCATGCACACCATCATGTATAACGTAACAGAAAATACAGGAAACAAAACTTGTACATTGGAATCCACTTCTAAGGTTACGTGGTGTTACAACACAGGAAACAGAATCTGAAATCTAACATGAAAAAATAATTCATTCCAGGTTCAGAGTTGCTTTTCCCTAAATAATGGGGACATGGCAGTAGATTTTTGTGGTCATGGAGCAAGGGTAGTTGGATGCCCACCCATTGTGCTCTGTTCTATGAGGAGATCGAGCAGGAAGTTAACAGACAATCAATTAAATGCAAATTCTTAATATGGCAGTATAATAAAATGATATGAGAACTGCATCTTATGGGCTGTTATGCAGCGAGTAGTGGTAATTCCTTACTGATGTGTCAGGACAACCTGTTCGTCTTATCTTCAAGGGTCAAGAATCCAGTGAGAAGTGGGACCTGTAGGTTGTCCCAAAACATCAGTAAGGAATTACCAATATTTGCTGCGTAATAACCCAGAAGAGTGCAGTTATCATGTACTTCGTGACAGAAGCTTGATATGATGCTTATAAAATGATCTGGTTAGGAATATATGCTGTTGTTTATGTAGCATAATATTTAAGCATAATTGACAAAGTACAGTGCTGGCTTAGAGTTAAGGCACATATGAGAGGGAGTCTGTGTATGCAGCCCTGCTTTATCTTTACATTTCTCATCTGGGTAGAGGGAAGTTAATTCCCATGCTGTTGTTGCTGCTGGAAGCTAGGTTTTAACTTGGAGGTTATGATATTTCTAGTGTGAAATTTTAAAACACAATGAGTAATTGTTAACAGAGATATGCTTTATGCTTTTGTTGCAGTTTGTGAGGAAAAATCCATTATTGGTACTAAGACATGCAAATTTCCTTAATGTGGACCAGAATGTTGTGAACATGATTGTGGAGTTGGACTGCTTGGATATACCGGAGGCTGAGATTGTGACGGCCATCGAGAAATGGGCAGAGCAGCAGTGCATCAATGCCAGTTGCTCTCCAGACAGAGAAAACAAACGTTCAGTTATTGGCCCTGATATCCTTTCCAAACTACGCTTCCTAGCTGTTTCCCAGGAAGAATTTGTAAAGGGACCAGCTTTTTCAGACTCCAAAGACAAAGGTCTTCTAACGCTGGAGGAGAGCTATGCCATTCTGATGAATATCATAGTTCCTGGTTCATATCCGTTGCCTGATGGTTTCAGTAGTGAGAGTCGTCCGCGCAAGTTGGCCAAACTAAGATGTATCCGTAAAGTTCAGTTACCTGTCCCACCCACAGGGTTCGCACCAGGAGGCTTCACAACTCCCCCACCCACCATGTTGTGTTCTCCCTATACTAACACAATAGACCGGGTCGTGGCACTTGCTTCACCTTCACAGGCAGCCACCCTTGGAGGGAAAAACTTCTCTCTTGATATAAAAGTGGATCATCCTATTGTACTTTATGGTATTCAAGTTCCCACATTGTGGTTTCCAGTTGCAGCAGGTCCCAAACCTCTAATGAAAGAATATGATGAGTCCTTCATAGTTACTGTGTTGGATGCCTCCGGAACCCCCATCAGCCATACTGTATTTGCTGGCAAGATTGCTTATGGATCAGCAGTTGACATCAACCTAAAAGAATCCATAATTTTGCAGAAGAACATCGGTTATAAAGTACAAGTGTACACAAGCAACACATATTTCTTGAGCAAGAAACTTAGTACAGTAGAAGACTGTCCCCCTGTTAAGTTCACGTTCAAAGACACAGCCAAAGTTGGTACCATACCGGCGGCTCCATCTGTCTTTAACACAGGGATGAAACAGGAGACAGACTGTGCTTTTGTCACACAGCTCATATATTCAGTTTGGGTGTGATTTGTTAATTATAACAAGATATTTTTTTTTGTTTTTCGTAGATGTAGCATGTCTGTCATTTTTTTAATGTGCTGTTCACTCGATTTTTTGAAAGATAAAAGAATACAAAACAAAATTATATTAGTTTATTGAAATATACCTGGTTGTTGAAACTTCAACACTGAGTTCTTTTACTTTATATTTTCCCTAGAGCTGTGTATTTTCCAAAATTTGAATTTTGCTGCTGCAAGACAATTTTTTTCATAACACAAATCATTCCTTGTGACAGCAGAAACCACCACTACGGTTCGTACTGATTGCCAAAACTGTTGTTGTTTTATTTCATGGTGATACTTCTTCTGTTATGGGAACCCACTTTGTCTCTTTCTTTTTTTTTTTTTACTGTCCATAGAAGTGCCATGACTTAGTACCCATGGTTAGCAGAAAATGCAAACACTACATCACACATTAACACTGACCCCTACAGTTCATACTAAAGATGTGTGTGGGTGCATAAACATTACAGAAGAGGAGGTGGTGAATGTGAAAATTGAGTTGGAAATGACTGTTGTGGCTAAGTGCATAGGTGTTGCTTTCGTATGAACTTTATATTGAATAAACTACACATATTTGCCAGCTTTGCCATTCACAAACCACACGTATTCGTGAACCCTGTTACAAAGAAGCCCCGCACCAAAATCTTTTTTATTCATACCTCTTGTGGGGGGGGGAAGTGTAGGGTTTTCAAAAAAATGTGGTATGTAATTCCAGAATGTTTAAATACTCATGGCAGAATTGGCAGTAAACTAGAGCCCTGATTATCCAACCTAAAAGGTACTGAGAAGCACTTTAATCACCAAAAATTTTGGATAACGTGAGAAAGTCAGAAATTGAATGGAGGTTCATGTATCCCCAAATTTGGTTCATTAATAATAATTCTACAATAGAAGTAACAGGGGAGTACAGAACAGTTATATGAAGAAGGAAATTGCAGTCCAGTAGACTGAACAATGGATTCCGAATTGGTTAAAGGCATGTGTGGCACAACATTTTAAATAACGTCAGATAACTGAACGTAGGGTAGTCAGTACTGTCCTGTTTATTAAACTGGAATCACAATACTCATTACTGACCATTCTGAAAATACAGTCAAATAATAAATGTATTAGTCTTTGAAGAATAAAAGACCAACTTGATGTCACTTGCTATTTTATTTCACTTCTTATGTGCTCAACATGTTTCGGACATTAATATATCCGTCGTCAGGAGCTTGCGACTATTCTGTTGAATTACCACATTGGTCGTATTGTTCTTGGTTTGATGTGTGTTGGAGTTTCGGTGTGGCTGGGTTGGAGTGGTATCCGT
>Ga0123355_10008685_pt1 | contig 15359 bp, 14 predicted proteins | sample TergutEmb28metaG_3_FD_89872 | JGI IMG/M metagenome (GOLD analysis project Ga0123355, IMG submission 89872) | Embiratermes neotenicus P1 segment gut microbial communities from Petit-Saut dam, French Guiana - Emb289 P1 | ecosystem: Host-associated > Arthropoda: Insects > Digestive system > Gut ... | reverse complement strand
TTTTTTTAATTTCTTTGGACACTAGTTCCTAAACAGAAGGTTAAAAGTTAAAAATTCAACATTTTTTATAGCTAAAAGTCTATGTGTTGGTTAAAGTAATTAGCTGGCCACTTGTCTTGATTGTTATTTTATAATGTGTAGTGCAGGTAAATCTTGTGTGTGTGTGTGTGGGAGAACTGTATTTTGCTAGTTGTACCGATAGGTTTTTATATTTAATGCATTTAGGCTTCACTAGTTATTGCGTCATCATAATGTCCTGTAACAGTACTGATATTATATAGATTTTTTTAAACAGTATTGATGTAGTGCAAAATTTAGTGTTTCACGGTTTTCCCTACAGTTCCCCCTCCCTCCCTCTACTTTCAGTATTTTTACCCTCTGCGCTACTGATTTCTGCTAGTCATGTAGCAGCTTATTACTGAGAGATGGTTGTCTTGAGGGTGGTTTAATGGTGTGTCATATGCTTACATAATTCCAGATGATTGTATCAAATAAAATGTTTCACATAACGGTATCTGTGTCATTTATCTGATTACTTATGTTTGTCTCTTTGTATATGTAAAATCTCTCTATGGTGTTCATGTGACTGTTTATAATATGTACAACATTCATAATTTCTCCTGTCAGTCCTATGGAATGTTTATTATCAAATAAATGTGTGATTAATAACAGTGTGTATTTATGTGATTGAATAGACACAATGGAGTGGATAGCAGTAAATTCATTTGTATATTTCATCTGGACAGCTACTCATTAGCAAATTTTAATGAAATTTGAGTGATCTGTGTGTGTGTGTGTGTGTGTGCGCACATGTGCTTGTGGTGGGTCTGCATTAACTAACCCTTAATGCCACTACCCAAGTTTGGTCACTTACCTATGCCTTCTTGTGACTGCCATGTCTGACCAAGGTCACATAAAAACATTCTATGATAAGACCAAATGTTTTTCTTTCAGAACACACTTTAAGTACATAGTTTTCTGTCTATCACTGGATGGTGAATGTAGCTGTGTTTTGCAGTTCCTTGGACACATGATGAACACTTGGTTATTTTATTTAATTGGAGGTGGCGGAGGTTATATCAGAAGTGCATAAATTGATTCAGGGTCCTCTTCTCTTGCTATAACTTAGCCTGTAGATGCAAAGCTAGGAGGCTTAATAACCAAACCTACATAATATTTTAGCACAAAACAACACATATATGGTGTAATTTAGTGTGGTATTAAGGATACAGGTCCTAAAACATATTTTAAGGCCTAAATATGTGTTGGGATGTCCCATCACTGAAGTAAGAGTGACTTGTGTAGCATAGGCCCAAGTAGGTCTGGGCTGGCCTAAGTGTTACTTTATAAATGTAATTCTGTAGGCTACAATACTGGCTTCCACAAAAATGTATTTGTAATACATTTAATAGGTTACCTATATGCCAAATTCAAGATTTTACACATAAATGATTTGGAATTGCTCTCCAATAATTGCTCTGGATATTTGGACGTGTCCATTGGTTAACATGGGGGTTAGTGGATTGATAGTTGTGTGACCGGGGATTTATGATGTTCAGGATTCTGTACTGTTCATTTCTTTACAAAATGCCATGTGCATGAAAAAATGGCTAGTCTGGCAGATGAGCCAGTAGCATATTTTCTGAGAAAAGTCATCATTTTGGTTTGTTGTGGTTTATTTAACATTTTTACATTAAATTCCAGCACCCATTCCAGTTTGATAGTACTCTTTCAGCACAATTAGAAAGGGGAGGTTATACTCACGTACCTCCTGCTTTGTCATACTCACATAACACCTGGACATCTCCTGCTGGTAACCTGGCTCATAAAATTTTGTGTTGTGTGGGCTACTCTCTACCATTTCACATATCTTGGTGGTGTGCCCACATGAAGACAAAATGTCTTTTACAGTTCATCTTCATGACATGCTGCATAATGTCTTTGGAGGTGATTATAGCAGCTTACTTGACATTCCTTGCCTTGTGCACATTACAGTGTTGTGAAGTCTGTTTAAGTCACAAAATTTTATATATCTATTGAAAATTGGTGGCTGTGTAATTGTATTTGTGTTGTTCTTTATGGAGCTCAGTTATAAGGCAATATACTGCCTGACATGCTAACATCCCATTTGAATATTCTTCTTTGTGAATTTGTGGAATTTTTACTGCCAATCTGGCAGGCTGATGTATACAGTTTTACATAATTTTAAGTCAGACTTTCCAACATGAATGTCATTGAAGGAAAAAGTAGTTATTAAAACTGACATGCCTAAACTGTCCCACTCCCACGCACAGCTCTAGTCAAACTTAATGCTTTTGTTTGAAGAGTGAAGAAATGCTATTAATACTACACAACTTATTAACTGTAATTTTTGTGCAAAATGCAGTAAAGTTCCCTCTGCTATGTTGCTAATTGTGTAACCCTTTCATCTTTAATTCATTTTCCACACAAATTATATATCAGTCAGAATTTTGCTTAGAGTCTTTTTTGTATCAGTGTTCTTCAAGGAACTGCATGACAGAGTTGGTATGCATGACATTGTGGTTATCCTAGATACTCAAAATCAAACACTTCAGTTCTCAGAATATTTAATAGAATTTCATAGAATCACGTGTTTTCAACACAAAATTCTCAATTGTTTATGCATAAGACACAGTGCTACATTCTCAAAAAATGTGAGATCTAAAAGGTAAGAGTGTATGTTGTGTTTATTTTCAACATAATTTTGTATATGTACAGCAGAAATGTACTGGCTCTATTGATTGTGAGTTCTTCATATTGCAAACCTCAGAACCTTTCTATTTTCCTTCTTTTCCTACCATGTTTGCCCAGCTGCCTGTTCATGTACAAGAGAGGTTTCTTGTGTCCATGTTTTTTTTTTTTTTTTTGGTTGATTAAGCATAAATGCTTGTATTAATTCATAATCAATATACTGAGTTCAGACTTCTAATATGTAAGCTGGGGTCTGGTAGTGTGCAAAGACACAAATGACAAGTTTAATATCAGCACTCATATGTATCAATATAACCAAAATTTTATCACTAAGAGTTAGTTGAAAATACAGTATTTTATTTTTACCAAAAATATGACTTCTAAGAGTAGGGGGTGCATAAATTGTGTTAATATTGTTCTTTTATGAAGTGTTCTATAATTTTCTGAATTTACATCAGTTTTATTATCTCTTATGTGTAACTAGATAGGCTGTAGTATTATTGATTTTGTATTGACATTGTGAATGCTGCTCTGCATAGTATGTATAAAGTAGGTCAAAAATGTTTAAAAATGTTGTTGTAGGAGCCATAAATAAAAGTTGGTACCTTGTGCAACATAAGGAATATGTCAGGGTATTATGTGTATTAACTGTGGTAGTATGACATACATTCAATGTTGTCAGCTTTGTCCCATGAAGCATATGAATAACATAAATAAATTTTACTCTTCATTTCTATGCTATGCTGTAGAATAGAACCTGAGTTGGTTAATGATGCTGTGCTTATTTTGAAGACAGTGTGACACAACTGAGCTACTAGTACCATGACCACAATTTGTGGATTATGTGGATAGTATCCATGTTCCAAATTATCTCTTGTAATTATGTTTATGGCCCTGCTAATAGGCTGTCAGTTTATTTAGCTAGTACAGTAGAACTCCACTTATCCAAATTAATTGGGATGGCGAGCCATCTGGATATGGAGAAAACTCTGGACAATTAGATTTTTGTTTCAAAATGGGCTACATTGGCAGTTTGAAGTTTGGCTCATACTATTTGCAATATGTACCTGCTTCTAAACCTTTCACCCATGCCTGATTTGAAGTTCTAAAAGCCATAACACTGTACTGCACTTGATCCGATACCCAGTAATTTCAAGGCAAGTTAGTTTTGTAGAATTCTCAACAAGTTTATCTGAAGGGCCAAACCGATCCGGATAATTGGCGATCCGGGTAACCAGTGTTCAGAGGGAGTTCTACTGTATATAGAATATGAAACTAATGTATGCTATATATACCACCTGTTTGTTATTTGATGGGGATTTACATTTATAAACACTTTGCTTTGTTGCATTACATAAACATGCCAATACACTCACATGTTTTAAATAATACAGTTTATTATGTTGAAGGTTGACAAGCAGCCATTGAATGTTGTGCTGTGCATTCCATGTGACATATCTATAAATTTTAAGCATAACACAACCAGATATTGGGTGTCCAGTAGTTGTGGTCCCATACTTTGTTAATTGTAGGTAAGTCCAAATATTTAAGAGTGACTATGCCAAAACAATTTTCTTACATGTTATTAATATCTTGTCACACTGACTGTCTGGTAACTGGATGGCTATTATCATTTGGTATATTTCCATGACTTGCATCTAGATTGTAAGGACATTCAATGTGATTATACAGGGACCAGATAACTTGCTGGCTGAACTCTGGCACTGTCCATAGCTGCAGTCAGCATAGCTTGGTCACTTCTAGACACCCTCAGAACATCTAGCCTCCCCCCCTATTTCAAAAGGATGTACTCTCTGGTAGGAGTGCAGTCATAGCTTCATTGACCAGGCATGTTTGTAAAAAAGCAGATAATGCTAGATGATGCATGCACAGCTTGTCTGTTACATCCACACCAACAGCTAACAGGTAATCTGGTCACTACTGTACATTCCCATTGTTGAATAGTTTGGGTGAGAAATTTGTCTAAAATGGATCTTTTTGTTCTATTGAAGTTACATGGTATTTGCCAAGTGGTTATAACCATATGAACAGTGGAGTGTAATAATACATTGTTGTTGCATATTAATTTATTGTTCATATTACACATTATGACTATCGTTTCATTTTTACTACTTAGGGTTGTGGTATTTATGTACAAAACTTTGCCACTACTTTCTGCCAGGTGTCAGCTGGTTAATTTATTGAAAGCATTATGATTTTTTGAAATTCGAAGTGTATCTGCGTTCACAGTTTTGGAAGATCCAAAGCAATACTGTATTTTACATGTTTAAATGTAATAATGAATTCATAGAATGGCATAAATGGATCAGGAATGTGCATTGTGTATTAACCATTAAATATACAAAGTGGTTGTTTGTATTTTACATATATTTACAAAATGAAAACAAAGTGCACGAGTATCATAATTATATCCCCAGAGAAAAAGGTAAAGGTGCACAAAAATGAACATATTTGTTTTAACCCTTCAGTGCTGGGCTTGGTGCCTTATACAGACTTTTAATTCCTCACATGTTGCTGGCCTCAGTGTGCTGTATGGCTGTGAATGTTTTTAAGGTACTATAAATTTAAAAACCCCTCCATCCTGCGCTGTAGTTGGAATTTAAATCACAGCATCTTTGACAGTTTATTACCCAGTGAATGTGAATTAAATTTCCTTTCTTTCAAAATGCTACATGGATTTCACACTCTGATGCTTGCATGTTTGATTTGTTTCTTGTTGATAGATCTGTTAATGTGGTGGTTATAATAGTATCATGATGCTTCCTTTCATAGAAGTCTGTGTACTGTACCACAATAAATTAGCCCTTTCACTGTTATACCATGACTGAAAAATTGTGTGCTGTATGTCCCAGTGAATGCTTCAAGCCCCTGTATTTGCCTGAGCTCTTGCAATGTGAATGATGGGCAAGATGTCATGAATGAAGAACAGAAAATATTGAAGAAAATAGGTGGCATTCACCTATTTAAAGAACTGTTTTGGAATTTGCTTGAAGAGGTTGAGGAAACACATTCAGTACTCTGTCAGGACATTCAGCCATGATGCCTTAATTTATACTTGGCATGTTTTGACTATGAAGAAGATTCAAACTATTCACCATGATGCTTTGTACTTGGGTACACTGTATGTTGTTTAAGTCAGTAGGCAGATATGTTAAGAAGAAAGGAGTTTCTTCAAAGTGCTCTAGATTTCTAAACCTGTTAAAGAGGTATGTGGACTGGATCTTTTCATCATTTATCCATATGGTGTGAAGCAGTTCATCTAGAAAATGAACGTTGGTATATGCCAGGCCTGTAAACTGTGTGGCCTGCTTATATTTTGATATTTTTGAGGTTTTATTCTCATTATTATTTTTATTGCATAATACACCCAAGGGATCCTTCATAATTAAATACAATGAGTATTTTACATCCTTGTGTTTTTTTTAATTGAAAAATTTTAAAGTGGAAGGTACAGTTTATACAGACAACTCTGACCTAGCTTTACATCTGCATACCCAGCCTCCAGTGTGAATAAAAACTGACCTGAGTGCAAGAATGGCAAACGCTATGTATGTGTCTCCTATATGACATAATACAAATTAGTAATGGGCTAAATAACACAGATAATCTGAGCTATATAAGACTAGAAGTTCAAGGGAAGAGAACACATTAGGGGGAGTAGAGATACAGCTGTACTTATTCTTATCCTCAGCACTAGTGGGAGATGATTGGTCAAATTCACACACTGGCCACTTCAGCCATGTGTGGAAGAAACCCAATATGCATTGAATAGGGAGTTGGTTGGGCCCCAGAGTCAGTATAGGTGTTTTGGAGAATAGACAAATCTCTTATCCTGCTGGGATTCGAAACCTGAATCTTCTGTTCCATATTTTGTCACTGTACTGACAGAGCTATCACAGCTGCAACATATGTGACACAATTTAAAAAGCTGAAAATGAAACGAAACCCAATATTAATAATATCACTGTTCCAGCTAAGGCTGTAATGTTCTAGTACATAAAGTGATGTAATGCACATAGTAGAATGTACACCAACAATAGATAATATTATTATTGACAAACCATTTTCATATACCCTGTTTATAAGAGGGCTGATAAATCTTGTAGTAATTACCAAATTTGTATTACCAAATACATGCAAAGTTTTAACCATAATTCTTCTGTTGCAGTTAATTCTTTATGTCCAAACATTACTGGGGAACATCAGTATAGGAATGAGCATGCCAGATCAGCTACTAGTCATGTGTTCTGCATTTTTCAAGCACTTCAGAAAAAGTGGGAACACAGTGGGACAGTACAACATGTTTTATAGGGTCCAAGAAAGTCTATGATAATATTGTAAGAGAGGTTGGTATAACTGGAAAGTAGTCAGGTTAATTAAAATGTGTTTAATTGGAACCTATATTAAAGTCCAGATCGGCCTACATTTCCAGTTCAGAACAGTCTGAAACGAGATGCTTTATTAACATCACTTTTCAACTTTGCTTTAGTATATGCCATTAGGAAGTTCCAAGCAAACCAGGAGGAATTGCAATTAAATGGGACACCTTAGCTTTTTTCTGTTCTGATGTTAATTTATTGGGTGAACACATACCATAAAGGAAAATGCAGTATCTTTTTTAGAAAATAGTAAGACGGTTAGTCTAGAATTAAACAATAAGTAAGAGAAAGTTAATGCTCTCCTATGTGATTATGCCGACGAGAACTCTGATCTGTGGACCGGACTCCCCAACCACCAACCCGTACAACCCCTCCGCTACTCCCGATGTCTTGGACATTGTGATAACCAAGAAACTCTCATTCCCCGTGTATCTGACTTCGTGCTCTGCACTAAGCTTGGACCACCTCCTGGTTCTCATTGACACTGTGTGTCGCTCGTCCTTTCACCACCCGCCAGATCACCCTGACTTCAGGCGCACTGACTGGGCCAACTTCCAGACTCACTTGGAAGATCTAATACCGTTCGATTTGGAATTGCACAACGAGATGGCAATCGACACGTGCGTTGGAACTTCTCCGGCGCCGTTCTGAAGGCTCCGGCAGCTTCTACTCCCAAGCGTCGCCAACGTGACGACCCACGGCCTCCGATACCGGCTGGCATTCAGGATGAGATAGACCTGAAGAATCGGCTGCGGAGGTGGTGGCAGCTCACCAGGGAACCCGCTCTGAGAACCGAGGGCAACCGCCTGCAGAGGTCGGTGTACCGCTGGCTCAACGAGTGGAGAATTGACCAGTGGAGCGCGACACTCGAATCCGTTGATCCCGAAGACCAATCGCTGTGGAGAATGACCAAACGGGTGATGAGAGTTCCTACTCCATCCCCCCCCCCCACGGTCACCCCGGGGGGGGGGGATCGCTCTCTCAGACTCTGAGAAAGCCGAAACCTTTGCCTACAGTTTGGAGACTAAGTTTCAACCGGTGACCGATCCTGGCAGTTATTGAAATGGTTGACGTGGCGCTGGGGTCTTACTTCTTGGCCCCTGCCAGCGAACCCAAGCTAACCAACCCTAACGAGTTTCACGGAGCCATCAGGGTTCTCAAGGCCAGCAAGGCTACGGGCCCAAACGGTATCCCGAACAGGGCCTTGAAGCATCTTCCCCAACGGGCGGTTTCCCTCCTGGCCCAGATTTTCGACGCGGTTCTCCTCACCCATCACTTTCCTTCAATGTGGAAGCACGCTTGGGTGATATCTATCCTCAAACCGGGGAAGGATCCGGCACTGCCCTCATTCTATCGGCCTATTAGTCTCTTGGACACGATTGGTAAACTATTTTAAAAAATCCATTTAACTAGGATTTCACATGTAGTAAGCGAGCGCGGACTGATGAAAGACTAGCAGTTTGGGTTCAGACCCAGGCATAGCACGTCCTTGCAGCTGGCTCGCCTCTTTGAAAGAATAACCAGGAATTTCGGCGAAAAGAGGCTAACCAGCGCAGTTTTCCTGGACGTGGCCAAACCCTTCTATGCCGTCTGGATCGATGGCCCCTCTACAAAGTTAACGCTCCTAAGCTTCCCGTCATACATAGTCCAGTCTCATCATACATCAGGGGTCGGACGTTCGAAGCGTCGCTTCAGACGGCCACTCCATCTCGTTGATGCATGCGGGCTGGGGTAGCTCAGGGAGGAATGTTTTCCCCTCTCCTCTTCAGTCTGTATGTCAACGACATGCCCTCTCCCTCGCACCACGTCGAGTTGGCCCTCTACGCGAACGACACGGCCATCACAGCCAGGCCCCGCAAGCCGACGCTGCTTGTCAGCTACCTGGAGTCATACCTCAACGATCTTCAACGGTGGATGAGTGAATGGAGAATCGCCATCAATGTCTCTAAGAGCACCACGATAACCTTCGCGCGTGCCAGACGGCGCTTCATCCAGCCCCGACCAGTAACACTTTTCGGGGAACCAATCCAATGGGTCGACACAACTCTGTATCTGGGGGTGACCCTAGATAAACGACTCACCTGGTTTCAAAAACTCTGCCACTACCAGTAGTTTCACCCAGTCCCTTAGAGAGGGTGAAAGTGAAAGGTCGGCTGCTATGCACATTGTCCAGAACAAAGGGGAGCGTTCCCCAACAAGTCTGGCGTGGGGCACGGCCGATAGCTGAGGGAAAAGCTTTCGCTCGTGCAGAAGCGAAGCGGCTGACGGCGGACCGGAAATGAGAGAGACAAAGCACGCTCGACGTGTGTGGTGACTGTGGAAAGTTGGTGTGTGTGTGTGTGTGTGTGTGTGTGAGAGAGAGAGAGAGAGAGACAACGCCAGGGACACCGAGATTTAATCTTGGAGTGAATGGTGGCTGGTGACAGTATATGGCTGTGTGCCTGGCCAAGCGCGCGAGAGAGAAAGTGATGTTGTGTAACGCAGAAGCTCGAGTGGCCGAGGAATTGTGACATAATGCACACAAAGTTGTAATTTATACCTAAGCTGTAGTTTCCTTGGGGATTCCCAACTTCAGAACAGTGGTGTAATTGGTAAGACCATAGAGAGAAAAAGATCTGTTGTTAACCTGTAGCGTAGAAAGGCCAGTTGTTGGTTACTTGTGCTTTACACCGCGAGACTGTCCTCACTCCCCGGTGATACTCCTATGAAAAAGAAGGCTGACGTACTAAAGGAGAGTCCCTCCCGCCTTCAAATTAATTTAAAAAGAAAAATAATGAGAAGTACTTTAATACACAACTTAAGAATTTTAGTTATCAAACTTGCAACGTTAAAAGCTTTAGCTTTGAAGTTAATTTTGCAGATATTACAAGGCTTTGTCATTAAAATAATGTTTTCTCTTAGGTTCTCAAGCTTAGTTTAATAATTTCTCGAATAGAAAGTATATGCGTATCCGATTTATTTTTATTACTAAATTGTCATGTGAAATACCGTGTCATTTATTTTTGCGAATTCTCCACAAGGATATGTCCTAAATGAAGAATAAAACTTTATAACGCCTTAGAATCCACAGCACTCAACATTTTTTATGTTGATTGTACGTTTCTTTAATTAATGGTGTACAGAAAATCAGCAATTCTTAGAAAAATAGTTACTTGTTACAAGTATTACTACGCTATGTTTAACCATCTAAATAAATATCTGAAGACAGGACGCAAACAGATAGCGTTACATAATCAGGACTGGTATCTGCATGGTCTGCATGATTGTCAAATTTAAAGGCATCCCCAATTTCGCGGTACTGTTAATCGATAAATCGAATGGGTCGAGGGAAATAAACAACCAAAAATCGCATTGCGGCAATTTGCGATATTCAAAATGGACGGCTATCCCAGAACACTGCACTACGTTAAACAAGATGCAAGGTACTTCATAACTGCTGCTTTTTAATTTTGAGTGCATTTGTGTTACGGAATTTGCGAGTTTTAATAGGTATTGATATAATAGTGGCAGTTTGCATTTAATTGGCCATGTTTTGAAATTCTGATGAAAACAGGGTGTCTAACACGCGAATCTTGATTTGCCTAAGGTAGCATTTACACCGTAGAAATTGCTGCATTGTTTGGGCTTGAGGTAAGGGCAAGTTTATGGTTTTCTAGAACAGTTTTTAATATGAAGAATTGTCACAAGATTATATAACTTGTTAAGTTAGTGTTACGTAATTCTTTACATCATGTGAACACAGTTCTACTAGTGATGCATTATTTTACCGCAAAATTTACAGTTTACCGCTGTGTTTGTCGGCTAAAATTGCACTGACTTGAGTGTAGGGCGGTAATGTTTCAAGGTCGGAATACAAATCAACGTGTGCATGTTTCATTGAATGCCAGTTGGAGGCACTGAGATTTTTATTTCAGAGGTGTATGTTTGAGTTCGTGAGAACTCTCTGTTTCATGTTTTCTTTATTGGAGTCTTGGTTTCATATGAAGTTCATTCAACAGTAGGTTAGCCGAATGAACTTTGTGAAATAATTTTATGTACCTTACCCCCTCTTATTTTCCTTCAGGCAGGTACTGTGGAAATTTTTTTATATTTTTTTCTCCAAAAATATGCTGCTTGGCGGAGGCAATAGTTTGTTTTTATTTTTGTATATTCCCCTCGCAGTTGGGAGGGCGAGGGTCCGTCCCACAGTTCAGCAAGAAACTCTTACCCAAACCATAGACCGATGGCGGACTACCAAGTTCAGAAAAATGAAGGCAAAACCAACTTGATTATTAACTACCTACCCCAGAATATGACAGAGAAGGAATTGTACAGCATGTTCGTTACCATTGGCCCTGTCGAGAGCTGCAGAGTCATGAAGGACTTTAAGGTATGTCCTTACTGTGGCACCATGGTTATTAAAAATAAAATTTTAATATTCATATATATATATATATATATATATATACATACATATATATATCAGTTGTAATTGTATTCCATTTGTCTTACGCTGCCTTTCTTTCTTTTCTAGACTGGGTACAGCTATGGATTTGGCTTTGTTAATTACTCTAAGGCGGAAGATGCATCACGAGCTATTGGCACATTGAATGGATTGCAAGTTCAGAACAAGCGACTTAAGGTTTCATTTGCACGCCCAAGTGGTGAGGAGATTAAAGAAACAAACCTCTATGTCACCAACCTTCCACGGTAAGAGTAAGATGCATGGGTTAGAGTATTGGACTGTAATGCATAATAGTCAGCATACAATTTTACTCATCTTGTCAGCAATAGGTTGCCATTAATCTTATCTGCCACCTTTGATTTCTTTGCAGAATGTTGCTACATCCTTCCCAGTGTGTTCTGTGTTGCCAATTGACTTTTGCCAGTACATTTCATGTTTAACTATTTCATTTTGCCTGCCACTCTGTGATATACATTTTCTGTCTCCTGTTGTCAGTTGTTGGCCCTAAAAAGAGCTAATTTGTATGGCTGTGAAAGTGGCTGATCTGTGCTTCCTGCTAAGTTGTGTTATGGTATGGTAGATTACATTAAGGTAGGTTAGGTTAGGTTCAGTTTGGTTTCATCAGGTGACTCCAGTTTACATACTCTTCACCATCTCAATAATGCCTGCAGCAAATCCTCTGTGTGCTTGAATCTGTACACTCCACGTGGGCTGGCACAAATAACTGCTGTTCTACTTCTCATATTTGCAGTCTGTGATTACCTTTCCACTGGGTTTTTTTTAGGTTTCAATACATTGAGCATTTTATCCACAGTGTCATCAGTCTCTGCTGTGGTTTTGTGGTTTATGTTTACCCCTGTGTACTGAAAGACTCCAGTTAACCTTTGTATTCCTTCTGTTGTGTTGTGTTTCAGATTGCATGATACAGCATGTTCGTCCCACATTTAATGCATTTTTTGCTTCCTTTTACAGTATCTTTGGCAAGGTCTTGTTCTTTAACATTGCGTTTTCCCACCCATGTGTTGACTATTATGCACATGACCCAAAGTGTTGTTTAGGGTGTATATGGCTGTTATTTGACATTTACAGTAATCATATAGGTGCTGAAGTATGTGAAAGTCTGGAATGCTGATAATAAATTTAATGAGAAAATGGGGATTTCTGTGACTCAGAATATTTTTTATACTGAAACTACTGTAACATTCAGTTGGATTCGATTTTGGAGACAGGTTGTGTAATATGTTCTGAATATGAGGGTGCAATTTATATTACTGTAGTGTTTTAACACACTGCAGTATTCTTGAAGCACTCAAAACAGAAACCAGTGTGTGAGCCATGCTGATGTCACATTTGCTCACAAAACACACACCAAGCAGAGTTTGTGATTGCCAAGGCAGCAATCTGAATTTGGTTTGGAATGCTACCCTCTCCCATTCAAGATTTGAGTTATTAAGTGCAAAGGTAATTTAATTCTGGTATGCTCAATGCAACAAAAATCCAGCAGCCTGGAATTTCGTATGTCCCGCTCCGGAAGTGACATGACCTAGAGTTGTCATTATAATTTGAGTTGTTTTACTTTCCCCATATTTGTGCATATGTGACGTTTGTCTGGCTCCATTCATTACAGTCCATCACGCTGCGTATATAATAATTGAAGACACCAATACGGTTGCTTGATTTTTAGTTAAAACATAAATTAAAGGTCATTAATTTTCCAAGGCATGCGGCTGTCTAGCTCTGCTGCCAGGGATGGATGTTGAGAAAGGCAGTAGGTCACCAAAGCTGTGGTAGCCGATCCCGTTAACACACAATATCAGTACTCTTCAGAAACAAACTATATTGGTTCGAGTCCGGGTATTGGCTTTTTTTATTATTTTCTTTTTGGGGGATATGTATTAAAGTAACAAACACTGAATTAAACTGTGCAATAACACATTGATTATTTAATTATACATTTCAAAAGTTATCTTTGCTCCATTACCAGGACTAGAAATGTGAGTGGCACAGATATTTCTGCTATTTTTCTGTAATTCTTTTTTCTTTGTATACTGACATTCTGATTTAGAGGGTTTGTGTTTGAATGGGACTTAAACTAGGCATATGAAACTTGTTGGTGTTTGTGGGCCATAATGGGTCATGAGATCTGACTTTTGGCTGCACAATTTGCACCATTTATGGAAAGGAATTGTTGAGCATATGGTGGGTGTGTTTGGGAGATATCTGGATCGAGGGTGGTTTTGCTGTTGGGTAGGGTGGGGGGAGTGAAATGCTGTTGGAACAGGTGCAGCTCAATTTTAGCTTTCGATACGAGTGCATAGTTGTTCTTCTGTGTGGCCTTTTAGTAGACAATAACACATTTTTAAAAATGCTCATTTTTAAAATGTCTTACTGGCTACACTGATGATGGTGGTTATGAAAACTGAAAGGTGTATGTTTTAATAATAATAAAATAAAAGGCAAAGAATAGCTAATGTTGGTTATTTTAAACTGTACATTGTTGCATAATCAAAATATTGGATGGACTCTGCCTTAACCCTTTGATGCCTAACGACCCATATAGGAGTCGTACCGCAACGCTAACTTCTAAACATTGCATTTTATATATTTATTCAGCAAGTATAGGTACTGAATACTTTAAACATGGTATATACTCTCTGTTTTTTGTCTCTCCAAAATGCAGTTTGTTTCATAATTCTAATGTATTTGGTTCCTGTATTATTCACATTTTATATACAATGTGTGCTAAAATTAAAAAAAATAATTCTGGCACCAAAAGGTTAACCCATATTTTAGGGCTTGTAAGAAAATTTATTTAAGAATGTTGTTTTAAAAAGCCTACATTGCTTGATAAAAATTGTTATATGATTTCATAACACTTTTACTAATGAATTTCTCATTAAATTAAGTCAGCTTTCTTTCAGTTTTCTGCCTCCCGAAGCAAATGACTTCCTCAACTGCCTTATGCTAATTCAGAAGTTTCGAACTGTGGACCAAAAACAATATTATACCTGCTGATGGTCGTGGATGAAAATGGAGGGTAGGGGATTGCCCATAGATGAAAACTGACCTGTGAGTGACAATATGGTCACTAACCCTTAGCTGAGGGTACACTGAATCCCTCTTTATGACAAATACTGTCATAACAGTAAAAGTGCCATTATCTGCGAATTGTCAGTGCTGGTGTGTGAAGTTGAAGCCATTCCTTCTTCATTCTCACCATGATGGCTCACCATGACAGGTCTATTCATGAACATGTCATCACTCTTGCTGAGGAGGGAGGATTAAGTGCCAGCACTGCAGGTGAAATGTTCGGTGTCCCAAAGTCTACTGCAAGAGCATGACTACAGAAATACCAGAGGGATGGGCACATTGGAAGGCGCAGAGGAACTGGCTTATGGTGCCTCTCCAGCCCAGCTCAGGACTCTGCATTAGTAGCCAAAGCTCAAAGAAACCCTTTCGTCAGTGCAAGGGATCTTAAAGCTGCTACTGACTTTCCTGGGCAAAAAAGGATGGTTATTTCGAGACTTAAAGAAGCAGGTCTCAGGACACGACATGCTGTGGTGAAGGTGGTTCTCACTGACGAACATAAACAATACTGTTTAGCAGTAACAGAAACATCTGCACCACTCGCATTTCTGGTCCTGCCAGTGGACCAGTGACAACTGTTGAAATGTATAATTAATTGACGGATGTGTTATTGCACAGTTTAACTCAGTGATTGGAAGTTTGAAACATTTCATCCCCCTCACCATCTCCTCCTCCCCCACACCAACAACACACAAAAAACTGCAAACAAACAAATG
>Ga0123355_10008684_pt1 | contig 15360 bp, 15 predicted proteins | sample TergutEmb28metaG_3_FD_89872 | JGI IMG/M metagenome (GOLD analysis project Ga0123355, IMG submission 89872) | Embiratermes neotenicus P1 segment gut microbial communities from Petit-Saut dam, French Guiana - Emb289 P1 | ecosystem: Host-associated > Arthropoda: Insects > Digestive system > Gut ... | reverse complement strand
GCCGGCCTGGTCGCTGCCGTGGCGGTGCTGCTGCTCGTCGCCGCAGCCGGCGGCGCGGGCAAGCCGGCCGGTAACGCCAGGCAGGCCGCACCGGCGGCGCCTCCGGCCCCGTCCGCAGCTTCGGCCGGCACGGGCCAGGTGCTCACTGCGACCGTGTACCGGCAGAAAGCCAATGCGATCTGCGCCGCGTTGTGGCGGGAACCGCACTTTCAGAACCTTCAAGATTGGGGCCCGTACATCGAGAAGACGGCGATTCCGGAGATGCGCGTCGCGCTGAGTGGCCTTGGTCGGCTGCGTCCCCCTGCGGCGTTCGCAAGCACGGTGGAGGCTGCGATCCCGCAGATGCAGAGCGAGCTTCCGCTGATGGGCCAGATCGGCACGGCCGCCAGCGCAGGCGACAAGGCCGGGGTACTGAACACTTACGACCAGCTGGGCGGGGTCGCGCAGGCCGCCAACGCCACCTGGAAGCAGATCGGGGTGGCATGCTGAGCCGCCGGCTTCCCGGGGTTGTCCGCGCCCGCCGGCAGTGGCTGACTGTTGCTGTGGCCGCCCTGGTCGCGCTCGGGACCGTCACGACCGCATCCGTGCTGCCGGTGTCTGGCGCGCAGGCCAAGGGACTGCACTTCGGCGGTGGTTCCAGCAGCGAGCCGAGCCCCGGCGCTGATGGCACGAGCAGCTCGAAGGGCGGTTCAGAGAGTGGCGGATCCGGCGGCGGCGGCGGCGGTGTCCTCGGCACCGTCAAGGGGGTCGGCTGTGGCCTTGCCAGCAGCATCCCGATCATCGGCGGGGTCGTCAGCAACGTTGGACCGTGCTCGTCCAGTGGTGGTGGCGGCGGCGGGTTCAGTCTCGGCTCGCTGGTGGGCCTGCTGCCAAAGCTGATCCCAGCATTTCTCGGAGGGATCATCGGGTGGTTCCTCGGCGCAACAGCCCTGCACGCGCTGCTCGGTGGCGTGTTCAAGTTCCTGTTGTGGACCCCGTACACGAGCATCACGTCCACGTGTGGTCTGACGCTCGGCGCGCCGCACGTGTCAAGCTCCACTGCTGCGGCAGCGTGTGGCAGTCCGGCCGGCACGCTGGAGGCGCAGCTGACCGTGATCGCGCTCGGAGGCCTCACCTCGATCGTTTTGATGAGCGCGCTGTGGCACTGGATCGCCGGCATGTTCGACCTGCACGGCGGCTCGGAGGCATTGACGGCGCTGACTCGCGGGATCGGGGCTGCGGTCGCGCTGCCGGCATGGGTGTTCGCCGCGCCGCTGCTGGTCCGGGCCGGTGACGGTCTGACGTCCTCGATCAATGGTCTTGCGACCAACAGCGGCGGTGCGGCAGGCCTGCTGGGCGGTCTCCTCGGGTTCAGCAGCGGCGCCGGCGCCGCGGGCCTGTTCGGTGACATCGGCAAGGTCAAGGGCTTCGGGCTCGGGTTCGTGCTCGTGCTGCTTGCGGTGCTCGTGCTGTTGCTGTTGCTGTTCGCGCTGAAGGTCGCGATCACGACCGCAGGCCTTTTGATCTTCGCGGCGTTCCCGCTCGCGCTGATGGTGTGGCCCGTGCGGCGGCTGGGATGGATCGCCGAGGCGCTGCTCGGGGCGTTCGTGGTGCTGCTGATGATCCCGGTCGGCTGGGCGGTGATTCTCGCGGCGATGAGCGCGGTGCTGGGCGCGTTCGCGACCTTCGACACCAGTGGCATGTCGCTGATCGCCTACCTGTTGCAGCCGTTTGAAGCGATCGTGCTGCTGTGGATGCTCGTCGCGCTGCCGCGGCAGATGATCCACCTGGCACTGTTCCAGACCATCGCCCGCAGGCCGGTGATCGGTGAGATCACGCACCGGACGGTCACCAACGCCGGCACCACGGCGCTGCAGGGGTATCTGCCGGAGCGGTTCGGCGGCCCCGGCAGCCCCGGCGCCGGGGCCGAGGCAAACGGCTCTGCGCACACGACCACCCTGACCGGGGTCGGCACCCCGTCCGAACGGCCGGCCCTCGATCAGGCCGCCCGGTTCGGGCTCGATGACACGTTCGCTTCAAGACCACCGGATCGTGCCGGCGGCCCAGCCGCTTCAAGCGCACCGGATCGTGGCGCCGACACGTTCGCCTCAACAGCGTCTGATCGTGGCGCCGAACTGGTGTCGCGCGACCACACACACCGCACTGCTGGCGGCGTGCTGACGGGAGACGCGGATGGCTTCACCGGCATGCCGACCAATGATCTGCAACAGGTCGAGGACCGCGTGCGCGTCGCACGCGAGGAGCGGACCCGGAAGGAGCCGTCTGCGGGCCGGCTCGCCGCAGCGCTTGCGTCGATGCCGCCGGAGGTCGCGGCATCGGTCGCACACGCCCATCAGCGTCTCGGCAACCCGACCGCTTTCACCAGACAGATGGCGCGCCAGGCCTCCTCCGAAAGCTATTCACCGGAGACTCGTGCCGCGTTGCAGGCGTTCGCGGCCGGCTCCCCGGACGAGCGCAGGTCAGCGATCCAGAGCGCACGCGAGGAGTTCGAGTCAAGCAGCCCACAGCACGCCCAGGCCATCGACCGGGCGCTCTCACACAGTGAGGAGGGCGCGCTGCGATGAGCACGTTCAAGAGCTACAAGGTCAACGAGCGCTCAACGGTCGCGGGACTGAGTGCCGGGCAGTGGCTGGCGACGCTCCCCGGTCTCGGTGTCGGATATCTGATGTTGCGGTACCTGCCCGTCGGCATCAGCGTGAAGGGGTTCGCGGTGAGTCTCACGCTCGGCTCCTGGATGCTCGGCGTGTACCTGTCGGGCTATCTGGAGCTGAACGTGATCACGGTGCTGGCACGAATGCTCGCCTGGTGGCGCGCCGATGAGCGATTCGGTGCAGGCGCCAGCGAGGTCGACGCGGGGTTTGTGATCGAAGCACCCGACCGGGCAGCACGGGAGCCGCACGTGTTCGAACCCCTGATGCTGGCCGATCTTGCCCGGATCGCCAGCGAACCGACCACCAACAGCAACGGGAACGGAAATGGGCGTGCGGCACAGCAGCTCGCCGGCAGCAACGGGCACGCCGCCGCGGTGACAGGTGATCACGAGACCGAAAGGAGCCGGGTGCTGTGAGCACGACAAGGCCGGAACGGAGAACCAGACGCGGACATGGCGCGGCACCACCGAGCACGACGCTGACCGACCGGATCGCCGGGATCTCGCTGACCGAACGGCATCCGACCGGGGAGCCGAAGGGCAAGGCCGGGGACCTGCTCGAACTCGTACGGGTGTTCGACAACGGGCTGCAGATCACCGAGGACGGCGCCCTGGTCTGGCTCGTGCGGATCCAGCCGCGCAACTGGATGCTGCTCAGCGACGTTGAGCGGATCCAGCTGTCGCTGGCGATGGCCGAGGTCGCACGCTCCCCCCAGACAGCCGAGGCGCTGCAGTTCCTCGTTGAGGCAAACCCCATCGACTGGGTGCGGCTGATGGACGCGACCCGCAAAGAAGTGGAGCTCGTCGCCGGCCCGCGACCGACCGACGGACAGGAGGCACGCGACGAGGACGCCCGGGCCCGCTGGCTGCTCTATGGGGCGATGGAACGCTCGATCGGCGCGCAGGCCGCACGTGCAATGGCAACCGACTGCTACATGGTCGTGCCGTTCACCCGGCATGCCAATTCGCTGCGCCAGAAGCTGGCGCAGGCACAGGCGGGCGGGATGCCGGCCGGGCCGCTGCGGATGCGTCTGAACACCTTTCAGCAGGCGATCACCGAGTCACGCATGCATGTGCGGAACCTGTGCGACATCTTGGAGCGCAACGGGATGCGCACCCGTGTGCTCAACGGCGAGGCGGTGCTCGAGCGGCACTGGCGAAGGTTCAACCCGACCAGCGCGCTGGAACAGGCCGCCCCGCCCGACGGCCCCGAAATCCTCGGTGCGATCCAGCCGATCGGCGAGCTTCAGGACGCCAAGGACGCGGCCTGGGAGCTCCGGGAACGGCTCGCACAATCACATATCGACTTCGCCTCCGACGCGCACGTCGCCCAGATCGAGGATGACCTCGTCGCACACTGGTGCGTGAAGGGCGAGGTTCGCAATGTCGACACCGGCTGGCTGTATGAGGCTGTCCGTGGCCTGGAGCTGCCGTGGTCACTGTCGGTGTATGTGCACGGCTTGGACCGCAAGCTCGAGCGCACGAAGCTGAAGGGCCGCCAGAACCGCGACCACTCCCTCGAAGCGGAGTCGGCACGGAAGGGCAACCCGGTGAACATCGACCGGCGGCTGCGGCTCCAGGAGACCGAAGAGCTGATCGGAAAGATGAACTCCGAGCAACGGCTCGTGCTCAACGACATGTCGATCTACGGGACTGTCCGCCATCCCGGGCCGGTCGCCGACCCCAAGCGCGCCAAACAGGAGCTCGCGCAGTCAATCCGGCAGATCCGGGAGGCCGTGCAGGACGGCGCCGAAGCCGAGGTGTCCGCCGGCTACTACGAACAGAAAAGCCTGTTCCGCTCGACCCAGCCGCTCGGCCGGGACCACGCCGGCAAGAAGAAGAAGTACACCAACCAGGTGATCGGCGCGTCGATCGTGCCGCCCGGTACCCGGATCGGGTCAGACACCGGGCCGCCGTTCCTGCTGTCCTACCCCGGCCGGACCGTTGAGCGGGTCAACCCGTTCGACCCTCAGCACGAGAACCTCATCGCAGTCCTGACCGGTGCGTCCGGGTCCGGCAAGACGATGCTGGCCAACTCGCTCATCGGCCGGACGTTGGCGATGGGAATGAACTGGTTCGTGCTGGATCGTGCCGGCCACTACCGGCTGCTTTGCGACGTGATCGGCGGCCAGCACATCGACCTCGGCGCCGACGACTGCCCGTATGCGATCAACCCGTGGGATGTTGAGGACCAGCGGATCATCAGCCGCCAGAAGGTGCAGCGGCTGCTCGCGCTGCACCGGTTGCTGATCGGCGAGAACCGGCGGCTCTCACCGGAGGAGATCGGCCAGCTGGAGGCGGGTATCCGGGCCGCGTACCGGCTCGCCGAACAGCACCACGAGTCCGCGCGCGAGTCGCACCTGCAGAAAGCGCTGCGTGACCGGGCTGGCGACGAAGCGCAGCACGGCGCGATCGAGACGGCCGCACAGTTGCGCAACCTGTTGGAGCGGCTGGGCCCGTTCTGCCGCGGCGGTGTCTGCGACGAGCCCCCGGCTCTTGACGGGGGTGGCGCCTACGCCTACCTGCTGGACCAGGAGACGACGGTGCCCCGGTCCTCGCCGATGGTGGTGTTCGACACCCGCTCGGTTGATGAGGCGATCATGCCGGCCGTCGCGTTCTCGCTGGTGGAGACGGTCCGCACACTCGCCGAGCAGCACTTCGACCGGATGTCGCGCACCCACGACATGGATCCGCGCAGCAACAGGCAGGCCGAGCGGCATCTCGCCGGCCGGCTCGGGCTGGCGATGGACGAGATGTGGTCGCTGCTCGGGCACGAGGACACCAGCTATCACATCGCCGATATCGGCAAACGCACCCGGCACTGGGCCCTGTTTGTGCTGGCGATCTCACAGCAGCTGCATGACTTCGACAGCCCGCACGGCAAGGCGTTTTTGAACAACTCCACGATGAAGTTCCTCGGCAAGCAGCGCAACGAACAGGAGATGCAACTTGCCTACGACCTGTTCCAGCTCTCGGCCGGGGAGCGCGAGGGACTGAACGCGCTGCAGATGCAGCGCGATGAGCGCCGCCGCGACAGCCGCTGGCTGTGGCTGAACGGGACGATCGGCCGTGGGATCTGCTCGCTCGCGCTGTCCTCACTGGAGTATTGGGCCTACACCTCGGACGCCCGCTTCGATCTGCCGCTGCGGGTCCGGAAGATCGAGGAGCACGACGGCAACAAATGGCGGGCGCTCGTCGATCTCGCAGAAACCCACAAGCGCGGCATCGAGGCCGAGTAGGGCCCGATGAACGCTCACAACAACAGCAACGGGCACGCGGCAATGATCGTGATCGAGGAGCTCGAGCTCCATCCGACCGCCGCGCCCCTGGCTGCCACGGTAGCTTCCGTGGCAGCCGACACAACCGTGGGTGGATCGCCGGACGATCCCGAGATACGGCAAGCTGCGCACGAGTCAGACCGCCTCGGCGGGCTCGTTTGTGTGATCGCCTGCAGCACCCCGGCGCACGCAACCGAGGTGGCGGTGCTGCTCGCACACCAGGCCCGCAAGACTGGTGCCGGGGTGCTTGTCAGCGACGCTGCCGGCGGACTCTCCGCGATGCCCGAGCTCGCCGGCGTACACAGCCGCTACTCGCTGAGCGAGGCCGCCGCCCTCGCAGCACAAGAACAACTGGGCGAACAGGATGCGGTCGCAGTCACCCGGCAGGGCCTGCATGTGCTTTGCGCGGAGCAGACCGCACGCCCACTCGGCGCCGGCAGCACCGACCCCGACCTGATCGGAGCACTGCTGTGGATGGCACGCAACAACTACGAGCTGACCGTGGTCGACTGCGGCAGCGGCACGAGGGGCCAGGCGTGCGCCGCCTACCAGAGCGCCACCCACATTGGGTGGGTGATCGACGGCACCCCGGGCGGGCTGGCTGACGGGCAGCGGGCCTTTGACCGTGTTCGCCGGCACCCGACCGCCCGCGAGCTGCTCGTGACGCTCGGCACCCACCCGCAACAGGGACGGATCCGTCCGAAACAGGCGGCCGCACTGGCCGCCGAGCGGCACGCACCGGAAGCGATCTGCCTCCCCTACGCGGACGGAAAACCGACAGTCGGCGAGAACAGGCTGGCAGGGTTGATGGCCTGCTGGGCGCCGCAGATCGAGCAGCTGGCACGGCTGACCGAAGGGACGGTCCTGCGATGAGCGGCACACAGGTGGTTCAGATCGGGCTGTCGCTCGTGGCATGCCTGGTCGTGGTCGTGATCGCGACGCTCCATGCCCACCGGGCGCAGACCGGCCGGCAGCGCGCGCTCGCGATCGCCGCGGGCGCGCCGGCGCTGGCCGCGTGGCTGCTCGCGCCCGCATGGATGGCGGGCGTGTTCACGGCCTTGGCGCTGACACCAACCGCAGCCGTTCTGCGCCCGATCGTGCAGGGCGCCACACGTTCCCGGCGCGAGCGTCAGTTCGTCATGGACCGGTTGTGGCGCATGTCTGAGACACCGTTGCCGGCCGCGTCGTTCGGCACCCGGCTGCGGGCCTACGCGGAGGCCGCGCAGCTTGCGAGCCAGGGCAGCCCGGTGCAGCTGCCAGCCCCGCCGGAGGACCGGCAGACCCAGTTCAACGAGGCGACCGACAGTCTCGCGCTGGCATGGGAAGCAGCGATGTGCGCCTACGAACTGCATCGCACCGGGCTCGCGAACACGCGCCCGTACCGGCGGGCGTGCCACCGGATCATCGACGAAGCGACCACGCTGGCCGACATGGCGCAGCGCGAGGAGGAGAACCACCTGCCGGTGCGGGTGCCGACCGGCCCGGCGACCCGGAACGTGTTCAAGCTGATGATCACCGACCCTCAGCGCGAACCGGAACCGCAAGGACAGTGGCATGCTTGAAAACGGTGCCGCCCAGCCACTGCGGGCCGGCCGTATAGCCACCCGTGACCGGGCCGGGGAAGGGCACGAGCTGATGGTCGCCGCGGCGAGGATCGCTGTGGCCGCGCTCCTGACCGCGGTCGCAGCCGGCATGATCCTGCACCTCGTCGCCGCCGGCTGGGCACGAAACCAGGAGCCGATGACGTTCGCCGGGCTGCGGGACCGCAACGCGAGCGAGTGGCTCTCGCTGTTTGCCTGGAATCTTCGGCACCTGATCACGCCGCTGGCGGCCGCCGGGCTCGTGCTCTGGCGAGACCCAACCCTGCCGCGCTGGGCACGCATGCTGTTCGGCCTATTCGAGGTGTTTGTCAGCCTGGCGATCTGTGTCGAGATCGCAAGCAACATCGCGAACATCGCGATCGCGTTGGCCGGATACGGCACCCGCACCGCGCTGTGGCTCGCGCCGCACGGCCCGCTCGAGCTGTCCGCCTATGCGCTCGCGCTCGGTGTGTGGGCCCAGGCACTGCGCCGGAAGCTGGGCGCGGGGCTGGCTGTCCGGGCCGGTGTGCTGAGCGTGATGCTGCTCGCCCTCGCCGCCGCGGTCGAGGTGGCGTTCAGATGAGCGCTCGCGGCCGCATCCTCGCCGGGCTGGGTGTCGTCACGGTCGCGCTGCTCGCCGCCGTCCTGGTGCTGCTGCCGCTGCTCCAGAAGGGTTTGGCACGGCTCGACAAGCTCGCGAACGGCCGGCACGGCCTCGGCGGCGCGCTGGCGCAATCACTGCTGCCAACCCGTCACCATCACGCACCGCACCCTGCCGTGCGCGGGCATCATCATGCTGCCGGGCATGCTCTCGCCGGTCATCCTCGGCCGCTCGCGGCCGGTGGCCCGCCATGGAGGCTGCTGCTCATTCTGTTTGTGATCCTGCTGGCGGCCGTGGTGATCTTCGCGGTGCTGACCGTCGCGATGCGCTGGCATGCCCGCAGGCACCGCGAGTACCTGGCCTGGCCGATCCGGCTGACCGGCCATGACCAAACCGTGATCGATGACCTCCGTGCGGCCGTCGGATCGCTGGGTGACAGCGTCGCGGAATGGCCGCGTGACCGGTGGCGGACAGGACAGTCGTGCTTCGGCGTGGTGATGTCCTATGACCCGGGGAAGGGCGGCCAGCTGTGCCTGGCGCTGATCTGCGAGGCGCGGCACGTGCGCTCGCTGGACGGCGCGTTGCAGCAGGCCTATCCGAACGTGAGGATCGGCTGCGGATTCAAACCCGAATATTCGCCCGTGGACCTTGGGCTGCGCCCCGGGATGGTGGTTCGTTTGCAGAAGGCCCGCGAGCCGTTTCGCCCGGTGATCAACCGGGAGCTGAACGCGTTCGATGTCAGCCCGGTGCTCGAGGGGCTCGGGGAGATGCTGCACACGCTCAAGCAGCCGGCCGCGGTGTGGTTCTGCTGCCGGCCCGAGACGCGCGCCTCCGCGGAGATCGCCGAGGGCGCGACGTTCCATGTCGAGGTGCAGATCGCCGGCCCGGATCTTCAGACCTGCCGGGCGCTGCACGCGAAGCTGCGGAACCTTCCCGGCGCCCGCAACGAGCTCGTACGCCGCCCGACGATGTGCCACGGCCTGTATCGGCGTCGGTTCTCGGCGTTCACGCCACCCGTGCGGATGGGCGGCAAACGGAAACTGATGACGGCCTCCGAGCTGGCCGGGCTGCTCGAACTGCCCTCAGCCCGCCTCAAAGCACCAATCGAGCGCTACACCGTTCCGCGCGCCGACGGGCCCGCCGAGATCCACGGCAGCCAGCCGAACCCCGCCGGCGACATCCCACCCTCCAGCTTGAACGGCAAACTGACGCCGGCCCAGCTGAAGGAGCTGCTCGGCATCACCGACCCCTACAGCAACACCGAGCCCGCCGGCACCCCGCCGCCGGCCGCGGCACCCGCCGCGCAGCCAGAGCTTGCGCTGCTGATCATCGAGCAGTAACCGGCAATGCTGGGAGTCAAAAACCGCCCGGTGTCCCGCCCCGAAGCGCTTTTGGGGCAGGAGCTGCGCACCCCGCGTGACTGGGATCCCGCGCTGCCTGAGTGGTGTGCGCGGATGGTGCCGATGGTCGAGGCTCCGAACAAGCACGTCACAGTCGGTTACCGCGACTGGGAGTCCGGGCTGCTTGTCATGGGAGCCCAGTCATCAGGGAAATCGAGCGTGATGCTGAAGCACTATCAGAACGCGATCCTGGACAGCGCGGCCGCGGTCGTGCTGATCGACCCGAAAACCTCACTGGCGAAACGCGCGCTCGCGATCACCCCGCCGGCCTGCGGCAAACAGGTCTGGTATCTGAACCTGTCACGCCCGCTGTTCGGCATGTCACCGCTGCGCGTCAATGCCCCGGATCAGGCGATCACCGACCTGCTGACAAGCGCGCTGCGAGACGTGTTCGAAGGACAGCTGTATCAGGCCTCACGCGGCACGATCGAGAACGCCACCCGCGGCGAGCTCGCCTTGGCCCGCGGCGAGAACCGGAGCGCCAGCCTGGAAACCGTTCGTGATCTGATGCAGTACGCCGGCAACGCGGGCCTCCGTAGCCGCGTGATCGATGCGCTGGCCAGGTCACGTAACGGCGATCGCGCACGCAACTACTTCGCGGTCGAGCTTGAGGAGGAGATGGCGCGCAACACCACCAACACGATGGAACGGCTGCGCGCGCCCCGCAACAAGCTCGACGGCCTGCTGAACGCCGAGAGCCTGCGCGTGTTCTTCAACCATCCCTGTGAGAAGCCGCTGCAGGAGATCATCCGCGACCGCGACATCCTGATCGTCGACGCGAACCTCGGCCGCGTCGGGCAGGAGAACAGCCGGCTGATGATCAGCTTCATCCTGCACATGCTCGACCTCGTGCTCTCGCAGCAGATGAACCTCGGTGCTCATGAGCGGTCGCGCGTGCACCTGCTGATCGACGAGTCCAGCCAGGTGCTGAAGGCCTCGACGATCGACATGATCGAACGCCACCGCGAGTCCGGACTCACCCCCGCGTTCGCGCTGCACTACCTCGCGCAGTGCGACTCGCCGGCGATCCTCGACGGGCTGCTGGCGCTGGTCGCGAACCGCTGCATGTTCCGCACCTCCCACGACCGGGACGCCGAACAGATGGTGCAGGTCGCGCGCGCGGTGTGGGCATCAGTGCGCGACACCCCGCAATCCCGTGACCGGCAGCGGATCACCGCCGAGGTCGTGCGCGATCTCCCACGGTTCATCTGCCTGTGCGCATGGCTCGTCAACGGCTCCCGGCAACCTGCCTTCGTCGGGCGCAGCTACCCGATGCTCGACGCCGACAATCCCGCCACCGGCTACACCACCCACCACCTCGAACGGCTGCTTGCGAACTGAGGCCCATAGCGCGAGCATCCCGGTTGTGGCCTTTATTCGTTCGTGCCCGAGGCGCTGAAATGTCATTGCCCGGCCCGTCGATCCCAATTCGCGTCGACCCGACCCCGCCCGAGCAAAAGCCGCTGACCATCCCCGAACCGAACCACGGCACCACTCCCGATCCTGTGCCGAAGCGCGAGCCTACGCCACTACCCCCCGATCCGGCCCCGGCATAGCGAGGAACCCGGTTCGATGAGCGGCCTGTTCGACACCCCGGACCCGGGCGGCCGGCAGCCCAACCGGGAAACGGGTGTGCCGGTGTCCGGCATGAAGGCCATCGGGTACCGCTCCTGGCGGCTCGGGTGGAACGGGCAGCTGCACTCCCACGGCGCGGGCGAGTTCACTTGGGAGAAGGGTGAGAACACCGCCGACTGCCGGCTCGGATTCCCGCACGCCGCACCGGACCCTGACTGCGATTGCGGCCTGTACGCGAACCATCACCTGGACGGCGCAGAGCGAGGCTTGGACCGGATCCGCGGGGTCATCGTCGCCTCCGGGAACCTTCAGGTTCATCGCGACGGCTTCCGGGCAGAGCGCGCCGAGATCGTCGCGCTGGAACAAACAGCCGACGCTGACGCCCGCCGACGGCAGACCGAACAGCAGGCCGCCAGCCGCTATGGCGTGCAGCTCGTTCCCGCCGACATGCTCGAGCAAGTCGCCTTCGAGCATGGCGACCAGATCGCGCCAGAGCTGATCGAGAAACTGATCCCACGCCCGATCCAGACCCGCGCCTACGGGCAGCAGCGTGCACGCACCCGCCGAGAAGTTCAACTCGACCACGCCTACGAGAAGCTCGCCACACCCATCCGGCAAGTGCCCGCGCTGCGCACCGCGCTGCTGTGCGTGCAAGCGTACGGGTCGGGATTCGCGCTGTGGCTCTGGGCGGTCCTGCTCGTCAGCTGGGTCCGGCATCCGCCGGCCGCGCTCGCCCGGATCTGCGGCACCACCCGCAACCAGGGATGCAGCCTGCAGGCGATCGTGCACCACAACACCGTCGCCCACGCCGGTCAGCCGGTCACGTTCTGGACATGGATGGCCGCGTTCGTAGTGCCGTTCGTGCCAGCCTTCGTCCCGGCTGTTGCCGCAAGCGTGATCGGCCGTGCGCGGGCGATCTCACCCTCAGATCCCGGGGCTGTCCCAGCGATCGCCCGGCTGGGGCCGGTGCCGTTCCTGGCCGCCGCGACCCTCGCCGTGCTCGTGCTGCCATCGCACTGGCCGGCAGTGACTGCAACGGTCGGGATCGTGCTGCTGACCGGGCTGCTTCTGGCGATCGGCAGCGTCCTGGTGTTCCTGACACGTGTTCGTGTGATCCCGATCACGATCACGATCACGACGGTGATCGTGATCGCTGTCCTTGCCGCCCACCACCAGCCGATCGCAACGATCGCCGCGATCACCGGCCTGGGGGCGCTCGTGATGCTGATCTACGACCGTTCGCAACCAGCCGGTGGGTCGGCATGAGCTACGACGGCCCGATCGAATCCGGCTGGGCAACGATGGCCCATAGCGAGCACGAAGCCGCCCAGCTCATGGAAGACCTCAAGACCCAGGAGCCAGCATGAACGACGACCTCTGCGAAGTCATCATCACCGCCGACGACGCCGACTGGCTGGCCGACTTCACCCGCCACCTGGTGGAAGCCCGACTCGCGGCGTGCGGCCACAACATCGTCCCGATCCGCTCGATCTACCGATGGCAAGGCGAGATCCACGACCACCCCGAGGCGCGCGTAGCGCTCCACACTCGCCGAAGCCTCGTGCCCCGCATCGTCGCCGAGACGATCGACCGTCACGCCTACGAAGTCCCATCGGTCAGTGCCCTTCCGATCATCGACGGCAGCCCCGCCTACCTCGAATGGATCCGCGAATCCACAGACCGCTGACGGCTGACGGCTGATAGCTCTCGGCTTCTGCTTCACATTTGCCAAACGCCTAAAGCAGCACTTTCGCATGCACCCGGACCGCCCGGCCAGGCGGCTGGTCCTTCGTGGCTGCAGCAGTCTCGTAAGACGTTGGTAGGAAGCGGATGATCCTCGATGGGGTACACATCGACTACCTCAGCAAATAACTTCCGGCGCTACATGCCGCACTTGCCAGGACGGCGGCGCTCTCCCGCCCCGGTCTCGAAGCGGCCGTCACCCTGCTTCAGGTGATGGCCAAGGTCACTGCAAATGCTCTCCCAGTAGCGATTTTTCGAACCAGAGGTGAGCATGGGGGTTGTCATCGTACGCCGCGACCTGCGCGTAGCCGGCACTGCGGTACAGGTTGATCGCCTCGGTCAAGACCCGGTGCGTGTCGAGTCGGATCATCGTGAGGCCGCGCTTGAGTGCCTGGCGCTCAAGCTCTGTGACGAGCTGCCGGCCGAGGCCGATGCCTCGGGCAGCGGCGTGAACCCAGAGATGCCGAATCTCAGCAGGCCGGTCGCTCAGCGTTCTGAGCACTCCGCATCCAACCACACGCCCGCTTTCGCGAGCGACCACAAACACGCCTAGGGGTTCCCGCGCTTCCGTGGCTGAGAGCAGAGCCTCAGGCCGATAGCCCTCCGGGAACCTGACCGCGAGCTCAGCCGCATAACACGCGAGTGATTCTCGGGCATCCGGCGCACCCGGATCAATGACGCATAGCTCGACCGTTGCCAACCGAAGGTGCCGCTTGATTACGGCCATCGCCTCAAGGAGCTCCGTTTGCATGCTGGTGTTCAAAGGCTCCAGCAGCTCAGCGGCAACGGTCGTTGCACGCGCGTTTAGCTCATCCAGCTCAGAAAGACCGAGGTCGGTTAGCCTGGCCAGCCGCACCCGGCTGTCGTCGGGACTTGGCTGAGTCTCGACCAGGCCAGCAGATTCGAGCCCCCGCAGCAGCCGGCTCATGTAGCCGGAGTCAAGGCGAAGCCGTGCACGGATATCGCGCACGTCCGAGCCCTCGGTCCCGATCTCAAAAAGGACCCGAGCCTCGGCCAGCGGGCGGCGCTGGCCGAGGTAATGGTCGGTGAGGACACCGATCGTCTGGGTGTAGAACCGGTTGAAGTCTCGTATCTGCGCCGCCTGGCTCATGGCTGACATATCTCTGACATTAGTCAGATGATCGAGTGAGCGCAAGGGTCCAGGGCATCACACCGTCTGGGGCGAGCCATCAGACCTGCTCGAACAGGTTGAGGCCGTCCACAGGCACGAGGCAACCACCTAAACTTCCCAGCAGATGGCCTACGCGCTGATCTATCCCGAGAACGCCGACATCGTGGGCACGCGCCCGTCGTGGGAAGCGGCCCGAAGCGAGCTGGCCCAGTTCGTCGGCGAGCATCCCGAGCTTCGGGCCGAGATCGGCCTGCGCGCATACGCGCAAGGCCTCCCCGCCGGGGACTTCATTCCCGCTGACCAGGCATTGCGCGAGCCAGCTTCGTCCGCGTAACCTCAGGCCAGCCGGCGAAGCCAGCTGGATACGCCGCTACTTGCTCAGCCACTTGGTTAAGGGTCGAGCCGAAGCAGCGCTCAGTTGGCTTCTCCTTCGTCGCCTCACGGGCAGCCTCGGCCTGAGTGCCGCTCTGGGTAAGCGGAGAGCGGGAGCGACAGTCTCGGGGCCAGCGCTCAGCACCGTCGAGAGCGCTGAGTCTTCGTGGAAGCAGGTCTGTCGACGGCGTCGCTGGGTTGGATTCGACCAGCTCGTGCCCAACACGGAACAGCTGGGCTGGGCGCCTGCTCCTGCACAACCGCCCAGCCCACTCGAGCGTGAGTTCTTCGTGGCCGCTTGACCTATGCCCTTCTAGCCTTGCCGTTCACTTCTTCCTGGCGTTGCACGAGGTGGTGAGCGTGTCGTTGGTGGCCATGGTCTTCCCTGAGTGAGCCCCGAGGTTCTCGCTCGCGACCCGCGGGTTTGCTGTAGATCCGTCTTCCCGCGGCCGCAGCGACCACGGCTTGCCGCTGGTGATGTCCAGCCCTATAATCGGCAGTGAAAGCGGAAGTGCTCTAGGAAGTGGGCGTGTGATGGCAGAAACAGCCGAGCTATTGGAGCGGGCGATTGAGGCCCCGGAGATCGTCCGGGCCTTGAAGCCCTACGGCGTGACGCAGTCAGAGATCGCGGCGGCGACCGGGGTCTCAGATCGCGCGGTGCGGGGTTGGCGGTCAAGCAGGATCCGCCCAGAGCGCTACGACCGCCTCTCGGACCTTAGAGAGATCGTGCTCGTGCTCTCAGAGAGCCTGACGCCGCGTGGCGTGGGCCAGTGGCTGCATGCCCGCAACCGCCTGCTCGATGGCGACCGGCCGGTGGAGCTGTTGAAGCTCGGCAAGGTCGAGGAGGTCCGCAGCGCGGCAGCCGCCTTCGCTGAAGGCTCCTACGTTTGACCGTCTCAGCGGACGCCGTCGCCCGCGCGCCACGGCGGCGACTGCACGGCCGGTTCTGGCATCAGGGCTCGCCGCAGCGGCGGCTCGAAGCGGTTGCCGATCCCGCTCGCAGTGAAGGCCGCTACCACCGCAATGGCG
>Ga0123355_10008683_pt1 | contig 15360 bp, 10 predicted proteins | sample TergutEmb28metaG_3_FD_89872 | JGI IMG/M metagenome (GOLD analysis project Ga0123355, IMG submission 89872) | Embiratermes neotenicus P1 segment gut microbial communities from Petit-Saut dam, French Guiana - Emb289 P1 | ecosystem: Host-associated > Arthropoda: Insects > Digestive system > Gut ... | reverse complement strand
GAATTTCTACCACCAAAAGGAGAACGATGCGCATTTAGACCAGGTGAATAAATACCGGCAAAACCGGCAAGATAGCCTTGATCGCCTTTAGCTACACCATAGCGATAAGAAAGCTCTTGATTAAAAGTTTGTGCTACAACCGTAGGGCTTGGGAAAGACGTTGTAAGTCTACCGATTGTTAAGCCTGCCATAGTTCCGTTTACATTGTTACCCGTATGACTTGTAAATCCGTAAGGACCATCCGGAGCAACATTATTAAAGATTGCAAAACGATTAGTGTTTACTGTAGCTGTTGTAGCTCCACGACCGGTAGCAAAACCTCCGGATGCTACAAAGTCGCGCATATCTGCAAATGTCCACTGATTTAAGAAACTTGACCATAAAGGATCGTTAAACGCTAAGCCATTCATATCATGAATAGTTAACCAAGACCCATCTTGAGCTTGCGGGCTAGCTCCTTGCTCTACAGCAAAAGACGCTCCTGTACCTGCATATTCTCTAGGAGATGCCGCCATTTCTGCTGCTGTTCTAAACCATGCCTGCCCTTCCACATCCATATTTTCTAGAGCTGTCGCAGACGACATACCGTTTATAGAAAATTCCATAGGATATAAAGCATTCATCCAAGTTACACCTGCCGCTGTTAGTTGCCTATCCGCTGTAGTTGGTCTTTGCGGGAAAGTACCTGCAAAATCAGCTCTGCTCATTATGATAGATTGAGTATTTCTAGCAGCATTTACAAATAAAGTAACCGGAGCACCGGCCGCATTTGTTGCCATTAGCTCGCCATGCATAAAGTCTGTTTCTTCTTGGAAAAGATTACGATACTCTTCGCCGTTTATACTATGCGTCCAATAAACTGTACTTGCTAAGTTTTTAGTAACCGTTAAATCTGCAATATCTGAACAAGTTTGCCAAGAGTTAGAATGTCTGCTAATAAAGAAATTATATTCTCCCGATTCTAAAACATATCTGCCTGCTCTATCCGGATTTCTTTCAAATATTGTACCGCCCGCTATACCAAACTGATCCCAACTCGCAAAGTCTCTAACAGGAACACTAAGCGTTACAATTTCGCTTTGGTTAGGCTGAAGTAATGATGTTTTTGCAAAATCCACCATAGCAACATGAGCTTTTTCTATTCCTAGATGTCTATAAGGTGCATTAACATATAGTTGTACTACATCTTTACCGGCTCTTGTACCTGTATTTGTTACTAAAACATCTACATAAACCATACCGTCGCGAGTTAAATTTGCTACAGTAGATTGACGAATAATAGTCCAATCAAATGATGTAAAAGACAATCCAAAACCATGAGGATATACTACATTTTCTTGATACCAATTAGGATTAGTTGCACTTTCTACAAATGCACGGGTTTCGTAATAATAATAATCAAAGAAAATTCCTTCTCTATACTCCACATATACACCGCTTCCGCCCATTGTACCTCCGGCAGCATTCATATATTGATTAAAAGAAACCAAATCTATAGGAGCTCCTCCTGCAGTAAACTGCTCGCCACCATCTCCTGTAATAGGAAGCGGAGCTCTGGCAAAATTCATAAATGTAGGATCGTTTTCATGATTCCTAGGAGCAATATTAACTAATCTTCCAGATGGATTAACAGCACCGTGCAGTATTCTGCCGATAGGTTGCAAGCGAGCAATTTGACTCGCCTCTTCGAAAGCTCTGTATTCATCTGCATTAGGACCAGTAATACCGCCACCGCCGGATGAACCGGGATGACCTACTAAAATCGCAGCATCTACACCAAATTCTTCGTAATCTTCGATAAAACCTAATTCCATTTGGTTACCGGAGTTAATTAAAACAATTGTACGGGTAAATCTACCATCCATCCTAATTTGTCTTAAAAGTTCCTCTTCGTTAATATCTAGTCTTAAATAATTATCGTTACGGCGATCAATTTGCTCATGCGGATCTAACGCTCTTCCTGACCCAGGATGTAAAGCTAAACCTCTTAAATCTTCTCTGCCGCCCCAAAAACCACCGGCAGCGTCTGTTAGTCCGCCACCGTTAGCATTAGTTGCAACACGTTCATTTGCCGACCTTCTAGGTAAATCCCAGCCTTCGCCGCCTTGACGCGAAAACACTACAATAGCAGCATCGCTAAAGTCATCAAACGAATTCATAACTGCGTTATCGCCGGCCAATGCTCTCCAAGGGGTTTCACCTGTAGGTAAACCTTCCCAAACACCAGGACCAAAGATAGGAATAGCAGGACGTCCCCAATAACTGCGACTGTTATCCATATAAAAATCGCGCAGTACATTGTTTACAACAAAACCTTCTGCCTCTAATGCTTGATGAAAGTTTGTAGTATTATATCTACCACCTCTAAGACCGGACGAACCACCAACACCAAATACCATTTGTGTAGAGTTTTTACCAAAAACTGAAACTCTAGAGTTTGCCAACATCGGAAGTGCAGGTTGCCCACCCACTAACGCGTTACGAAGAAGCACCATGCCTTCTTCCATAATTTCTTCGCTTACACGATTGCCGTTTTGTTTAGCTTCCTCTCGTGTTTGCGGACGCCCTTGTACAAGTGCCGGCGGTGCTATAACATTAGGTTGAGCACTAGCTGCTTGAGCACCCAAAAACGATACAGCAAATCCCGTGACAATAAGCGCCATAGCAGTTACGAACATAACTATTTTTCTCCAGTTTGCTCTAACTATTTGTGTCATAATTTTTTCTCCTCTAAAAAAATATTGTTTTAAAATTATTATATATTTTGACGAGTCAATGCTCGAACAAAAACAAAGTAATTTACTACTATAAACATAACTTTGATAAGTCTATATATCTAGTAGTTTATGCTAGTACAGAAGTTTCTATTTAATATACTAGCTAGTATAACATTACCATACAAACTCACTCGAAAACGCATTTTTATACCATTTTCTCAAACAAGAAGTCGCAACAATGTTTTTAATGTATAATGTTAATGTATTAACGTTACAACTATACTATATATTGATAACCTTGTCAAGCAAGAATTTATTTTTTTTTGTTAAATTATTATGAAATTAAAATAAAACGGAGTATCTTATAAAAAAACTCCACAAATACAAGAAGATTTTTCACAATTTAAGAATAATATACAACCGCTTGACACATATAAATGGCGATTGTAGTATCCACTATTATTGTCTTTACTGTTAAAACTTCTTATATTTTGAGCAACTTTTTTTTGACAGATAAAACAAACGAATAAAATTAATAAATAAAACCCAACAACTTATTTTCTTTTTCTTGGCGGTCGAGACGGTTTGGCTGCTTTTTTAGTAGGTTCAAAATTTTTCATGGTGTACGGGTGATTTGTTTCTACCGGTACTTTTTTACCTATTAGCTTTTCTATATCAGTTAAATATTTTGTTTCATCTATATCACAAAGCGACACTGCAACGCCTTCACGCCCTGCTCTGCCGGTTCTGCCTATTCTGTGCACATAGGTTTCCGGCTCGTTAGGAAGCTCGAAATTAAACACATACGCTATACCGTCTATATCTATACCGCGGGCAGCAATATCTGTAGCTACAAGAACGGTACTTTTACCTTGCTTAAAACAATCTAAAGCATCCTGCCTAGCTCCCTGAGATTTATCTCCATGAATTGCTCTACATCTAATACCTGCTAAAGTAAGTTTGCGACTAAGTTTATCTGCACCATGTTTGGTGCGCGTGAACACCAAAGTGCTACTACGTGGCGGAATTTGCTTTAATGCCCAAATAAGAAGCTCGATTTTATTTATTTTATCCGTCATCATTACCCACTGCTCTATTCTATCAGCCGTTGCCGATACCGGAGCAACCGCAACCCTAACCGGATTTACTAAAAGTGTATCTGTGAGTTTTTTAACCTCGGGAGGCATAGTTGCCGAAAAGAAAAGTGTTTGACGCACTTTAGGAATGAATTCTACAACTCTTTTTACATCAGGCAAAAAGCCCATATCTAACATTCTATCCGCTTCGTCTAATACAAAAATCTCTATACTAGTTGGGTCAATATGCCCTTGCCAAACTAAATCTATAAATCTCCCTGGAGTTGCAGTTAAAATATCAACGCCCCCTAACATACTTTTTATTTGATTAACTTGACTAACCCCTCCCATAACAAGTCCCGTTTTTAATGGCATAAACCTCCCATATTTTTCGAACGATTCGTCTATTTGAATTGCTAACTCACGAGTAGGAGTTAAAATAAGTGCTCTTAACTGTCGCCTTTCACCTTTTACGGGCTGTATTTTTCTATTATTTTCTAATCTATGCAAAATCGGCACAGCAAAGGCACAAGTTTTGCCCGTACCTGTTTGCGCCGTTCCTAAAATATCTCTGCCTTCTAATGCCGGCGGAATCGCCTGAATTTGTATCGGCGTAGGATTTGTATAACCTAATTCATCTATTGCTTGTATAATCCGTATATCTAACGGCAAATCTGAAAATTTCATAAAATCTAAAACTGTCCTAAAAAAGCACCTCTATTTTTGCGAGATACTGTTAATACTTTACCACAAAAAAAACGAAAAGTAAAAGATAAAAAGTAAAAAATTTTACTTAGTGTTATAAAACAATATTCACAACTTACAAACTTCAAATCTAAAATGTAATATTTTATAAATTATTTAATTATTTTATAAACATTCCGTCTATACTACCTATTTTCTCTTTTACTTCTTCTCCTATTCTCCTCTTCTCTCCCCCGTAAAATAGCTATAAATATTTACTATTGTGTATTCCGATTTAAAAGTAATTTCCGGTTGAGGTCTGTTTATAATAAGTTTTAATACTTAGTTTACTAAAGCGGCAATGCTAGAAATCACAAACAGTTTTATACGGTTTTGTGTCTTGTATTTGGAATTATCACAAGTAAAACACTTACCTTCAATAAAAAAAGTATAATTACCTACCTAGGTAATTATACTTGCAATATTAACTTAATAACTCTGTTGTAATCTTTCTCCGTTATTTTCAAGCAAAAAAAAAAGTAAAATTCTCTATCCAAAATATCGAACATATCACTAAATATTAAAATCGTCCATAATTGTAAAAAAACATAACTAATAACGATATAACGTAAATAAGCGCAACAGTAGCAGGTTTTAGTTTTTTTGCTATCGAGTTTTGTTCTTGAGTTGTTTCTTGCACTAAAAATTAAACTTGAAGCAACGATCTGCTGCCACTATAATTAAACAGTATTCCACATCTCTAATTAAAACCGAACTTTTTACTTTCTAACTTTTATTTTTTACTTTTATAATCATCTATCGCTGCTTTTATTGCCTCTTCGGCCAACACCGAACAATGAATCTTCTGCGGAGGCAATCCTTCTAGCTTATCAATTACTTGTTTGTTTGTAACATTTAACGCTTCTTCGACACTGAGTCCTTTTATCATTTCTGTAGCAATCGAACTTGTTACAATTGCCGCCGCACAGCCAAATGTTAAAAAACTAGCATCGACAATTTTTTCATTTTCGATACGCAAAAAAATTTTCATTATATCACCGCAGCTAGCGTTACCTACGCTACCGACAGCACTAGGATTTTCCATCTCACCCACATTACGTGGATTTTTAAATATTTCCATTACTTTTTCGTTGTACATTATATTTCTATTCTTCCTTCTATTGCTCTTGCCAGAGTTACCTCGTCGGCATATTCTATATCGCTGCCCATTGATATTCCTTGTGCCAGCCTTGTTACCTTTACGCCAAACGGCTTTAATAATTTAGCAATATACATAGCTGTAGCTTCTCCTTCCACATCGGGATTAGTAGCTAATATTATCTCTGATATTTTATCTATTCTTGTAAGCAACTCCTTAATCCGAATATCATTTACCCCTCTACCTTCTAACGGACTTAAAGTGCCGTGCAAAACATGGTAACAATGACAGCCGCCAACCTTTTCTAAGGCTAAAATATCTTTAGGATATGCTACAACAACTATAGTATCGCTTTGTCTTTTTATACAGATATCGCAACTTTCTTTATCTGAAAAATTACCGCAACAAACGCAATAACACACAGTTTGTTTAACCGTTAAAAGAGTATTTGCAAAATCCTCTACCGTGCCTTCGTCCATATCAACTATTGCATATGCATAACGTTGTGCTGTTTTATATCCGACACCCGGCAACCTCTGAAAGCGATTTATTAACTTAGCAATAATTTCTACTTGCATTGTTCTACAATTCACGATACGCAATTCATCAATGTTATATAAAGGATTTATGATTAAAATAAAATCAATAGTTATACATTGCGCATTATACAGTTGTGCATTGCTTATTTCCCATAACCTACATAATTAAATAAGGTACAAATTTTACCCGTTTGGTGAAGAGAATACTAGCAGTATTCGCAAGGAAAGAGGGAGATTGGGGCAAAAAAATGTGCCTTAGATATGATATAGAAAGGTATGGGTAATGTCTACTACATCAACCCGCCCGTATTAGGCATTAGTTGTGCTTCTAGTTCTAGCGCTTTTTCTAAAGCATCGTTATAAGCCGCTAAAATTAAATCTTCCAGAAGCTCGATATCATCGGGATCTACAGCCGCCGGCTTTAAACTGACAGAAAGCATTTTCTTTTTGCCGTTTAGCGTTATTTTTACTAAATCGCCACCGGATACACCCTCTACTTCAGAGTTTTCTAACTCTTCTTGAGCTTTAATCATCTGCTCTTGCAGTTTTTGTGCTTGCCTCATCATGGCTTGCATATTCATTCCGCCGAATTTCATAATTTATCTCCTTTATGTTTTAATGCACAATGCTTAATTCATGATGCATAATTATTGTTTTATTAAATATTTATAATCTAATTTAATTAGTTCTTTTTATTTAGAATTAAATTCTTCATTATACGCTTTGCGTTGAAGCATTATTTTCTAACCACTTTTGCTTTCCTACCTGTTGCTTTTTCAAGTTTTGCTATGTCGGCATCTATATCAAGAGTACCTCCCGCTTTATCTACTCTGACGCCGGTAACCGGAGCGCCAATTTCCGCCAAAACTTCTGTTATGCCGGCAATCGTGCTTTCCGCTGCAAATTTTAGATAGTTATCACCCTCTACCACTATTACAAGCTCTTTACCGCTTAAGGTAAAGTTACCATGTTCGGATAATAAAGCATATAGCTGCATATTTCCTTTCTTTCTAAAGCTTGTAACTAACCTACCCCAAATGCTTTTAGCGTCCTCTGCTATTGCTTTTTTTGCAATTGTTTCAATTTTTTGTACGGGAAGAGCAATTGTAGGCTGTTCGGAAGTATTTATCGGAACACCCAAAAGTGCTTCCTTTACAGTAGTAGGCAAAACACTCGACTGCATATCCCCTACTTTTCGTTCATTTTGTAGAGGTAAACCCGCTTCGATTAACTCCTCTAACTTGTCTATTCTCGCAGTCAAAGCTAATATACTTTCTTCATCCGATAATATCGTTGCTTTTAACACAACCGCCTCTAGTAATATTCTAGGATTTATAGAATATTTTAGTTCTAAATCTATTTTACTAAATTCGTCAATAACATAAATTAGTAAACTATTCGAAACTTCTTTAGCTATCGACAACATCAACTCCGTATCATCGCTGCTTGCAAGTACAAGAACTTCTAGCCCCAACTTTAATGCTAACACATCTCTACTAAATGCCGCAATCTCTTTAGCTACAAGCTGTATCGTTTTTCCGCTATTTATAAGCGAATTTGTTGTTTTAATACTACTGGCAACATCGCCTAAGGCTATACTTTTTATAATTTTTGCAATCGCTTCAGTTTCAGGACTACCTAAAATTTTAAGCACAGTATCATGCGTTAGTTTACCTTTAGTGTAGTGCAGGCACATATCTAATATAGATAATGCATCTCTAAAACTCCCTGCTGCAGCCCTTGCTATTGCACCTAATGCCCCTAATTCAGCATCTATACTCTCGCTTTTTAATACTTCACCTAATAACTCAATAAGTTCTCTAACCGAAACTAACTTAAAATCAAATCTCATACACCTAGATAAAATTGTCGCAGGTAATTTATGTGCTTCGGTCGTAGCTAAAATAAATACAACATGGTTAGGCGGTTCTTCAAGAGTTCTAAGCAGTGCATTAAAGGCGCTCTCAGTAAGCATATGAACCTCATCTATAATATAAATCTTATATCGCCCTGCCGTTGGCAAATACTTTACCCGCTCTCTTATCTCTCTAACCTCGTCTACTTTATTATTACTAGCGGCATCTATCTCTAAAATATCTAAATTAGTAGGCTCGTCCAGTGCTATACAAGGCAAACATTTACCGCAAGCATTACCGCTTTTATTATCGACACAATTTATCGCTTTAGCAAATATTCTAGCAAAAGTGGTCTTACCCGTCCCCCTGCTTCCGGTAAACAAATAAGCATGACCAATCCTATCCGCTATAATTTGATTAGATAGCGTAATCCTAATTGCCTCTTGCCCCTTACACCCTTCAAAACTAGTCGGACGATATTTTCGATATAACGCAGTATGTGCCACGAATAATAGTATAGGGTATTAGGTAAAGTTAGTCAATAGGAAAAAACTGTTGACACTCATTTTGTTACATGGTATATTTATACTGTTATTGCACATAAATAAAATGTGAGCAAAATTAAAAATGAAAAAACAAAATAGGAGATAATCTAATTAAAAATGAAAAAAAAGATAACAAAAATACTAGCAATAATTGTTTCGGTTATGATGTTAGCTACCATTGGTCTAATAGCCGCATGTAACGGCTATGAAAATGGTGGGGTGGCAATAGAATCCGTAACAATATCGCCAAGTGCAGCTGTTTCTATAACATTAGGGACAGGAGAGCAAACTCGCCAACTAAATGCAAGCGTCTTGCCGGCAGGGGCTTCACAAATCGTAACTTGGAACTCAAGTAATTCTGCGGTTGCTACCGTTTCCGAAACGGGACTTGTAACAGCAGTAGGTGTCGGTTCAACTAACATCACGGCTTCAGCCGGCGGTGTTATAAGCGAAGCAGTAGTTGTAACAATAACACCTGCTATAACCAGCATCTCGCTAACCCCCGCTACTCTTAATATAGTAGTTGGCGAAACAGCCGTAGCGGATAGAACATTATCAGCTACTTCGCAACCAGCAGAAGCTCCGAATCCAACAACAGCACAATTAACTTGGACAACAAGCGATTCTGCGGTAGCTACAGTAGCGACAACCGGCATTGTAACCGGAGTAGGTAACGGTACGGCTACCATTACTGCGACACTAACCGCTAACCCAACAATAACAGCTACCGCTACCGTAACTGTAACTACACCACCACCAACGGGTTTAACACTATCTCAAACCATTTTCGAACTTACCGACCTAGATAAAGGCAGAGAAATCGATATAAACGCAATAACTGCCCCTGCTGCCGCTCTTAATGCCGTTACTTGGGCAAGTAGTAACGAAAATGTAGCTACAATTGTACCCGTAGAAGGTCAAGTAGGTACTGGTAGAATCACTGTTTTAGGCTTTGGCGAAACCACTATAACAGCTACTTCGGCTGAAAACACTACACTTACCGCTACTGCTACTCTAAATGTAGCACAAGAAGTATGGATCGGCATTTATACACCTGCAGACTTTAGAGCTATCCACCACCTAATAGATATGGGTAACTTTAACTTCTTTTTAGGTGCTGACATTGACTTTGCTGATGAACCTATGATGCCTGCTCTTGGCGTGCTACCCGGCGGAAGATTAGCTACAGCTACTTCTACAGGAACATTTAGAGGTATTTTCGACGGTAGAGGGCATACTATAAGCAATCTAACCTTTGGCGGCAATTGGTATACGGGTTTATTTAACCGTACTTTTGGCGCAACTATTCAAAATGTAAACTTTTATAATCTAGTAAGTAACACCGTTGCCGGTCAAGGCGGACTACTAATCGGTCATGGCCAAGCCACCATAGAAAACGTATTCTTACACGGCAGAATAAATACTACGGCTACAGGTGCAGACTGGTGGATGCATAACGGCATGTTAGCAGGCTATCTGCAACCCGGTTCTACCGTTCGCAATGTGGTAATTCATCCAACCGGCGGTAACAATATGGTTGCGCTAACAATGATGAATCAAACAACAAATCCTTACGAGAATGTATTTATTGTAAACGATAATTTTAGACCGATGTTTGATGCAGGCGTTTTCAATCGCATAACAGGTCGTGATTATAGTGGCGCTCAAGCAGTATTCCCCGTTATACACTCTACGATGGGTAATCATCAAGTATTCTCTTTAACAAATCTAGCACTTCCTTCTACAAACGAAAATTTTGTTGATTTCTCTGCACTTCCCGCTTTTTGGACTAGAGAAGGCACGGGTTTACCAAGAGTAGGTAATCTACCATTCCCTGGTAACATTACTCGCCCACAAGTTGCGCATGCTTCTATAGTTGCTCCATTAAGTACCGAAACAGGTCTTGATTTAGTACTAAGCGTATTAGTAGACCCACTTGCTGTTGGCATACCTTATATTATGATTGGCACTACAAGACACAACCATACTTCTGTTGACGGCAGAGTTTACACATTTACAATCCCTGCGGCTACACATGGCGGAAATGCTTTAACTATAACTTCGGTTGGTGGTCTTAGCGTACCTACAAGTGTATCTGTAAGGTTTGGTGTTACTCCAGGCAATGGTTCTTGGAGAACATGGAACGGTGAAGAAGGCGCTTCTACTGGTGCTGGCGGTTCTCTTTTCCCTGCAGCAAATATCAATATGGATGCAGACTTCACATTTGGTATTAGATTCACTGCAGCTCAAGGACATGCCGAAATTGAACACTTCCGTATGTATATATCTATTGGCGGTGCTACTCCTGTTCGTTTAATACCACACTATTTCCCAACACCGGAAACAGGTAATCAAGATATTCTGTTTAGAATACCTGCCAACATGATTACAGATAGTATTGTAATTACTTCTGTAATTAAAGATACTAGAATAATTTCTATCAACCCAACAGAATATATTATAGAAGGTGCAGAAGTGGTTAACTGGAGAGGATGGGATGGTGAAGCATCTGGAGCTGTTACTGGTAGTGGAGCTCCTGGTCCTATGCCTACATCGGGTGAACTTGGCGAGTCAATTTACTTTGCAATTCGCAACACTTCACATGCTTTTACTGAAGGCGACACTGTTAGAGTATACTTTACTGTGGCAGGCGGTGCTGAACAATACGTAGTAGGTAATGTAATTTCAAGTTCCGATGACCAAGCTATGCTTATTGCAATCGATGGTACTTTAGTTACAGGAAATATAGTTTTTACAAGAATTGTTGTAAATCTTACTCCTGAAACAGAATAAAAATAGATAAAATTTGTTTTTATCTAAACAATAAAAAATATCCCGTAGCAAATATTTGCTACGGGATATTTTTTCGATTCTTATTTCATAATAAAGATTTATTTATAAATACTTCCATTGTTTATCAGATGTTAACTTAATTATCTACATCTCTATCTTTACTCTGCCCTTTGCGGCTTTAGTAAAAAATTTTAGTTTTACCATTACCAGCGGTTCGGAGCTATGAAAAGTGCAAGTTACAAACTGTCCTTTGCGTGTAGCAAAAAGTTTTTGGCAATATAAGGGTTTAAGTTCGCCTATTTTTTTATCGCCATTATATATTGAAATATTACTTTCTGATACAACAGATAATTGCAATATGTCACAAACAGATATTCCTGCAACTTTTGGCTTATCTATCATAACTGTTTGCTCGTCCTCCGGAATAGCAGATGCTTCTACTGTTTCACCGTCGTCATAGCTTTCTTCTTTTTTATTTTTTTTAACTTCTTTTTCTGCTGTATGGTCGATATGTACTTCATCTGCCGAAACAACAGAATAACCTTCGTATTCCTCCGGCTTATTTTCGTCTTCGTCTATATATAAATTATTTTCGTCGTATGTGTGCATTGTTTTTCTGTTCCTTATATCTTTTGTAGTATGCCTATCTTTAAATAGAATTACAAATATTGGTTTATTTAGTATTTACAGTAAAAACTAAATAGTCCTCATTTGCAATTTGCACACTGTAATTTGTAATTTTATTTCCTATTTTTTTTAGTCTTTTCTTTTTTATTACTCTTATTATTAGTGTTAATTTCTTCTTCCGCTTCTCTTTCGGCTTTACTTTTAAATACCAGTTCGTTCGCTTGATAATCACTAAATATAAAAGCATCTTTTTCTATAATTTTTAGTCTAACTTTTTCTTTTATATGCATCAGTTTTACAACTGTGCCCTCTTTGCCGTCTTTAGTTCTAATTTTTGCCCCCATTTTTGGAAGATGCCTATTAAGCTCGGCATAATGAGCATTCTCGTAAGATAAGCAGCACATAAGCCTTCCGCACTGTCCGCTAATTTTTTGCGGATTTAAGCTAATCCCTTGATTTTTTGCCATTTTTATAGAAACAGACGGGTAATCCGGCATAACGCTGGCGCAACAACATACTCTACCACATGTCCCTAAAGCGCCCTTTTGCCTAACCTCATCTCTTGGACCAATCTGCTTAAGCTCTATCCTAGCCTTAAAATGACCGGCAAGTTTTTTAATAAGTTCTCTAAAATCCACTCTGCCTTCTGCTGTAAAATAAAGCACAAGTTTTTGAGCATCTATAGTATATTCGGCATCTATAACATTCATCTCCAATCCATGCTCTTTAGCCATCTCGTTAGCTTGCACTATTATAGAAGGATAAACTCTATTAAAGTTTTCTAACTGCGCAATATCGTGAGCATCAGCCTTTCTTAAAACATTTTTTAGAGGCCTTGATAAAAGCGCTTCATCCAGCTCGAAAACTTTTTTATGCACAACAGCATATTCTACCCCTCTTTCTGTATCTACTACAACTCCTTCACTCTTTTGAAATTCTAAATTTTGAGGATTAAAATAATATATTTTAGGATTTTTCTTAAATTTAACAGCGACAATTTTTATCAATTTCCCGCTGGGCACTCTAACTTGTCCATTGCTGCCATTTTTTGCTATAGCATGAATATCAATATTAGAAGATAAATCGTTATCATCTAAATCTTCTAAGCTAGTTAAAGCTTCATCATCTTCTAAATCGTTAAACTCGTCTATTTCGTTTAGACCCACAAAAACATTCATATCGCCTTCGTAATCAAAACTACTTGAGTAATCGGCATCTTCAACATCAAACGGAGAAGTTTCTTGCAAAACTTCATTTTCGTTTTTTGCCGTAAAACCCGCTTGCTCGAAACCTCTTTTTGCAAACATAGGCATACCGGCATTATTAAAACCCGACTCTTGAGGTTTCTGCCCGTTTGCATCTATACCATTATTATCTAACCCAACTTCTACTGTAGGCGACTTTTTACTAAATTTGAATTTATTTTTTTTCATCTAAATTTCCTAACGCAAAGATACTTCAATAAGGATATAATATCATAACGAATATGATAAGTCAACACTTTTTACCTTTTACTTCTAAATTGTGCTATTCCAAAAACTAAATCATCCAGCAGTGAATTAAAGTTTGCATTACTATTATTTCTTTTTGCCATTTGCTGTAAATGCAGAATAATATTTGCTATAGCTTTTATAGAGTATAATTCTTTAAGCTGCTCTAATTCGCCCAAATAACTTTTTAACGAAAGGTTATTTGCTTCATTAATATGAAGGAGCATAACATCCCTTAATATTGTACCTATATGTCCTAAAATATCCTCTACAAAATCTTTATAAGGCGTTAGTAACGCTACCGCCCCTAACACATCTTTAGAACTTCTTATATTTAATAGCACTTCTAGCACTGTATTAAATACTTGTACCTTTTTTTTATTTTCTAAAAAATTAACAGTGTTTTGTATACTGCCTCCGCTTAGCTCTACCGCCGTATTTATTTGAATTTTATCGGCTTTTATTTTTGTATTAGATAAAGCAAATTGAATATCTGCAGTAGTAAAATTATTAAGCGTAATCTTTTGACATCTCGATAAAACAGGTTGTACTAACGCATTAGTATTAGCAGCACACAAAAAAAAGTGTGTGCCTTTTGCCGGTTCTTCTAAAGATTTTAACAATTTATTTTGACTTTGAATATTAGCGGTATCAAAATTATTTAATACATAAAACTTTTTATCACCGTAGCTTGGTCTTTTTAAAGTATCTTCTATAATCGCATCTATATCTGCTACTAAGATTTTTTTTGAATCATTTTTAGGTGCCTCGTAAACATCGGGATGTCTGCCTTCGTGCGCTAAATATTGAGGTTGCAGACTTAAAGAGGTAACTGCCCGCACTAAAAGCAATGCTCCAAAACTATCGCCGCTTTCTATAATATAAGCGTGCGATAGTCTGTTTGAAAGCGTTGCTTCGGATAAATGAATAAATGCTTCTGTATTTTTTACCACTTCTAAAAATGGATTGACGTATTGTTGATTTAACATAAAATAAAAAGTGATATGTAAAAAGTAAAAAGTATTGACTTATAAATAATAAATAATTTATATTAAAATAATATTAAATTCGAACTTTTTATCTTTTACTTTTTACTTAAATAATAATCCACGCTCCTTTAACACCTTCACTATTTCTTCATGAGTTTCATAAATCCTATCATAGCTGGAAACTTTTACAACTCTATCAGGATTGTTTTTTGCAATATCCAAAAAACCCTTGTAAACTTTTTTATGAAAGTCTAATCCTTTGCCTTCCATTCTATCTGCTTGTCCTCTATTTGCTATCCTTTTAAAACCCTCTAATGGTTCAACATCTAAAAATATTGTACAGTCTATTTTAACGCCACAAGCGGATAATTCGTTAATTTTCTTCACTAGTTCTATATCAAGCCCTCCGGCATATGCCTGATATGCTAAAGTTGAATCGCTGTATCTATCGCAAAAAATTATTTTACCGTTTTTTAATGCCGGCAATATTATCTTTTTAGTATGCTCAACACGGCAAGCGCAGTAAAGCAATAACTCCGTTAAATTCTCCATGCCTTCATTAGCTGTATCTAAAATAACTTGCCGTATTTTTTCTGCAATCGGAGTGCCGCCCGGTTCTCTGGTAAACAACGCATCGATATTGTTTTCTATACAACATTTTTTAAGAAGTTCTATCTGCGTAGATTTACCGACTCCCTCGCAACCCTCTATTGTAATAAATTTTCCTGTTTTCATGATTATTATGCGTAATTATATATGTGATTACTGGATTGCTTCGCCTAAATTTTAAACAAAAATCCATGTTAACTATGGCTCGCAAAGACGAAAAATAGACGAAGTAGTTTCGCTCGTCGTTTCGAGCCATAGCAGCGTATAGTTATAGAT
>Ga0123355_10008682_pt1 | contig 15360 bp, 6 predicted proteins | sample TergutEmb28metaG_3_FD_89872 | JGI IMG/M metagenome (GOLD analysis project Ga0123355, IMG submission 89872) | Embiratermes neotenicus P1 segment gut microbial communities from Petit-Saut dam, French Guiana - Emb289 P1 | ecosystem: Host-associated > Arthropoda: Insects > Digestive system > Gut ... | reverse complement strand
TTTTACCGAATGTTTTAGCATAAATATAATTTAGTTAGGTACAGATAAAGCTCCCTGATGATGCTCATTAAAGACCGAAACATGTAAGAGCGATATTATTGTGTATTTTAATGTAAATTTAAAACTTTTAACCAAGTTAATAAATAGTGCATTTGTTGGTGAGTGAACTACATAGATTTCAAAATGCACGGTGCAAAGATAAAAATTAGTGATATAATTCCATTTTCTAGTTAGTAAGGTGGTGACTATTTTCATGGAAGAGAGTTATTCAGAAGCTGACGATTATAAACTGATTCACATGTTCAGCTTTACAGAACTAAATTCGAAATGTTAAATGTCGACCTATATTTTTGTTTGCACGATGGAAAAGTTTAGAACAACAGCGCTGTGTAGGCCGCAAGTTGAGTTATGAAATTGATATCTTTTTTTAAGCACTTGTATGTCAATGCTAATATAATTTTTAGACTTGCTCTTTCTATCTTGAGAGCTGGAATAATGAAAGTGAGCAGCCCACGCTGCTTGTTTGGTTCTAGATTCTCCCTCTTTAAACGTACATGAGCAGAAACAATTCGGAGTGAGCTTTATATGCAATCGTTGAGTGCCACTACGTTTCATTCAAAGAATTCATTCACTATTCAAAAATTAAGTTTCTTCCACGAAGTCTTGTAGTTTGCCGTTTATGATTACTAAGCTGTGGGAACTTACAAGCAGTAAATAGTTCGTGTAAGTCAATAAGCAGGAGATGTCGAAATGCCTTTCTCATTTACTTATTCCTAAAAGTTTCTCAGCTTGTTGGAAATTCTGTTGCAAAAGCTTCGAAGTTAACGTTAAATGTCTTTTCGTGTAAGTTAATTGTAGTTTTCATTAATGCATACATCTTGAAAACGGAATTGAATTTTCGGAGGAGCTGAATTTATACCTCGTATTTATTAGCAACAGTAAGCTTTCCGTTCTCAGAATTAGGAATCATGTCCTATTGTTTGCTGGCAGTTGCGGACCTCACAATCGACGCTTCCTCGCGAACTCTGCAATGCTACAATAAATTGACAACGTGATTCGCTCTGTTGATATTCATTTCATTTATGAACTGAGCGACGTCACTGCCATTGCAGGTGCTTCCCACAAATCTAAGGGAAATGTTCCTCCATTCCCAGACACAGTTGAGTTCCTGACTTCGGCGAATACACATATTTCAATCTCCGATTCTCATCTTAACCAGCGAACTAACGTATAGTTTAGAATGTATCCTTTGTCATCTACCGTATTCATAAATACTTATTCAAATTTATAGGTTATGTTTCATTTTCAGAGAGTGAAATTGACTAGTTTTGGAAAAGAGTTGTAACGTCTTTCATTTTGAAGGGTTTCGCTCGCATATTGTTTTGCTGCATTAAACAGTGGCATTTTATCAATTCGCCGATCCAGTTGGCAATGAGGACTAAGGCGTGGGTCTGCGGGCCCTCATTTCTTGGGGTTGGTGTTCCATTCCCGCCGGACGTATGGATGGCTGTCTCTTGTGAGTGTTATGTGTTGTTGGTAACAAGTCTTTGCGACGGCCCATTACCTTCTCCAGAGGAGAAGGTAATGGGATGGTGCCGTGCACGTCACCATCCGCACCGTACACACGACCTACGCAGCTGCTCTCAAGACCACCACCCATCCAAAAACTCAGTGCTGAAAACCATATGCTGCAACTCAACATCTAATGCTCCTGATGATGGGCGTATGTACCCGAAACATGTCGAGCTAAGAATACATCAATAAAATTACCAAGTTGCATCAAGTTGACATTTCACTTTATTTCATGAGGAAGATGCACGGTCAAACAACCCTCAAAATTAGCTACGTTCGACAGACAGCAAGCGATTCGTTTTAAAAAGAAGGTATCTGCTGCGTCACATCATATTCGTCTTCGTTGATCTTCGAATTCGAGATTCAGAAGTCTTGCAAGAAAGAAAGTCCGACTCAGGACGCAAACAAACTGTCCAGACTTCATTGTGAAGTGTACACTAACAACTGGCAGATGGTCTCCAGCAATACCTGTCCAGCTGTTCACAGCAAACTGTAATTGGTGATTTGGGTTGAGTACTATGTGGAATTTTCTCTGCCAAAATATGGCTATTTATGCTTTCAAAATTCCGTCTCATGCAAAACATGCCGCGCTTGTGTGTGTGTGGGAAACTCACCCTGCTAGTACAGCTTTGCAGTTACCGTCGCGGTAATAAATCCGGTAAGGAAAGTCATCCATGCTCGTCGCCGACACTTTTGGGGGTGATAGGGTGGAGCTGTTCCTCCTGAAGAACTTTCAGCGAGGAATTATGGCTCACACCCACATCATGGGCAAAAAGAGCTAGGCCTGATGGTGGATGATGATTACCCAACAAGACAGAGAACGTCCTCCAAGCGTGCAGTCCGGAGAGTCCATCCGTGTTCGGAGTCGGCCTCTCTTACTTTCGAGGTTCTTGTTTCTTGTAAGTCAAGATTCAGTAGAAACGAATGCGATGTGACGTGGCAATCATCTTCTTGGAAGCGTGATAAATGCGGGTCTCCCTGCTATTTCCTCTTGCTGCACCGTCAGTGACGTGCACGTAAGTCGTATCATTCCAACTGAAACGAAGTACAACTGCTACTCGTGACACCAAATGCACAACAGATTAAACTAAATGCCTACTGCGCTTGCTGTACCTGAAGTGTGTACTGCGCCCTCTACTGCTAGGGGAAGGAGGGGAAATTACGATAACCGACGAATGTCTGGCGCGACCCTGAAGCTTTATGGCGTTGAGCTTAAGAGTTTCTGGACATAATTTCCTTACCTAAAAATCCTTGTTTTGGGCCCCTCTATAAGCCCTGATCGTTTTTCGGTGTTCTTCTTATCCACTCTGTATATAGGATTTTTTCTGTATTGTCGGAGAGATCCTTAATTCGTATGCAAAGCGACCCTTGATAATTTTAGAAAAGCTGTGGTTTTGTCACGAAGTGGAAAATCTGTACTTCTTTAAAGATGTCTTTTATTGTCTATCAATAGCTAAAAGTATCATATTCTTCGACTAAATTTCATAATGTGTGTAGCTCGTACAAAATGCATTCTGTGGTTTTTAAGTTCGAAATCTTCATCTAACTTTGATTTTCCGGAAGAATGTCTCGAAAAGCATCTCATTGCCCATTTTCAAATACCAGTCGCTTGTAATGGATGTTTTTCCTTGTAGCGTCTTTTGATCTTTCGTTTACATAACACAAATTTTTATTACAAAAATGCTGACAGCATCATCTTTAATACACATAAAGAAGTATCCTTAGTCAACCTACTTTAATATGAATTTTTCTTTTTTTCTTTTCTTTCTTCTGACAGACGATACAGAAGTTAAAAGCAGCACTGCCCGATGACCTGCCCCTGTTACAACTATAGAATATTTAACCCTTTAAACGCCGAGTTAAATCCCACCTGCCAACTGCTGGCATTATTAGGAGCTCACCATATTCTCCACGTTAGCAGGATAAGGGTTAATACCAGGCACTGAGTATTTCGGCTTCTTTTAACAGCAATTTGTTTAATGATTATACTTATTTAGCCATTTAGACAACGAGCTAAATCCCATCTGACATCTGCTGGCATTATTAGGAACTCACCCTATTCTCCACGTTAGCAGGATAAGGGTTAATGTCGTAATCAGCTTCCAACAACACATGTGCTGGAATATATCCTCCGTATTTTCCTCCTTATTCTCCTCTTCATCATCGTTAATACTAACATCAGCCTAGGACTTCAGACCTGTTGCGATCCCAATTAAATCCTCCGAGGTCAACTTTCTACCCTCTTTTCAACTGACCGAAATCTGTACATCTGACTTTTATGTTTTATTGTTCATTCACTTCTTCTTGCGAAAATCTTTTTCTTTTTCTGTTTTCTCGCCGGTATTGAGTGTCTGTAGCTCTATAAGAATAATGTGATTGCTTACTTCAACTCTTCGCTAACAATTCTTTTAAGCAACTTCGATTGCCTTCTGTCGCTTACATTAAATACTCAAGCCTCGCATTAGTCAAAACAACATAAGAACGGCCTTCACTGTATACAATTTGAATTACATATAACTATTTTTGTAGTTCTGTTTATAAGGGTTCGTTATACATGTTTATGAATTTGCTGAAATGTTAATGTTTTACCTTCATTGTTCTGCAGACAGCTAGCGTGAAGAATAAATGGTTATTCGCTTATGAATTGCCAGTCTGACAATAGTCTGCCATGACATATGATCGTATGTGAGTGGAATTGTGAGGTTAAAATTTAAATATCTGGATTTAAATAGCGTGTATACTTTGCTTTAAACGTTCTGAAAATACTAAATTCCAACATTCTTGGTTTTGCTTTGGCGGAGTTCACTCACGCACTTGTAAATACAACACCGCAGTTTGCATGTCACTGCTGTAGCCTTTGGGGTACCGATGACTGGGCGGACGGGAGGTCGGCCGCTGCGTACAGAGCATCAACACAGAAAACCGCTGACGTATGTTCTTGCCCCGAGCGGTGTCGAACCCTGTGTCCATACTCACAGAGAATGTCACTCCAGCACTTGTACTTCTGCTTCTAAAGCAGCCATTGTGCGAACAATATAAGTGAAAATACAATAGTCAAATTTTTTTGACAATGGTGCGCGCGTCATTCATTTACTTACATTTTATACAATATCGATGATTCTACTAAGCCAAGAGCGAAGTGCAGTGTTCAGTCTACCGTGGCGGTTTGCTGCAAGTTTCTGTTAACACGGTTCTGCCCTGCTTCGTCCAATGTACGAGTATGTAGATTCTCCAAACGTGTTCTATTCTTAGAATTCTTTCCTTGCCAGTTTTGTGGATTTCTACAGTGTAGCTGAATTTTCGAGTCTTCTGAGATGTTACACTATGCCGAGGCTTCGAAGAGTGTCCGTGCAGTTATCTTTAGGGTTAAGCAGACCGAGAATGCCTCTTCTTGTACAACATTCGGCACGCGCGTAACATGCCAGAAGATTGTAAGATATTTGCATTGCTTGTTTTTATAAGGAAACAGAAGTCTTCATGTTCCTGTGTTCATAGGTACTTCTTTGCTTGCCTTGATTATCGACCAGTTAACTATTTTTGTGATGTCATACGTTAACATTGAACACTGCCATTTTAAGCCGTCAGTTATAAAACTGTACCAGTCAGAACGACGACGATGTACTACGAATTATCCAGCACTGCCTCAAGCTGTAACGCTTCTCGTGTGTTATCGGGAAATGACTGGTTTGAATCACGTATAGGACACTGATTTTCCTAACATCATTTATAGTTTTCCTCAGTTCATTAAGGACAATGAAGTAACGGCGCCTTAAGTCATGTAACGATTGCTTACTTTGACATCCTACGCCATTAAATTCTTCTATCGTTCGATATTAGATATATGACAGTACGAATATTCAGGCTTCTGTATCAACAATATCAGAATTCTTACAGCCGGGAATACTAAGACCAATGAAGATAGGGGAAGTGTATTTCTCCTAAACGTTGTTTTTCTGCCAGTCTATATGGCTTAACCCCTAAAAAACACCAAATGTTTTCTACAGTTGATTAACAAGTTCAGAAATATCCAGAATCTGCAACACTAATGAATTTAATGTCCAAGATGTTTTTTCTCAAAGTTTCATAATTATCCTATTACTTTATAGTTCACCAATATGTAGCCAACCACATAAATCTCAAATAATTTTTTTATTATTATTATTATTATTATTATTATTATTGAATTTCTCACTTCTCAACTTTGGCTGGGAAATATTCACCTATCCTGGGATATAGTAATCAACAAGATTAGAATCGGTGGCCTTATTTGTAGTTTAAAAAGTTCCTTAGAATTGAATATGTGCCAAGAATTACAGAATTTTGCAGTTGTATATACGTATTCGGGTGCAAGTTAAGTCTTGTTAGACTCTGTGATAGTGACTTTGGAATTACTCCCTTAGATGATATTACTATCAGGATCACTTGTGCTGCCTTTTGCTTCCACATAACAAATATTTCATTCACCAGTTCTTGGTACTTGTTTTGATTGACCGTTATTGTTTTTGGCGAGATTATGTGTACTTCGGACAGTTATGTCAATCAAAAAGGTGTTCTTTGTTTTCTTATTCATAAAGGTTATGTCATGTCAATTAAAATTTATTGTTTTGTCCGTACGTACGACGTGTGCTGCGATTCAAGCACAGCTTGAAATTTTCATTCTCCAGTACGTTAGCTGGTGTGTACTTATAATATGGACTTTTATTGTCAATCAATTCAGTTGTTTCTGCCAGTTTCTGATGGATAATTTTGGCTAGTCCGTCATGTCTCTTTACATACTCAGTAGGTGCTAGTTGCACACATGCTGCAGTAATGTGTTGGATTGTCTCCGATTCTTTCCACATCTTCAGCATAGCTCATCGGTGCCTGGTTGCTTCAAAACATATATCTTGTAGTTTCTTTTTAGTTATAATTATTATTACTATTATTATTATTGTTGTTAATAACTTCCAAATCCCTACCAAACTTTTTATTTTGCATTTAATATTTATTAAATTTCACACTTCATTGGAGACATTTGACTAAAAACAACAGTGTCTATTGTAGACGAAACAACACAGCAAATACCCACAACAAATAATTGGCAATAACAAAATAGGATCCAGAATTGAATAAACACCGATGCTGGTCGGACGATGAACACTGCAAACGCTGTAGGTGGTCATAGTAAGTTCAACATGAAAGCAAATAGAGAAAATAAATCCACACCAAATAACGAATATAAAACAGTAATTGGCACAGAGGTATAAGCAAATAGAATGTTACACCGGCTGTTAAAAACGATACTCTTTGATGCAATAGGAAAATATTGAAATTTTGCCACACATTATTAAAAGAAAAAAAGCGCAATTGAGGGTCATATTTTGAGGTAAAGGTAAAGGTAAAGTTAAGCGTACGTGTCAGACTGTAGATTAAAGCGGTATTATTAATAATTGGTAGCGGAAGAGTTTTACCAAATATAAAATTAACTAGTTTTTTGGTTGAATTGCTTTAGATTTCAGAGAATATTATTCTGTTTTGTCATTATCATCATCCGTCATGAGTTAGGCTTTGATAAACTTGTTTCAGTAGTAATATGTTATGTGTGATCTTTAAACTGTAAATATTTCTGGAAAACATGTGTATCGTAAATTGGCGCCGCAGGGATCACGTGATTACATACCGGACGGAAGTAATCACAATCAGTTTATTTACTGTTGTATGTGGATGAATTTTTGCTGATCTTTAAACTGTAAATATTTCTAGAAAACACGTGTATTTTAAATTGGCGCCGCAGGGTTCTCGTTATTACTTGCCGGACGGAAGTAATCATAATCAGTTTATTTACTGTTGTATGTGGATGAATTTTTGCTGATCTTTAAATTGTAAATATTTCTAGAAAACGTGTGTATTGTAAATTGGTGCCGCAGGGATCTCGTGATTACATACCGGACGGAAGTAATCATAATCAGTTTGTTTACTGTTGTACGTGGATGAATTTTTGCTGATCTCTAAATTGTAAATATTTCTAGAAAACATGTTTATTGTAAATTGGCGCCGCAGGGTTCTCGTTATTACTTGCCGGACGGAAGTAATCATAATCAGTTTATTTACTGTTGTATGTGGATGAATTTTTGTTGACTGATGCAAGTAATAAAACTGTATGATGTGCATACAAGCTGATTGGTTTATATTATCAATAATCTCAGCACAGTCGACGTTCTTCCCTACTGAACTTCCTGTCACATACGCGGCACAACAGCCCGTACTTTTTACAATTTGGAACTGCTCTACTTCATAAAAGACCCTTGTCAGTTGCCTATGGGAAGCACGTGGTTTGTTTCCGCACTGGCAGCCTGCGGCCTTGAATGACATTTCCCTTTTTCTTTCCAGAGCTTTCATATACACAAATTGCTAGGGTGACATATTTCCGTAAACCACAAACTCGTAATTCAAAATTCGTTGGGAATAAACTCTGCGCTCACGTAACCAGTTTTCTTCACGCCAGTAAGTTTTAAAACCTGTATGTACCCTACACTGGGATTTATTATTGCGAATTAACATTTTAAGAATGTTTCACTGCTGGGGAAAAGTTATTGTCAGAATTGAAGACGCTGACTGTGCACTACCCAACCGTATTAATTCTGGTAACAGTGGCTTTTCTGTGCTTTATATTATGACGCCAAATTAACTTATTTTCTCCCCAAAAATTAATCTGTGAATCCCACAAGACTCTGGGTAAAAAGCCATTTTGTTCCTACGTAGCTTTCTGAAAGATGGTCAGTAACTTTTCTCCAATGTAGAGATTTAATTTGAAAATGTACGTGCTATTTGCATGGGTTTGTGATTCCGTTGGGTTAATCCAATAATTGATGATCTATTTACTATTTATTGCATAACTTAAGTTTACCTTGTATAATGTTGTTTGTTTGTGCAATGTGAGTGAATTGACTGATTACTGGTGACAGTGAGGTCCGATGGTAGCAGTGCCATAGATGATTAACGCTTATGTGACGCCAAGATTAGGCTGCATTTAATCGGATTCTTGTGTTTTGTTGTCGAATATCGTAATTTTCTGGAATATCCAGAAATCGTTAATTTAACAGATATGTTGTCAGGAACGAATTATTAGGTAAATAAAGTTAAACATGATTTTAATGACATTATTATTATCATTACTATCATCATCATCATCATCATCATCTCCTTTATGCAGGATATTTATATTTATATTCCTGAGACAAACTGTGTCCCTAGGGAATACAGTGTTGCAGCTGTTCTGTTGTTACTATTCATGGTGCTTGTATCATTAGTTCCAGTGTTGAATCTATTGTATTTTTTTACATAAGTGCTTTCCGAAGTATGTGTGCAGTGTCCAATATCGCTGTTCTTTGTAGTTCCTTGACTTCATTGTTCATGGTATGTTGGTCACGTATTTTCTGAATGACTTTGAAATAGTCCCAGTCGCCCCTATTATTACTGGTATCAACTTTGTTTTTACATTCCACATGCGCTGTATTTCTATTGTAATTTCTTTATATTTTAGAATCTTCTCGACATCTTTTTTAATCACATTTCTATCTTCTGAGTTATTATTATTATTATTATGTTATATGCGTATTGGCGACTGATGTCAACTGTAGAGATATCAGTATATTCAAGGGAAAACCTATTTTGCTTAATGATTAGTTAAAACAATTATGCCAATTATATGTGCACAAAATTATGTTCATATTATTATTATTATTATTATTATTATAGTCATCATCATCATCATCATCATCCACCTTCTTTACCTCACACAGCAGGTTACCTGGTTCTCAAAGAGTTCGGGTCTCACTGACCAACCAACCACTACTTTTTCACTGTTTTCCAAAAACATTGAATTCATTTGCACTTGACTGAATTTCCCATTTATTCAGAAGTATAGGGTATTATTTCTTTTACATATTTTTATTTTAACAGTTACAATATCCGTCATGTCATCTGTTACCAGACGCGATTGTTCTTGCTATCTGTCTGCCACGTGTTTATTTGTGGTAATTACTGGGTGTTTTTCTCTTATGTTTCCGTTTGGGCTGTGTAATTGGCCATTAGCTGTTTTATCAGCATATTAAACAAAGAACTGAACTGAATTGGCTGTATTATTATTATTATTATCACTATTATTATTATCACTTGGTAATCGTGTAAGAAAGAATAATGTTACAAGAAATACTTGCAGATTACACTATTAAAACTTATTTATTAATTGAAGACCTTACGTCTTTCGACGGGCCACCATTCTTAGGGATCACTTGGAAAAACATGGAGAGAGTTTTTGGACTTGCTGAGATGCCCTCTTTATTCTGTCATTTTAACCTAACCCATTGTTTCTCTAACTTTTGAACTCGTGTACCCTTTTCGTCTTCAAAAAAATAATCAAAAATCCTCACATTCTAGTTGACGTAAATACGGTGCCCAGATGACAGGTAATCAAAATTAAAATTTTATATCTCAGAGCTGATTTTTATATAGATACTCGTACGACCGTACATACCACTAACATTCGTAACAGCTCACTGAATGATTGTCCTTAACTAAAACATTTGCCACCCTCGTCATAGGTACATGAAGTTTATCATTTAGACATATTGAACGGTCATACTAAATAAACATACCTCCAATTTTATTGTTTTTAACGAAACATTATTCTCGTAATTTAGAAAGTATTTAAACTTTAAAGCAGTCATTACAGAAGTGTATCAACTGATTTCATGACATCAGCGAAGCACACTTTGGGAAGGGCTGACCTACACTTTATATTCTAAAGAAAACCTCCCTATGTTTTCATACGATACCTGATTATGGAGGCTCGCCGAATCATGTAGGTTCCTTGATTAATAAATGGTTTTAGTAGTGTACTCTGTTGATATTTCTTTTAACATGAATTACTTTTACGAGATTTATCATTACCGTCGTCAACGTTATACATGGCGTAGCCTGAATTTCGTCTTATTACACGTTTAATATCAGTTTATTTATCACTCATTCAAAATTTGCGATTAACCGTTTGGTGCCGGAATTATTTTTTTTTTAATTTTAGCACACACTGTAAATAAAATGTGAATAAAACAGGAACCAAATACGTTAGAATTATGAAACAAACTGCATTTTGAAGAGAAAGAAACGGAGAGGAAACACCATGTTTAAAATATTCAGTACCTATATTTGTTGAATAAGTACATAAAATGGAAAATTTAGAGGTTAGCGGTGCGGTACGACCCCTATAGGTGTCGTTAGGCGTCAAAGGGTTACGAAAACGTTTTCCGAATTCCATTTGAAAATTGTAGCCTGTGTGGTCCAAACTCCTGCTACTTAAAATTACTAACAGATCTCGAAGACATTAAGTTGTATGTTCGCTATAGTGAAGAATAAGTTCTGTCAAGTGATGGAGATTCACGAAGAATGTTGTAATAGAAGTGCTACTGAACAACTGAAGTGTAATTCTCTTTCTATGAGATGTGTTAACATTTTCGCTTGCGAAAACGACATACATCAGCTATGTTTACAATTAAGAAAACTACCCGTCTTTAATCTGTACTGTAAACACTTCATCAGTTGTCATTAATAAAGCATATCTTGATGAAAGGGGGGGGGGGGGGGCTTTAGTGAATGTCACCTTAAGTCTGTCATATAACGAGTTTAAAGTGTGTTACTGTACATTCCGGTCTAACTCAACAATAACTGTGAAGATTCTTACACTCATTCGTACTTAATGCATGTTCCTTAGGGTCTTACTATCCTCAGGTGAAATATCTATCATCTTGTGACGACCAACTCTATATGCATTGTACTTAAGCCACTATTACAATTACGGTTAAGCTAGTCATAATATGTTGGAGTCGGTTTTGTGCACGCCGTAAGTAAATAAGTTGTTTTAAAGTTCTAAATTCTGACTGGATTTAGTGGTTCTGGTGTCCCGTGTTCTGTCCAAATGCCACTTGCCTTATGTAGGATTGGCATTGCGGTTATCCTTCGGCATATTGGTGGTCAGTGACATCAGAACCGCTGGTGAAATTAGATGTTAGTACCAGTGGTTGTACTGCTGTGATTTTATTAAAGCTTCTTCCAGAACTAAAATGTTATTAGAAGAGAAAGGTACTGTATGGGCATAAAGTTTTGTTATCATGAAGTGTGTTATTTTGGTATGGGTGCCTGTTGTTTGTGAGCGGTTTTGTGCCGTGCCTCAAATGTTCTGCAGTACAGAAGTGAGCGGTGCGGTAGAGTGCCTAGTATGTTCTGCAGTACAGTTGTGGACGATGCGGTAGTGTACCTGGCCTGTTCTGAACGTACGGTTGTAGAAGGTGTGGTAGTGGGCTTGCTATGATCTGCGGTATAGCCGTGAGTTGTGTTCTAGTGTGTCTGGTATGTTCTGCAGACAGTAATGAGCAGTGCCTGTTATGTTCTGCAGTATAGCCGTGAGTTGTGTTCTAGTGTGCCTGGTATGATTTGCAGTGCCCTTGAGATTGTTGTGTTAGTGTGCTTGTTATGTTCTGCAGTGCACTTGAGAGTGTTGTTTTAGTGTGCCTTGTATGTTCTGCAGTACGGTTGTGACCAGTGTGCATGCTATATTCTGCAGTATAGCCGTGAGTTGTGTTCTAGTGTGCCTGGTATGCTCTGCAGTACAGTTGTGAGCAGTGTGCATGCTACATTCTGCAAGATATCCGTGAGTTGTGTTCTAGTGTGCCTGGTATGTTCTGTAGTATATTTGCCAGCAGTGTGAATGCTATATTCTGCAGTATAGCCGTGAGTTGTGTTCTAGTGTGCCTGGTGTGTTCTGCAGTGCAGTTGTGAGCAGCGTGCATGCTATATTCTGCAGTATAGCCGTGAATGGTGTTGTAGTGTGCCTCGTATATTCTGCAGTACAGTTTTTACCAATGTGATAGTGTGTCTAATATGTTCTGTAGTACATTTGTGAGCGGTGCGGTAGTGTGCGTGGTACGAACTTTCATTGTTAAAATAATGTTCGCACTACTGTCAGATAATGTTTGAACGTCATCCAGCAAGTTTGCATGCCTGGACACAAAAGGACTATCATGCAGAACGTGACGTTGGAATTGTAAACTTTTCTTCACAGTATTCAGTCACGTTTTCTCTTCATTTAAATGCTGGCGATCGGATAAATTTCAGACCGTACATAGCATTAACGTCCGAATGAAATAATTGTGATTAAAGTGTTTCGTGTTTTGGTAATAATCCTGTAATTTGTATTGAAAGTATTACTGCTAATATGTATTTGCTGTACACTATTAGCTCCATTTGTTAGCGTGTTACTAAAGTCGATTATTGGAAATCATGCGGATTAATTTGTGTTACGCAAATTTTACTTGTGTGTGAGCGCTTTGTATTTATTTTGTGTGAATCCTGAAACCTGACAACAAAATGCTGCTGCTTTTGTGACCAATAATTGCTGCTGGCACTAATTACATTTGGTATCCCTGATATTTGTGTTATTGCTTTCGATCCATGCTCTTATATTTCATTTTTGTGTACTTACTCTTGTATTAATTTATTCGTGGAATTACTTCAGATACCGTTTATATATATATATATATATATATATATATATAGGTATCGTTTCATTTTTCCAGGAAACGACATGAACATTGTTAGGTTAGGATATTAATGGGCGTTTTAGAAGTGCATAAATGTGTTAACTTGGATGGGCACCTAATGAAATAGAACTTGATTCTATACTCCACCATGGCATCAGACAGTCTCTTCACTCTTCGCAGTGCTTATCGCCGGTCTTCCAACTAACAAATGAAGTACACTTCCGTGTTTCTAAATACGTGTTTTGTACAGGCGGAATAATTCTGCGGTTCATAACTTAAAGGAAATGTTCGCAACATGCCTACAAAAATTCATGTACATAATAAACGGGCGAGTCTGTCTCTCGGACAAGCAACACCTGTTAGTTAGCTGCCAATTTGTGAAACATTATTGAAGTTTGTGTGACAGTCACAAGTCTCGTTAGCTTTCTCCAGGACTGAGGTGTAAGATCTTGGAACCCGTTTGCTCATACCACTAAACAGAGATTCCTGCAGTTAGTGGAAATTACATTCACTGTGCACACTGATTGTGCCGTAGAATTAAATATTAACCCTTATCCTCCTAACGTGGAGAATATGGTGAGCTCCTAATAATGCCAGCAGATAGCAGATGGGATTTAATTCGGCGTTTAAAGGGTTAATTGTTGCAGAGTTTTAAGTTCTGGAGACGATCAGTGGCGTACCGAGGGGGGGGAGGGTGTTTGGGGTGTTCAAACCCGCGCCCAGAAATTCTGAAAGCCTTCCAAAATCGTGCTAAACTCAATCCGATTGTGAAAACTGTTAAAAATTGCTGCATTTAGGACGCCAACACACGAAGATATTCGGAAAAAAAGCAGTAAAATTCTGAAACTACCATCGGTTCGCAATTGTTTTACATTAGTAATGACAAATAAATTGGTTGTCGTCATAAATAGTCTTAAAGTACCAAAAATTAAGAAAATTTTACTATATGAAGTGAAATTTCTTGTACCAAGTTACAGCTACGCCCCCAGATCCCCGTTCTCTCTGTCCTCTGTCCTCAACTGAATTTGTTGAAACCCCCCCCCCCTCCAGGAAAAAAATTCCTGGGTACGTCACTGGAGACGACTGCACTGTCCACCAGCTTTTGTTTAACATTCAAATAAAATAAAATAAAGAAACAATATAAAATATCGACGTCGGGACCTACAGAACTACATCTACAATTCAGCACAATGTGATGTTAATTTTGCTATGTCTGTAGCCTCATGTTTAAATGAATTGATTGTAGATGCTGATGCAGTTTACATGCTTGTTGCTGTGTGCGGGTAATTAGTGACGCACTTATTGCAAGTACCGTTGAAATATGGACTGTCTTAGCCAGTTTTATATTTCACTTCATGGAAAATGAAATTGTGAAGTGGATACGTAAACCCATGAGGTAGTTTTAGAATAAATGTTCCGAATAATTTACCTCACAGGCAACTCGTCCCCTTTCATGCTTCTACGTGGATAGTAGCTTCGAATAAGCTCAAGTTACTCCCTCTTTAATCACTATTAACTTACAATTTTAAGCTCATATGATACTTGGATTTTTGAGGCGGTGAAGATTCATATTGTCATGTTGGTTATGATACAGCGTCATCTGTTAGATGATGAGTAACTTTACGAAGGAAAACGCTGCCGCCATCTTGAGGGTGCCCGCTCAGTACCCTGAAGTAAAACGTGGGAATCGTTTATGGCTAAAGCGACAAAGCCCAACTTCCCGCAAGAACAGACTATCCTATTTCAATCGTTCTTTTATATTATGTTGCCATTGCGACACCTTATACATCCTATAATGGCCTTCTACATATAACACTCCTACTGTTCACTTCATTAACATGGGAGCCTGACAAGGTTGTCATTAGGTTTACATTAATAAACACAATTAATTTAACCCTTTGGTCCTGGAGCTGGATATTTACAGTTTAGCACACCATTTAAGTAAAATGTGAACATTTTATGAACCAAGAAGTGTAACATTAGGAAATACAAGACATTTTGTGAAGAAATAAACGAAGATGGCTAGAGAAAGTCTAAAAAAAAATAAATATACTTGTTGACTATATAAAAAGTGTACTCTGGGGAATAGCGGTACGCCTGTCCTATATACAGGGTGTCCCAGGAGGAATGTGCCAGACTTCGGGAGGGTGTTCCTTATGCTAAAGTATACCGATATAACCCAAAACACCTATGCCCAAAGTTGAACGGTTACGGA
>Ga0123355_10008681_pt1 | contig 15361 bp, 7 predicted proteins | sample TergutEmb28metaG_3_FD_89872 | JGI IMG/M metagenome (GOLD analysis project Ga0123355, IMG submission 89872) | Embiratermes neotenicus P1 segment gut microbial communities from Petit-Saut dam, French Guiana - Emb289 P1 | ecosystem: Host-associated > Arthropoda: Insects > Digestive system > Gut ... | reverse complement strand
TTCTTTAGATTTTCAACAAGCTATACACTAGTATTTACTTTACAGAATATCATAAATGAAACCACAATAACTGGTAACAAACAGCGCTGAGATATTTTATCGACGCCTATTTCTGTCTCATCCTAACCAGACCGAGCCTGTATTGTGGCAGTATTTTCTCTCAGCAATTGAAAATGACAAACAGGATAGTGGAAATGAGCACACGTTGTGATTTAAAAGTATGTGTTTGTAAGATGGAGAAAAGAGTGACAGGTCAGGGGAATGAGAGAAGAAAGGACAGAGAAAACAGATAGATAAAATATTGGTTTAAATTCCTGTGTAGACTCGAAGTGTCCGGACATCGGCTCGATTTCCGCCTACTCTGCACTACAGAAGTAATGCCTTTCAATTTAGATTCGAAGTGTCCGGACTCCGGCTCGATTTCCGCTTATCTGCATCACACATTTAATTTTCTACGTAACTAATTATATTTTTTTCTCGAATGAAGGTTAGTTTGCGTCATAGTGGAACTGTGGTCTCTAATGAGATGACCGCCCGGTCTTCCAATGACAGATAAATGAATATGTAACAGTGATGGAATGATAATTGACAGAGAAAGCCAAAGTTCTGAAGAAAATTTTTCCAGTGCCCTTTGGCCATCAAAAACACAGAACGGAAAGGTCTCAGATACAAATCGGGCATTCGCAGTGAAAATCGATCTGATATTTTCCCTCGGTCGGAAAAAATGCACACTATTAAACTAAATCCTTTGCCAAGCATGTATCTTCAACACGCCTTTTATGTACTTCTCCCCCATCACCCCTAATTTGATGTGTAGGTCTAAGTTCACTTTTCTTAGCTCTCCTGTTAGCTAATTTCAACAATTCTAAGAAATCACAGTGAACAAACTACTTTTGTCTTCTGATGCCGTATGCAAGCAGCAAGCACAGGCAAGAAGCGGTATAGGGTAGGAATCATTTAACTATGAATTCGTGACAGCTAAAAAGGAGAAAAAATTAACGAAAATTATAAGAAAAAAGTGTAAATTATCAGTCCGTACTTCTAGTAACACAATTTTTCCATTCCCCATTCAGTCCATATTTCTTGGACCAGATAATAATACTGACTCATCCTTTTCATACTCGTATATTGCCAAAATATTTAGTCCTATAATTAGACTATAATAAATACCAACATATAATTCACCTGTGTCCATTTCACTTTTTGTTGCCGTCTGGAACCACAAAATATATAGACAGTAGTCACCAAAGACTCGGTTCTCTCAATTAAATAATATGTAATAACCCACAAACAAGGTTGTTTCTTTGTGACTTATTTCACACCACTGTAATTCTGATTGTACAGTGTCAAATATTATTATCATTTATTACTTATTCCTTACTGCAATTGGCTTGTCATTCGGAGGCAATAGTCGCGCTTACCTGACCTTCTCTTTATGGGTCCCAACACACCGCTCCATACTCAATTATCAGTCTCACTAGTGCCGTATAAGCTAAAAGTTTCGCATTATTGTTTCCCATTTTGAGTATACAAATTATGAAATGAAGAACCTTCCATGCTTTTCGTAGTGTGTAATTGACATGATCTGCCCAGTTTAGATCGCTGCGTATAATTATTCCTAAATATTTAAAGCTACTTGCCACCGGGATTAGTTGATCCCCAAAATAATACCTTATTCTTTCCTTTACCATAGCTTTGTGAAACTTACTGTTTTATTTTTGTCTGGATTTATTTTTATTTCATTTTCTACCGCCCTTCCACTAATCTGTTTAGGTCCGAAAGTAATTTATCAGTGTCACTTCTATCCAATATTTTCCTGTATATTATACAATCATCTGCGAACAGCCATATATTAGACTCATTGTTTCTCCAAATATCATTAACATACGCGAGGAATAGTAGAGGACCTAATACGCTCCCTGGCGGAACTCCTGAGGTTACTGTAATAGCGTGACTGACGCACGGTAAATTATAAAATAACTGGAAGGAAACGATCATGATTACCGGAGGTACCATACTGTCATCTGTCTGGATGGACTGAGAAATGACAAGAGAAATCTCAGACTCGGTAACCAATGACTTGCGCGACATACAAACCCGGCATTTCCCAAGCAAAAGTCAGGACTTGCACCACGAACTGAACCCACTAGAATATACTAATTATTACTAGACAAATTCCCATAAAACGAAGCAACAAAGTCTCAATAATAAAATATGGCAGACTAATGACCGACAGACAAAAACGGAGAAGGTATGAACAGTATTAATTTTCAGTGCAAAAATTATATTAAATTTCACAGAAAATGAAAAAGGTATCTTTTCCGTAGTACCTTCGAAATGTAAAGAGAAAAGCGGGTCTCGAGGTATAAACTCGGGACTAAGGTACTATTTTAGTTTGAATATAGCAATTCTTTTATATACGTGGACCAAGTTGGCAGTAACTTTGGTGGGCGCCAGTGAACGTCCTTTACATCTTACTTCCATCTCATTCTGCGGCAAACGTAAGACGCCCATCGTGGCAATAGGTGCGTTGCTTAGCTTTAATTACGTATCAATTAAACCTGTCATGTCCAGCAAGTCCCGCTACATGGTTGGGAGCAAATCTCGCTGGGCTAAGAAACAAACCATCCCATACGTACAGTCTGCTCCAAGAATGTCTACTTGTCTTCCACCACCGCCAAGCAAGCTGACTGCCTCCCGGAACACAGACTACAGACATACATGTTCACCAGACACTGCCGGTTTTCAAAAAACCACATTATCTGTTTTCAAGCAAACTTCTGTACCAGTAAGACTCTACACAAGCACTTGGGAGGCAGCTAATTCGAATCTAGATCAGACTGATGGCTATCCTGGCTGATGTATATCGATGTACCTCCAAAGGAAATGCTTGAAAATAGGTAAAATTCACATCCTTGAATATGGATGGCTAAGTTTCATGGACATAGTATGGACCCTAAGGAAATCGGTATTGGGACAATAATTCGTTGTTAAATCATAAACATTTCTTGTGTCTTTCGAATCATCATTGACTTTCCATATGTGCCAGTTGTAAGAAGGATACATTTTTACACTCTTATCTACTCTCTTTATTTAAACATCTTACAGTTTATTTTATTAGCCACTTGGTATATAAGCATGTTCATCCATCCGTACAACCCCTGCCCGTGCCACTGCTACTTCTAAGCAGTAAGTTATGAACAAATTGAAGAACTTTAATCACACCATTCGACAAAGTTCAAGTTCGGTACTTCTAAGCATTACTACGAATAACACCTGCAGGGTGGCATTGCTAATTTGATAGGTGGGAATGGCTCAGTCGCCACTACTGGTCCGCTGCACAGTATTTCGAATTGGATATTGTAATGAAGCTTTGAAAGTCGCAGATATTTGATAAGGTACTTCTATATTGTCCAAAATGTAAGACAAGAATATGCCTGCTACAAGAAATAAGTTGTACCATTCTGTGTTTAGGACGACAGCAGATGAGGCAGAGAAGCAGATTTTATGACAGTTGGTTAAAGAATAACTGTAAATTCCATGTAAAAATTTTGTGTATGTCAACCACTGTGAAAATGATAGCAGGGTGAAGCTCGGAGAATCTATTATGGAAATTTTAAGCAGCTTAAACGTCTTGTAGTGTAAATTACATGCAGGCAGAATACTGGTTCAGTATGCTGTAAGATTATTAATTTACAACTTTTGTCAATCCATGCATATACAGCTTATTGAAGCGCTTAAACAAAGTTAAAGTCAAAATTTATTTCCAGAACTCCTTATATTTGTGCATTTTTGGGAACTTTAGCAACTTTTGATTTAAGCTCATTTAACTGTGTAACAATTTCATCTATTATATTCATGCATTTTATAACAGTTTCTCTAGCAATAAAAAACCTATTTTCTTTTAGATTAGGCTAAATCGACCTTTTCACTTCTAGTCATCCTCTGCCTCCCCAGTGAAGCCTCGCAATTTTACAGACAGAGATATCAAGAATGGTGACAGGCAACTGTCTACGAAAAAATCTTGTTTACGCATCGCTTATAATTTACAAGAATAATTACATTGTATTCAAAAGATATTTCTTTGCAACATGTGAGAATGGGCTGTTTATTGTCCAGCATGTTCAATTAAGTTAAAACGTCTAGCACATTCGTCAAAGAAAACCGTTCAATAACTTGAAGGGTTATAGGATCAATGCGCACCAAATTCAGTAGCAGCTATCTTGGACGTTCTCCTTTTGAGTAAACCGTCGTCGTCCCAGGAGACCAAGTGTGGAACAACATCTTTGGCAAGCGACGGGAGAAAAGTGGCACGGGCTTCAAAGCGTGCAACTGCGAGGAGATCGAGCAGGCAACACGGGAACTCTCACGTCAGATTCATCCAATGGTAGACATGAGTGAGGATATACACACCCCTCATTAATGCTCACAGATGACGTAATCTCTGTTTTCAGTATACTCCAAGACAAGCCACTTCTTGCACTTCAGTCAGCAGACCAACACCACAGGCAATCCTCAGAGCAGCTTCCCGGAAGCTGAAAGGTAGGTTCGCTCTCCAACCAGGTTAGAGTTCACCCTGGAAGGGGCCGCTCTCACCGAAGACCTTCACATGGGACACTCAATGCAACAGGAAGCTCCAGGGCAGACACAGAAGTTCGGTAAAAGCTCGACCAATTTGCCTGTCTTACGATATCTGGTAGAGTTCTTCACGTCATAAAATGTTACATCTGGTGTCCTTGTGCGATAAATTCTTCGACCGGTTCACCGGCTGATAACACCTGTAGATCGCCGCAAGAGAAGGATGGTCTGCTGCTCTGTATTGCGACCAACAGGGGACAGACGAACAACTGAGACTACGCTCCACAGTTCTGGATTGGAGTCAACGTTCAAGGCATCCCATTCCACACCCTTGAGGGGACAGACCACTCTACGGGGGCTGAGTAGGTGGGAGAAGAAGTGATCGGACTAGACTAATAATGGAACAGTGGGAAAATACTTTCCCCGGCATCTGGCCAAGATGAAATTACCCTTCTGCAACAACACCAAGTGCCTATGAAATGGCCGGTCGTGACCAAGCAACCCGGATTTCAAATACACACACATGAGGTATACACGAGTGTATACATACTCACATGCACTATTTGTATGAACTTTAGGTTTCAGAGAAATGTTCCAGTATTAACGTACATAACAATGGTATTCCCCACTGACAGTTCAGAGTCAACTGTGTCAATTCGCATCTTCGTCTATGGTTTTCACACATAACTCTTCCATCAATACAGTCTTAAAATTACAGTATGGAGGACATTGTATATTGCAAGTTCAATGAATATGTCAGTTGCAGATTTTAAGATTTCTGGAAATGCAATTTCTTAGGGTGGTATAAAACAAGTAGCCTTGTTATATAATCTAGAGAAAAATATTTCCGTCCGTGCTCGAAACAAGAGTATAACTAAGACATGCATTCCACTGTTCGTTATTGCTGTCTTCTGATGTTTTATAGTAAATAATTGGGATTTTCATTTCCTTTCCATTCAAACAAACAGACGACAAATATCCCGAAAAACAAACTTGGCCGCCTTAAATCTACAATTACACATCGGTGTTAGATACTCTTCACGGTGTTGGGTAGATTTGTTATGAGCGATATTTCAGAACTTGACCCTACTCCTTTCACCGGGTAGGGTGCGAAGTTGGTCTCATAGTTATTCAGTATTAGTGAGGCAATTAATGGTTACAATATAATTGCCGTGCAGTGCCGTTTGTTTATGTCACTTGGCAGTGCTTCCAAAAGTACCAGTAACTGAGAATTTCATTTGGTTTTCATGAAAACAAGAGCTAAACAGATGGATAAACACTCCGATAAAAAACATTGTCCCGGTCAGATTAACTACATAATGATGCTTGACAGTGTCCAGTTTGTGAAGTATATTTGATACACATGACCTTCCAGAAGCTGACTTCACTCCCTTCTTCAGGCCTATGTGCTCGTTTCTTTGTCTCTTTTACATAAACGCGTCAATAAATGGCTAAAATTCAACACCATAGGATTGTGGCATTTTCAAGTAGGCAACATCATTTATTAAAACATTACTCCTGTTTACATCTGTCTTACAGAACATTCGACAGTGATCATACAAAGTTCCTGTCGTCGCTTCAACGCGGGCGTTACTTGCTGTAAAATGAAGCTCTGTCTCAGACAAATATGACTATTGAAAACAATAATTGAAATAAGCACTTTATATAATTTGAAACATTGATTCTATTTATCACAGGAAAATGCTAAAATAAATTAAACATTTTTATAAAAACACCTACCAAACTTAAAACATGAACTGCAAGTTTTGCAAAATTTTTAACTTCACACTGTAGATCCGTTCTTGATAGCTCAATAATCGATCATTTAGCCTTTACACAACTCAGAACATTATTAGAGGTTTCTCAAAACCCGCAAATCTAAGTAGGATTTGATTATATAAAATGTATCTTCAAATAAAAAAGCCGTAAAAATGTTATTATCCTGTGAGTGGTTTAAGGAAACCTCCGATATAACGTCAGATATAGATAATAGGTTCCCTAATATGGTGCCGGATACAACACTACACAGGTGATGATATTACACACAAAGAGTGTGTATAGTTTGGAATGAGATAAGGCTTATCCCTGATGTGAGAAATGTTCCTTATTTCAGTAACTTAAAATGTTTCAACCTGGGCTCCTCAAAGAGTTGGAAGGTAGAAAATTCATTTCAGATTCTTTAGATCATTTACATCGGATTTCAGGCTGCAACGTAAAATGATATTAAGAGGATAAATAAAAAGGACAGAATTAGCCAGCAAGAGTGTTTCCTCTTGGGAGATAAGTGAAAGGCCACGAGCTTCACTCAGATACGCAGTTTATATTTAATCCCAACGCAGGAGAGTGGTACTCAGGGAGACACGGTTCTTCAATTTGTGCATTGCTTATATTATAAATGTGATATGGCAAGCTGTTTCGGAAAAGTCGTCACTGCTGAAGGCCTAGTAAAACTTTAACCGTGGACCATCAGTTTAATAATAAATTATGTAAATGGAATCTCCTTGCTCAGCTTCATATAGTTATTTAATGGAATGCTACTTTTGTTGGCAAAAGTTCTTTAATATTTTAAAGGAACCCCACCCCATAACTGTATTATAATTCTGTTTGTAACTATGCTTAACACAGGTCTATGCCCAATCAGAATTAAGATAAGATATTAATTTTGATTTACGTACCAGACTGCCTTGGCATAAGTAATGTCCACGTTCGGAAACCAACAACCTCGGAATGAATCAGGAGTAAAATGCATGATGCAGCTACAATTTAGGCAGTACAAATAAATTAACCATCACCCCACTTGTTCTTTCACTAATTCCTTATGACCTAAATGTCTCTCATATTACAAAGTTTAAGTGGTAATATGAGCGTGACCTTAGGCGGACTATTCAATCCCAGTATGACAAACCACTTCGCGCAGCTTAGCCCAATGACACGACTGTTGCATTCACATTTCATACTAATTTAAAATTTATAATTACTCTACCGCCTATATACTCAACAATGCTCACAACAAAAGCGTGGACTGTAGAATAATAGAAAAAGAGAGAACTATGACTTCATTTCTAGAGATCTACGGTAAATTCTTATTCGTTGACACACTTGAAAGACCAAAGACTCGGTAATCTCAACCAATCTGCTGTGAGCATGTGAACAGCTTATTATATACTAAGTTGTAAAGCCGTTATAGTCTTGTCGGTGGTTGCGTTTCGGAGTAAAATGCTGCCTCTATCTTCAGGGCAGAACTTGAAGATTGAATTACATTACTTCTTCAGATATTTGGTATCCATCAATAAGACCACACGGAGCCATAATCATGAACAGTTTAGGTTTAATACACACCGCCACGAGAACTTCAAAACTTACAGTCAATTGGCATTATGAGAGAGAATGTTAGTGTAATGACTGCATTACTGTTTTAGTGGTTTATATGTTTTTATGTAAGTTCACATAAACGCAATCGGAAGTGCAGGTTACCTAGTTACTAAGATACCGGTCAACTTGTAACTGCGTTTAAATACACGCCGCTGGTGAAAGAACCCGCTGTTTCCACTGCCAGCCTGCACTGTGTGGCAAACAAAACGCTGGCGCGCCGGGATCCGAGCCCCACTCTCCCAGCCCGTGTCCTGCTCACTATACTGATTGGACAAAGTTATGATCGAAGCAGACCAAACGAAATTCGCAAAACAATTTTACTGCACATTTCACCACAAAATTTCATCAAAATCAGTGGAGTGTATTCGGAGATGAAGCAAGCGGATGAAGATCAACAGAAAACCTGCCCACACTGTTTCACTGAATGAAGTGCTGTTTAGTTAATTTAACATATAGTGACTGAATAAAAACTTGAGAATTTTCAACACAATTATTAAACACATCACCAATGTTAGCCTTGGATCTTTGTTCATTTCCTACCGAATTTCTTTAAATTCACAGAGTTGCCCGCCCGAAATATCAACTGAATTGCCTTGCCCTGCGTCGTCAATCATAGTAGCTGTTTTAAAAATATGTAGCAATTTTAAGCATTACCATTAAATCCTTCACAAAACAAAACAGACTAGATTGCTCTTTGCTGAAGACAAACAACAGAGCACTAGTTACCCTCCTGACAACAATAACAAATAATGTCAGTGAACAAAGTGACCGCGCAAACAGTTGAAATTTGTAAGTTCTGAAATTTCAACAGTGGATAAGCGCATTAAAGTCATTTGGGCAATCAGCCGCTTTATGGTTCAGCTAAAAACAAATGCATCGGAGGCGTACATTGTCTCAATCATAGGGTTTGTGTCAGCACAGTCGACCCTAGAGAGACTAAGCTGGTTTTGACTCGGTCCCAATCAGGACATTGCTCGGCTTAGGGTGCGTACACACTAACAGAATCGAGTCGAGTCCAATCCAGTCCAGTCAGACTCACAAAGACGCGGCAGTGTTTCTGTGGCTTATTTAAAATGGCAGCCGCGGCAGTGTATACACACCAGCAGAGTCGAGTCGTGTTGAGTCGAGTCGAGTCGAGTCACACGAGTCTTGCCGAGTCAAGAGTCTTGATGCCGCATGTTCCATTTTCGTCAGTCAGACTCTAGCGATCGGGCGTGACGGCTGCTGTCTTGAGGAAGAAATGGATGCGGAAAAGCTTATTCTTTTAGTTAAGGACCACGAGGCAATTTACGACGCCTCGCGTTGTGAACACCGAACCGCGTCTTACATTGATGATGATGTTCATAACAACAAAAACAACAGCGCCACTAACAACAGTAATAATGTTCTTATTGTTATTAGGCCTTCTATTTAAAGTTTGTATAAGTTATTTTTGGCGTAGTAGAGAGTGACAACCGACTTTCAACTGGCTTCAAATGAAAGATAGTGTAATGCGTTTGTAGTGTATTATTATTATTATTATTATTATTATCATCATCATCGTCGTCGTCGTTTCAATCAAGGGATAGTTGAAAAAAGAAAGTAATAAAAACAACGGAATGTGCTATTTCAAATATTTTCTTTACTGTAAGTTAATTATATTCAGATTATGTTCGTGGTTTCAGGGGTAAGCTTCATCCCCTACAAAGTACAGTGGAATACTTATGCTTGTAACTGGAATATTTATAATTGGAGGAATATTAAGTCACCAGAACTAAACGCCTTTCCAAAACTTGAGTTACTAAAAACACTGTTATCATTTTCACGTCCATGGGCTCTTGCATCAATCAGTGTGAAGCAGCAGTTTGCATCAGCCACACCTAACAAGTTCATTGAGTGAAAGCTTTTGTAATTAAAGTACAAAGATCCTGCGTTTGGTGGGCATTTGATGCGGCAATATTTCCTGTCTCTGCTTCCTATGTAATTAGGCATTTTACAAATATCGTTGAACTCATCTGCAATTCGCAGCCATATTTCCTAAGTCGTGACTGTTTTATATATATTGGTTGCAGTACCTTCCAAATGGCTTTTCCAGACTCACGCACAATGCCCTGTACTATATTCTTTCCAACTCGAAAAAAGTATCCCAAAGACGCAAGTAATTCCCCATTGGTAAGATACCTGAAACAGACTTTATTTTTCAGAATCCCAGAAATGTAAGGACAAGTGACACAACTTAAGTAATTATATGAGGGAAAGAAGAAAATCAAAAGAAAAAATATCAGGAAGTGGGGCTACGGTGAGACGGAAATTGTAATTTTATGGTGTCATGAATTTTTTTGGAGTACTACTTGCAGCGTAGAACTATGGAAATATTCCAGAGACAGAACTGCAACTGCAGTTTCATTCACTGATCCAGATGAAACTGAAATGGACAATTCTGAACAACTGGAAGGAGAAAATATAATTCATGATCAGAAAATGGAAGGAGGGTCGAGTAAAAAAGAGCAGCCAGCAGGAATTAAAAGAGGAGGAAAAATACAAAAATTAACTGCTGTTGATATAGGCAGACAATACTTGGAGTCCTTGAAAGAAATCGGCAGTGAATGGAGGAGATCCTGTTTTCGAATATCCGTTACAATTCTAATTGAAAAAAAAAGAAATAGACTAATCTCTCTCTCTCTCTCTATCTATATCTATCTATATATATATATATATATATATAATTGAAGAAATAAAAAGTAAATAAGAGTGAATAATATTACTAGCTATGACACTAACTAAGGAAAATGGTAGCTTCAATAATATCGAGAATCCCTCTCTTGTCTCCTACAGATTTTTGTAGGACGTACCTCAAAAAAATTAAAAGTCTTTCTTCAGGTTTAATCGCCCTCCTATATTTGGTGTTTTGTTTTTGTATTTCCTCTCCCACCAGTTGTGACAGACGGTAGAACTGCTCGATATTCATTTAAAATAACCCATGGAATTTCTCTTCATCCTCGAGCAGATCCGGATACAAGTGGCTAAATATTTCGAAATCTGGTCTCTTTATGTTTATCGGGTGCACCCACATGTTCCGTCTCTTACGACGCCACCTCCTTTTCCACATAATCGTGTGCAAAACAAGCATGTTAAAATTTTCCATCGCTTTAGAGTTCTTTACTTGTGCACTGTTCAAAGAGTACTAAAAACCCACTGGGACTCGCGGAGACTCGACTCGACTCGGTCGGTGTGAACACCCCTTGACTCTAGAGTCTGACTGGATTGGATTGGACTCGACTCGACTCTGTTGGTGTGTATGCAACCTTAGGGTATCTTCTTATACCTGCGTTTCCAAAATATTGCGTACTGGCACCTTTTAGAAAACTGTTAGCATAATGCTTCGTGCGTATATCAAGGACAGAAATTGCACTACATCTGGCTTATTTGGCAACATAATTTCTACGGCTGGTGAATAAGGCTTCCTTGTCTTTGATCCCGCTTCAGTTCCCCAATTTTATTAAGACATATAAATATAGGTGTGTTGATTTAAGATCCGCTGTCACTTACTTGCCCATTCTGCCCTCTCTTCATCGTTCCTACACTGATGCTAGTAACAACGTTCGTTCGTGATATTGACAATCGATATGGAATAGGTAAACAGAAAAACGCAATTCGAAGTGATGTTTTCTTATATTAAAATTAAATAGAATATATTTTGTACCCAGCATTTTATATTTCGCTACCGCAATCAGTCAATGGTGAATTTATGTGGATGTTACCAATGTTATTTAGGTGCTTCAGTTCTTTCAAACCTCGATTTCATTCGTTGCCCTCTATGAGTTATGATGGTGGACGAGAAGGTATGGAGAAGTACAAAAACGTTAAAGTTAAACGCTGATTTGTTTATAAAGTACCACAACTACTGTTGATATAAAAATACAACTTCAGAGATCACTGATCATTCTTCAAACCTCCGAGCAACAGATCCACAAACACCAGAAAAAAACATAACATTCTGACGTTGAGTAAACTGAATGTCCAAAAATTTACGTAACTTTCCCCTAAATTTTTATTTTATAACCAAACCCCCCCCCCCAATATTTAAATACTTGTGTCTTTGATAACACGTACTGGGATAAGACTACTGCCATACCTCCAAAACTTGAAAACGCCTTGCAAAGAATGACAAGAACCTTCGGGTTGAATAGTAGTCACAAAAGCCAGAACACATAATACAGCAATGGCGGTGGTATGGATACCCCAGCAAGCATGAAGTCCCACGGGGAAGCAAACTTTTACGCCGGCATCAAGGTTGTTCTTCTATCTGTGTGTACTGCACAACGGTGCCATCAGCAGCCCGTTCTTATTCCTCTCTGTTCCTCAGGGAGTTGTCTGGCTGCTGCCTTTATGTTCCCCAAGGAATAAGAAGTCCCTTGGCTCCTGCCCCAGCCACTCACTGAACCGACTACTTGCAACATGGATGCTGGCGACGACGAAGCCGAAGACCCAGGAAGCTCAGGAGGGGTGGAAGAAAGAATTCCCATAGGGAAACACCCACGACACAACAAGTTTCCAGCACTCTTCTTTCTAGATGCTCCTATGTGCTCTTTTCTGTTGTTGCTATCGTTTTTCTACGTCTTCGTTCCAATTGTTTCGTTTCCAAAACTCCTGTCTCTTTCAATCGTTACTATCGGTTCCTTTCCGCAAGGTCGCCTCAGAGCTTCACAACATTCTGTCAGAAAACGTATGAATGGCTATCTCGTATCAAGATAACCTTCCTAGATTGGTACGGTAGATTAAAACTGTTTGAAAATCTCAACAACATTTCATCCTACAAGTGCCCATTCCTTCATGGATTAATACATCCAGTTTCATTCCGTTCGTGACGAAAAGTTTCAAATAAGTGGGCCAACATGTTGGTCTTATCTGTCTGTAAAAATTCAAAACCCCCAAAACGTATTTCCATAATATATTATAGTGGAGAGTGTCACTAAAATTGGACGATATATTACAATTTTGGTTAAAATCAGAAAATTGTAATGGACAGTTTCCATGAAGACCTACATCCAATTCATGTGCATCTCGAGAGTAACTAGCTAAGTAAATGTCGCAGAGAGAATTGTCTCAAAAAAACACACAGAGAAAAATGAAACCCATTTTATGTCGGATAAATATTTCAGTAAGTCTTTTATCGAGATGACTAAACAACAGCGACTGAACCAGGTATAACTTCCACTTTTGCACGACAGTTCATTTCTTCTAATTCCTTATAACTCCACACATCTCACGCATTGTATCCATTATCTGCCTTTAAAAAAATGTCATTTTATAACATTTCCGGCTTCAGCTACGTGACCCAAAATATCGTTAAGCATAACTCTTTTGTTCAGGCCAATAATTTCTCATCGCACCATAATATATAAGAATTCTAAAAAGTGTACGTAATTGCGCTAAACGGTTTTCATATTCCGTTTTTGTAACGACGCTTCGGAAAATGTTTTAAAGTACAGCAGAGCCCATAAGGCCGAATAAGAAAATGATGATTGTAGATGATAATTATGGAAGAATACGGAAGTAAGAAGTGGTGTTGTGCTTTCTGAGTAGCCCATAATTCCAGCCTTTTTCTGGAGGTACTGCGCAGGATATTACCTCTATATCAGGTCAGACTGCTTCCGAACCGAGAGTCGGGACTGGTATCTCCAGAACAGGAAGCAAATTTGTAACCACTTAATTATGATATTCGGTGTGTAGAACGTAATGCTCATTTCGTACAACAAAATACGTAACAAACGAAAAAAAAACAAATAATTAAATATTATATTTACCATTCCGAAAATCTTCATTCTGTAAGCACGTTCTTGTTCACAGCAAATTGGATCTAAAGGTCCATAAAGTATGTAAGCCTATTGTTGCTCATGACTGCTTGAATGTAAATAATCACTCATTCTGTACGCATTTTATTACTCATGACTGCTTCGATCTAAACGACCCCTCATTCTGTAAGCATTGTCTTGTTCGTGGCTCCTTGGATCTGAAGGACCTGTCATTCTCTAACCATGTTCCTGTTCACGACTGCTTCGATTTAAATGACCAGTTACTCTGTAAACAAGTTCTAGTTCTTCACTGCTTGGATCTAAAGAGTCAGTCATTCTACAGACATGTTCTTGTTTATGACTGCTAGGATCTAAAGGATCACTGAATTGTATTTGTTATATTCTTATGCTGATGTTCCTTGAATACGGCAAAACATGTTTCCCTCTTACTCCGAAACTTCTTTGCTTCTACGCCAAACAACTCTATGCCAAAGGATAAGAGAATTGGTCGATCCGTACGAGGCAATGCAAATATCGTAATCCTGGGTAACTTGATGATATCAATATTAAAGAGACTTTATCAAATAATCGATCGACTTCTTTCGAGTAGCGAAAAGAGTTTAACAGAACACTGCAACAAAGAATTATGTAAACTATGCTCGGACCTATTTTCTGAGCTTGCATATGTCTAGAGAGTACGTGTTAGTAATGAAGGAAGCGGCTGCAACGCCAGCTCGTGTAGGTGTGTGCGTGACAGAGTGGTGAGTGCTGTATGAAGCGAATTCCTCAGGGACGGACACCGTGTATTGAACTAGGAGATAGAGACAGATACAAACGGACGGACAATTTTAACTGATGTTTCGTTCCCTCATGAGGATATTCTTTATTCCACATTGTTTCATTCGAGCGCGCACAAATCCACCCCAACAGGCAAGCCTGCAGCGCTGTATAGTCATATCTAAAAACAAACAACAAACAAAATTGAATGATTCATTGTATATTCATATGAATCTTCGTTCTTATATTTCACATATTTCTCTACGCAGCAGCCAGGTTGGTTTATGTACATTTGGACTTGATTGCTGCACAGATAAAGTCTCCAGTGTTTTTAAGTATTTCTGTAAGGGGAAAAAAACTTAGGAAACATGGCACTATAGTTTCTTACATTCTAGACCCTGGCACTACACGAAACTTAGGTTGTAAGCTCATGCTCTGGACAAAATTAACCGCGCGAAATTTTCCTCATTCTTACTGCACAGAAATTTGAATATGAACTAGAGGTGCACAGACATCCGCCTGCCTGTCCACATGGCTACATACATAAGTAAGTATTACATACACACATATACAGGGTGTCCCAGGAGGAATGTGCCGGACTTCGGGAGGGCGTTCCTTATGTTAAAGTATACCGATATAACCCAAAACACCTATGTCCAAAGTTGAACGGTTAGGGAGATAATGGCCAGAGAAAAATGTAGTCTTCTTGCGGGTCCACGCACTGTACCTGTCAGCTAACAATCTTATCCATTTCCGTCCTTGAGTGTGGTGTCATATGACGGCATTTCAGCTCACGCTAGCCACTGAACTGCACATGTAGGCTTATACCGGAATGCGCGGTCAGCCATGTTACGTCACCG
>Ga0123355_10008680_pt1 | contig 15362 bp, 9 predicted proteins | sample TergutEmb28metaG_3_FD_89872 | JGI IMG/M metagenome (GOLD analysis project Ga0123355, IMG submission 89872) | Embiratermes neotenicus P1 segment gut microbial communities from Petit-Saut dam, French Guiana - Emb289 P1 | ecosystem: Host-associated > Arthropoda: Insects > Digestive system > Gut ... | reverse complement strand
TTAGGAATCAACCTGTGAATAAGGACTTTTAACTACATGGAGCATGGGGATAAGAATATTATTTTCACCTTATCTGCAACTGCATGCAGATCAACCGGTCCAGTAGAGAATCCCCCCCCCCCCCCCCCCCCCCCTCCCCCCCCCCCCAAAAAACAAAAAAAAAAAAATTTTTTTAATTTTTGTTTGTTGTCCCCCTTTTGCTGGGCCGGCGGGTGGTTGGTAAAAAAAAAAATCCTTTTTTTTTTTTCCCCCCCCCCCCCCCCCCCCTCCCCGGGGCTCCAGTTAATGGGTCGGACCACCTAGGGAAGCCTGAGCGAATCCATGTTGTGCGTGAGACGCGTGGCGTGGATGAAGCGCGAAGAGGCAAGTAAGGGCAGTAGGTGCAGTATTTGCGCCCCATTGAGATACTTCAGCATTGGGTGGTTGTTTTTATGCGTTAACTGTGCGATGTAGTTTGCCCTCGGTGGTTCTGATTTTCGGCTTATCCGAACCCTGCCCACCATAATCCGGACGACCCCCTCAAGTAACTGCTGTATTTGCCTGTGGTTACCGGGAGCTTCTACGTCGTGATGGGATGGCCGCAGGATGAAGCTGTCTGCCTACTTGTAGAACTGAAATTATAATTTAATTTGTGAATCCCACGTATCCTGTTTGGGTATGATATTTTGAGTACAGTCACAACGTTGCCTTTATGACGATCCGTCGTCGACACTATGTAGACTGTATTAGTCTAAACCGCAAGTAAATAAATAAATAAATAAATAAATAAATGTATATATAACCAAGTAACCGACGTACGGTCTCTCGCTACTTTCGTAATCTTGCACCTCATTTCCGAAATAATTGACGGAGGGATTTCGCCTCATCTGAACTTGGCTTTTCCGGCAACTTCTTCGACACCTGCGTGTTGCGTATAATCTAATAAATCTTATCAGGCGGACTTACGTTGGGGCTTGATGTAATTTCTGAAATCATTGATTTCATGAACGTTTTCCATCATATGTATTCGAGGACGGAATCTATTCCCGTATTCAGACTTGCTTATTCCAAAACAAATGTTGTTACACAATAATTATTTACATTCTGATTAAGCACGGATTAGAGTCAAATGCATGCGATGGCAAAAGGCGGTAAGTCGATGAGTTCATGTGTCGTACAGCATCGTCAGAACGCGGTATAGAATGCCTTATGTGGTTGTTCTTCCATACTATTTCTGGACGTGATCAAAATCATTCTGTTAGTCAGGGATGTCGAGCTGTTTCGATGTTGTTGGCCACAAACTTAACTGCTGTAATTGGCGAACACGGAATTTTTCCTTTGTAGTTTTGTCTCATTTCTAAAACCTTTGTATGCCTCGACTGCCGCTTCGTCATCCGGACGTTCAGCACCTATTGCTGCCGACGATGTAAAGTGGATCGCATTGGGGGGGGGATTGTTCGAATGTCTCTTCATGAATCTACTATCCTGGGTTGGTTTCCGCGGTATTCATGCGTTCCTTTACACGACTGCCAGGGAAGTAAATTATGTGCTTACAATTTCCGATTAGTCTTCCATGACTGAATCAGTGCTTGAGTAGTTGCGCAACTTCCCCGCAAAATCTAAAACACGCGTATATGTGGCTACTTAAAGAGTTCCTGTAAGCGCTTTGACCAACAGCAGAATCAACGTCAAACTGAAACGAAGCGAGGGGTACTATTATCCATTCGGCTTGCCTTTCTGTCCTTTCAGTAAGGACGTTCAGTATTTGGCTGGCGCTGGTGCAGGAATGTGTGGGTAGTCTTGATGACACACATGACAGCTGCAAGGCCAGGGATAACCAATCAGACCGCGTACTGTACGCGTGCCAAATCGCGTTTATGACTGTTGTCCGCCTAAATTGGTTTATGTACTGGAATAATCTTGCAGAAGCTGTTTTGTTTGGTGTGACATCCAGTTGTCCCAGCCGTGCGGAACCAGGTTCGGTACCAAACCGATCCATCTGAATGTATTGCATGTAGAGTTATGGCATGAAGTGGTGTTGCAGTATGTCGTATATGAAGTTGAGCAGTGGACACGAGGATGTATTCTTTTTTTAAAATGTAAGGGAAGTGTTCTTCAAAATAACACAGTTAATCTAAAATAAAATATGTCATGTGTACAAATTTGAAGTCCTTCAGCCTGTGCTTGTACACAAGTCCGTTGGCTACTGCACCGACATCCATCGCCTGTCTGTCCAATAACTACGTTTTCGAGCTGTACATTGCAGATTTCATTTTCGTTAACACGTTAAGCACCGACCGTGCTGGCAGCCTGTCTTAACAGTATGGGGGCACTGAAATTTTAAATTGCTGCTGTTTCAGAATTTCTGCAACGTTCTTTAACTGAGTCATTCTCATTGGTGATGACGTAAAATTTGTATAGTTGTATGTACATTGTCGTGTTTCATAGTGGCATTGAAATCATCAATGTGCTGTACATTTTAACTGCACTGAAGACACTTATGTTCATAGTATGGACAGTGCAGTGATCACTCACCAAATGGCTTTGGCTGACCACACATTAAATCCCTTACCGGAAGTGATGTTAGATACTTTCTGTGGTAAGGTTGTGAAAACTGTTACACGCCGTATTTGTTAAGAGCAAGGGCTTGACTTATTATTAGGGTATTTTCTGACACTGTCAGTGTTCTTGAGGTATGAACGTATAATTTCGAGTGATGCATTGGTAGTGATGTGGCGCTTTTTAAGTTAAATTTTCCACAATTTTCCTGGAGTTATTCCTTACAAAAGCCGGTTCCTAATCAAGGTTTGAACTGGGAGCCTTTTGAATGTGGATCAGCCATGTTATAATTGCTCCATCGTGCTTGGTGACAAGAGATGAAAGATGTCATTTGTATGATCCCATGCTAAATTAGTTTACTGAACAATTAAAACATCCTGTGTTCTGAAGGTACAGGAAACCCGAGACCCAGTGATTACAGTACAGTGTGGTACTGTGTTACATATTACAAAGTCTGTTGTGGGTTGTAACTAAGCGGAATTTATTGTGACCAGCTATGATATCATGAGTGAGCTATTTGTAGCACATGACTAAATGAATGGTACACATAATAAAAATATTATTTTGGTGTAATGGCATCATGTCGTAGATAGCAGACAATTTCAAAGCAGTTTCCATCAATTGTGAACAGGATTGGGGATGTTGCAGAATGGTATATTATGTCCATCTGATTCATACACCAGATTCAGAAAAATGTATTGGTCTTATATGGATCTGTGAAAAGGTGTGTGATGTGTGACAGGAGAGATAATCAAGTGATATGCCCAGTTATTTAAGAAATAAAACCTTCACATTTGCTGTTTTGATGCAGTTGTAACCTGATGCCATTAGCATGAAGAGTCACGTGATAGGTTTTAATAGTTTTAGTCCTTGTGTGATTTAAGAGAAGTTTTAATAATGGAATACTACTTTTCTAGTAAATGTTTGGTTTCTTAGTTCCTTTTTAATGGAAGAGTGACTTTTGCATCTGCAGTATCAAAATCGTAAATCCATAAATCAGTTGAATCATGGTAAAGTTAATCTAATAGGCATTTCCTTTATGTAGAAAACATGATTTGTGGGTTGTGGATGCTTGTTTCATGGCATGTTTAATGACTTCTGTTAGACAAATATGAATAATTAATTTGGCAGGCTAACCAATTTCAAACTCACATTTTATTATCTAAGCCGTCTTTACACAACTTACAGTAACAGTTGCAAAGACGGCTTTGATAATAAAATTTGATAAGTGTACACAACGGGATGGAAACCACACAATTCAAATTCAAACTACCTATTATTACATAACAGTTATTTTGATAAAAGCTGCAGAAAGTGGGAAAAAGCCATCAGGCTTTTTTAAGATATCCCAGAATTTCTTACCAGGACTGGTAACATGCCGAATAACTTAAGGATACAACATTAACTTATCGGTTTTTATAACCGAGGCAGAAAGTGTTTACTGCGCGGTACGAACTGAGTCTTCAAATCAGACAGATGCAGTTTCGTCCTTAAGTGGTGAATTCTGCATTCATGTCATTTACACATCTGGCTGACTTGACACTTATATGCATTGCGTTGCAGTGATCGCTCTCCACATTATGTAAAAGCAGGCAGTTCTCCAAGGAAATGACATTAAGCACAAGATGATGCTGTTCAAACATTGACTTACCTTAATATGTCCTTCAACACACAAATGGTTTGCGTCATGTTCATAATTTATCTTTTGAGGCTGGCTTCCACTTTACATTGTGGCGTGCTCTGTGTCTGAGCAAGGTAAACCACTGCCATCATAGTGATGATGTATGTTAAGGGAGAAAGTGTGTCTATAGCATGGCAGACGGGCATGTGTCTACAGCACATGGATACAAAAATATCTAATGAAATTAGGAAAGCCAAACACCACTAGGGCCACCAACCATTATCTTTGAGCATAAAGTCTTACTGTGTTCCTGCCCAGATAATTTTGCCTGTTGCAGCATAGCTTGGTCACGACTGTGTTAGGTGTACTTTCATCTCACTCATTACGGCATGACTCGTGTAACTACTAATTGTTCATGTTTCTTACTACAAAAAGAACAGGATAAATATGCATTGCTTTCGTTTATCTGTTAATGCAGTGGCGCACCTTGACAGGTGTGGTAGCAGTCTGTCTGCTCTGTGACAGACAGGTAGCATATTTATTGTAGATGACCTACTAAAGGAGGGCCTTTCTATCTGAGAACTTTTTTTCAACAAATTAAACCCAAACATTTTAAAATCCTAGTTACCACAAGTGAGAGAAGAGACTTTACTTCGGTTATACGTTTAACATTATGTATTTACCTTACAGTTATGCATTTGAAACATTTAAAATCAGTGGTATTGAAATGACAAATTAATGTGGTTCTTGCGACAGGCGGAACAGTACTTTGACAGGCGGAACAGTACTTTGACAGGTGGAACAGTACTTTAGAACACAGCATTATCAGTATAGTGTATATTTAATGTTTGCCATCCCGAAGTGTTTAACACATATATAAATATACAATGATGTGTCAGTCAAACACAACAAAACTTTATTATGTTTATTATTGTACTAGGGCGACATGTTTCGATTCTTATAGAATCATCTTCAGGCCTTTCTAAGAAAAATAGATGCTTACTTAAAATGTTTAAAAATGTGTTTTGGGATCCCAAACGCGGATGCCACAGCGCATTTTTAAACATTTTAAGTAAGCATCTATTTTTTCTTAGAAAGGCCTGAAGATGATTCTATAAGAATTGAAACATGTCGCCCTAATACAGTAATAAACATAAAGTTTTCTTCTGTTTGACTGACACATCATTGTATATTTATATATCAGTATAGTGACTAGGCTACGGACTGGACGATTCTGGATTTGGATCTCGGCATGGGAAAGAGATTCTTCTCCTGTACATAAGACTCATCCAAGACGGCTCTGGGGCCTTCCAGGTCTCCTATTTAATGGGTACTGGTTACTCCTCTTGGGGTAAAGTGGTCGAGGTGTGATGCTCGCCGCTCATCTCCATCTAGTGCCGAGGTTAAGAATGAGTAGCACAGTACCTTTGCTTCTTCTGTATGCCTTCATGGCATGGACAGGGACTTAACCATGTGTGCATTGCCTCGTATATTATTATGAATTATTAATGACATTTGGAACACAGCTCATCTCGTTTTATGTCTTCCTTTAAAATCTGCATCTCCAGTGTTAGGTACACAGTTGCCCTGAAGGCATATGAGGTAGAGCAGCACTAAATTTTGGACACTGGAGTTTTATGTAATGACAATTTGCCAAACAATATAAAACGCCTGCAGTAGTTTCAGAAATAGAAATTACGCCAGTGAAGTGACATTAAATAGACTTTTGAATTTTAAATTTGCAGCAGTGTTGAACTGTTGTATGTTGTAAGCAGCTGTTTGTAATTCGTTATAGTGGGAGATTATTAATGTGTATGCACAGTTTTTCTGTCAGACAGATTTTGGTTGACTGTAAATTATTACCATAAATTTGTAATATAAAGTTTGCTGTGAAGTGAAAATTAACCTCTCTACTGTTGTATGTAGCCCATTAGTAACTGTGTACCTCTGATTTAATGTTGTTCCTTTGCTGTAAATAACGAGTTCGTAAATATTATTTATCCACTCGTCTTTATTATGAAGGTATGGTGTTGTTTTCTCGGCTGTGTGGACTGAATTTTTAAGATAGAAGCTTGTAAAGGATGAATTGGCCAGCCATAATTTTCAGAAATGGTTAAAATTATTGCTACTACTTTTGTTCTAAGACTGTTTTCTTATTGACAGTTGTAAGACTGATGTATCATGTTGAATCTTGAGTTTGTAATTACAAAGTAATTGGCATAATTTTCTGTGTGTTTCAGGGAAGACATTCTGCCAGAATTGTAAGAAGAAGTGTTCAGGAGAGGTGTTGAGAGTTCAAGACAAGTATTTCCACATCAACTGTTTCAAGTGTCAAGGTAAGTTGCATTCAGTCGCTCCAGGTGGGATGACCTTCACTCTATCATCGAGACATCATGATACTTCTGTTTTGGTGTTTACTGCATCAAAAAAATGAGGAGTTAGTATTAAAGTACCGAAAAACCAAACCCACTACTTTTTCTCGCACATGCACTGTAATGTTGAACAGTTTTCTGAGTACAAAGGTGTTAGGGCAGTTTGCCTGGTTGTTAAAGTACGCAGTTTGCTTTTATGCATTATTTCTACGAACTGCATGAAATTAATGTATACTGGGGAATCTTTCCCCACCCGACTACAGCACAGATCTTGTTAAAATATAATTTGAGGTAGAATGCACAGGAAGTTGTCTAGTAAATTTGATTTTGGGTTGTAGAAATTGAATGTAACCATCCCAAATCATGTATGAAAGTCCAGCAAGATTGTAATATGATTTGAGGTGATAATTATTTGTCAGTTTTCTCCCAGTTGGCTGATTATACAAATTTTGTTCCAGATATGATATACAGATCTCATTAAGACATGTAACTTGATGTGAAACATTTTGATATGTGTATTTCATGAAATAGAAAATAATGTATTCCTGTAGTTCTGATTACCTCATCAGCAGTATACATGTAGGCCTATGTTGCTCTACCCTTAAAGTTTCTGACATGAATTCAGCACATGACAGATGAGACAAAGAAATAGTTGATTTTTCTGTTGTAAATGAACTTTAAGACTGCTGAGGAAAGCATGTTTACAACCGAAATTTGTGCGCATCTTGGAATACACTTTTTCAGTGCTTGGTATGAATTAGAAGGGAGGAATGTTGTTGTTGGTTTTTTCTTTCTTTTTTTTCTCTCTCTGTCTCTCTTTCCCCCTCACAATCTGTAAGTATTAAAAATTAATTGCTCAGGGTGGTGGACTCTTAGTACGCAGTATGTAACACGTCGGCTGCATTGTTAGAAAAGGATGCTTTTCTCAACCGTGGTTACTGGCCATACACTTTCATCATACCTGGAAGACCTTCTTGTTGTCGTCACCTGATCACGAGAAATAAGGAAAGTTTGAAGTCATAGTACACAGGGTGCCCATTAGATAGTAATTAACATTGCATCTCACATTATTTTCCTTGGGTGATGTTTGTAATTATTGCTAAAGAATATTTACATTTTACAGTTATTTCTGCAGAAAGTTTGGTTTTACAACTGTACCGTGTCGCCTGAGACTAGGCAGTTCATTTAATATATTGTGTTGGCTGCTTGAATGCCCTTCCGCTTATCCTCGCTGGACGTAGGAAGTTTTAAGGAAAGTGCCCGTTTTGTCCCTTTGTGAATGCACAGAACAAACAGAAATGTGTTATTGTTTGATTAACAAAAATAGCGTTTATCACTTTTTATAATGCCTAAAAAAGTCTGACATTTGTGCCTATTTTAGCCTTTCATTGCCTACAAATGTTTATTTGTAGCATTTTGTGTATATTTCATGGAAAAGTGAGAGTTTCCTGAAAAATTAATTTATCAAACCTGAACACAACGCCAAAGACAGGACTAAACAGGGACGTGTTATGCAAGTTGCCGTGGCAGAACTTCGTGTGACTTGCGAGCTATGACGCACTGAGCCTGCCTTTATGCAGACTGTAACAATTGACATAATTAGAACAACAGAACAGCTGTTTTAATAAAAAGGAAATGAGCAGCTGCAAAGACGAGCGAATGTGGGCCTTTCAAGGAGGCGACAGTAATGTGCTCCAATTTCAAGGCTCTTTTGCAAATGTGTGTCCGTATGTCTGTCTGTCTGTCTGTCTGACCATCCATCAATCCGCGTGAAACAACTTGGCTCCCATTGGACAGATTTTCGTGAAATTTGATATTTGAGTATTTTTCGAAAATCTGTCGAGCAAATTCACGTTTAATTAAAATCTGACAAGTATAATGGGCACTTTACATGAAGACCAATATACATTTTTGATCATACCTCGCTCATTTATTCGTAGAATGAGAAATGTTTCATACAAAAGTTGTAGAGAAAAACATACCCATATTTTATGTGAAAAATGAGAAGAAGAAATATGCTTGGTGCCTTCCACTTTCCATAACTACATCTTATGTCCAATACATTGAGGACATAGCTCACATTCTTAACTTTGGTGTCCTGAAACAAGCGTAAAGGTTAGCTACAAGCTTATATGTCAAGCAGGACTCCTGGGTTCTGTATTTAGCCAACAACAGGCAATGGTGGGAAACACAGCAGGAAAGAAAAACTTGCTCACCTGACTCACCGTCCTAGAGAGATAATACCAGAAGCATCATCATCATCATTTACGGTGTTTTTATCTCCAAGGAATAAAATGCAGCTACATTCAGAACAGATTACAAAGGTGTGAAAGTAGGAAAGAATAAGAGAACAATTGTAAGAGCATGGACAGAAACCATTGTCTAATATGATCATGCTAAAGACTTGCGTCTGAATCTTGGTTCTGTTACCTCACTCGGTATTTTCTCTCCGCCCCCCAAGTAGGTGGAAGGATAATGCCATGGAAGAGGCCGCACACTGTATGACTCCTATTAGATCCACCCTCACCATTTGTGGTCTTTCATCTCATAAGATGCTGTATCGAATGTAATTTCGACAGTTGTTAATTTGCTTAAAAGCGAATCTGTGGCACTGACCCTTATAAATTTCAGGTCAGTAACATTCATGCACTGCTGGATGTGATCTTGCATGCTTCATTGAACATCTATGTTTTGGTATATGAGGAAGCCTGAATCCATTTCTACAAAAACTTACATTTGGTCATTGCAGAACGTAAGAGAGCAAAAGAATGTTTTCTTGGCTAAATTTCTTGAAATGTGGGAAATGAAGCCAGTCCTCCAGTGAGGTGTGGACAGCCAGAAGCATTACAAAGTAGAAACTGGGCCTGGGTGCTGTGTTTGTTATTGCCAAGTCTATAGACTGCCCACATTTTGTGTATTTATTGCAAGTCTTTATTTTATCAGTGCAGAGCTATGTGATAACAGGGTGTATGATAAGAAGATGGTGATAATAAATTGATTTTACAGGGTGTTTTTTTTTATCATTGTCTTGAGCATGGCAGTTTTGTCACATAGAAAGTAGCATCTGTGGGCACATCCCATGATAGTTACTATGCTCAGGGAAACAATGAAAGAGGCCCTCTGTATAGCAGATTTGTCATACTCTTCAGGTACCCGGTGTCTTTATTAAAAATTGATGCAATTTTGCACAGCTTCAAGCATTTTCTGGCTCTGACCACAGCAGAAGGTTGTGGTTGCCTACATACTCCACCCTACAGCTACCCCTAGTGAAAGTATTCCTCATAGTGCATTGGTATGAAGGTGACTGCCCAGAAAGAATGAGTAAAAGCATGATGAGATTCATAGTACACTGTAACTGTGGTAACTACTTTTCATTAACAGCTGGTATGACAATATAGGGTGTAATTTTTTCAGGGCTTCTTTGGAAAGTGTTTTGATCGAAGGGACCAAACAGTATGTTTGTACGCATTTAAACCAGAATTATTATACTTCATGATACTCTTTCCTCTCCACAAAGAAGATCTGAAAGTGAAAGATTTTATGTTACATAAAAGATATTAATTTATTCATTGAAATAACAGAATCCAAAGACTCAGCACTGCTTCTACTGCATGTGTTGTTAATCATGACATTTTATTATCTAAATTGGAATTTTATGTAGGAAGAGGTAAAATTAATGATTTAATTAAGTTTTACCTTAAAAATAAGTATCAGAGAGCTTTAATGGAGAGTAAGGATTCTTATGTATCTATTCTAACTGGGAAAGGGTAAAACATGGTGTTTCTATGGGATCTATACTTAGAACATTACTCGTCTTTTTTTACATTAACAACATACCAAAAATCATTAAAACTAACTCTAAGCCAGTCCTCTTTGCAGATGATACAGGCTTAATTATTACAAATTCCATTCTTATAAATTTTAAAAACGTATCACCACTGCATTTGTTCAGTGCAACAAATGGTTTAATGCTAATTTATTATTTTTACATTACAAAAAACCACATTGCATACTTTTCATGACTAAAAGTAGTTATTGGTTACAATAATAAACTTATAACAAGTACTTCTAATACATAGTACCTTGGAATAGTTACTGAAAATTTCTTATCTTCTAGAGCTTGATTGATACATAAATTGTGTACAGCTTTTTATGCAATTAGAGCAGTTAAATCATTCATGTCTCTAGACACTCTGAAGGTGATATTCCTACTTTCACTGTCTTATGAATTGTGGAATAATGTTCTGGGAAAATTCTTCACATTGGTATTCATGTCTTCAGACTACAAAAAAAGGTAAGTAGAATTATCACTGTGTCAAGACATAGAGAATCCTACGGAGACTTATTAAAAAGTTAATGATTTCACTGTTTCAATCACAGTATATATTTTCACTCTTACTGTTTGTAGTAAACAGTAAAGATCAATATAAGCTAAATTCTGAGATTCACAGTATCAATACCAGGCAAAACTCCAAACTTTACCAACCATTATCTAACTTAAATCAAAAATGGACCTACTATTTTGGCATCAAGTTTTTAAAATTGTCTTCTGACATTAAATAAAAGACTCACATTGTTAAATAAATTATATTTGCCTTAAGTGATTTTCTTCTTTTAAAGTCATTTTGATAGTACTAAGGTCTAGGATTTGTACTCTAGTTTGTTGTCAGTGGGTTTCAATTTTATTAGTGTGTTTGTTTGACCATGATGGAGGGTTTCGGTTTGGTAGATATGTTGTGTCTGATAGTTTAGTTACAATTCATTGTTGCATGTATTGTGATATAATTGCATTATTCTAAGTTGATTGGTTACATTCCTCATATTGTATTGATGTATTTGTCACTGTGACATATGCTGTGATAGGGCATGTGTAATGTGTATTTCTGTATTATTTGGTGACAAATTCAGTATCTAATAGGCTTTATAGAACCTTGTATGGATTTGATGAACGTATAATAATTGATTGATTGATTGATTGAATGACTTACTGACTGGCTGAAGCCCACCATGAGACATGATCTTGAGTCAGTTCTATGTACAGCCTTGTTCCTGTGTTCCATCGACCTACTCCCTGTTCCATGTGACTGCTTTTGTGAGTTTTCCCCACCAAAATTCTCTTTTCATTTTTTCCTTCCCCACTTGAGCTAGGCATACATGTCTTGTCCATCATAAACTCTAGAACCTCATTACCCTACTAGGAGACTGGATAAATATGCCGGATTTCCCCTGTTAGGTCCAGATAGCTACCCAAGTTCCTTGTTGGCTGACAGACACTATTCATTTGTGTTCTTGTTTCATTGTAACAGACCATATTTTATGATAGTAGAACTCTACCATCAGAATTATTTTTTTACAGAATTAGCCTTGATGTCTAATACTTATATCAGTGTTCCCATTTATGTTTGTTGTTGTTCCAAATTTTTGTATGCTTCTGTAAATGTAACTGCAAATCAGTTGCCACACTGGCATCTTTCTTATCAAGCAATCTGCTGTTCTGCTGATGGAAGCATGTAGAGATTGGCATGTCTGACATCATATCCTGCCTTGTATTTATTTTTTCTGAGATTTGTTTGTCATGAGGAGTGGGAGGTTTGCATTGCAGCACTCTGTGACCTAATTTCCAATGTATGCTTTACAGTCTGAAGATATAACTGGTGTTTTTCAAATGTACGGGGATTTCAAATAGTATTCCTAAACTTTCAAGCTGACCTGTCTTGCATAAAGAGGTATTGTTGCATTTGACTGAGTGATTTGAAGTTGTTGAATGAAGCCCCATTACGTTGATATGAACTTGAATGCGAATTATCTTGGCTGACAAGAACAAATCTGGAAAATGTGGTATGCTGTTTTTATTATTATAGAACTGTTGTGATAGAGTGTTTGTGTTTATCAGATGTAATGGCTTGTTTGTCAAGTTCTATTCTCAGTATGTTCTTATATAGATTTTAAATTTGGAGAAGTGACTGTTGGAAAATAGTAAATGGCCTGGAAGGTTTCCACATGTTTGGAATTGATTGGCCCAGTGTTCTGTCTGTCATCTGAGTTGGCACATGGTTAAGTCCTACCTTCAGAAGGCCTGGGTTGAGTTTGATGTGAAGTTGGGTATCATGACTGTGTTATATAATTGTATTAAATCTTTTTAGTAACTGCTGGAATATTGTTAGTTGATAACTGGCTTATTTATGTATCCATTTTCAGCTTTATAGTTGAATAGATGAATGAGTGTGTCTGAGGAAATGGAGAGAAGTTCTGACCTAGCTATCAGTCACAGTCATCAGATCAGGAATTCAGCCTGCCACTCATTTAATTATCAATGTTCTACTACTGCTTAATTCACCTAAATTTTTAGCCATCTTTGGGCAGTTCATTAATAAATATAAAAATCAGTATGTAACATGCAGTGCCCCATGTATAGAGGCCATATTGTTGTTGGAGTGTGATGTCACACAGATAGTCACCAAGAAACCTAGCCTCTACAACCTAACACAAACAGTTTTTGATAAGAGTATGTCTGTACTTCAGAAACACTAAGAAATATGCAGGCTTTATTATAATAGTATTCCAAATAGACAAAGTGCCCAGAGTGGTGTACTAATACAACATAAATGCATATAGCACCAAAAATGTTTGTACTTAAAATATAATGGAGGTTTTTCTGAGTGAATGATGATAAGGAAAACCACAATAGTATTTCAACATCACATTTTTTAAATAAAATGATTTTTTAGGGGCACGTTCATCAAGCATTTTATTGTTTGGCAGGAGGTAGCAATTGCATTAGGGGTAAAATGCAACAGATTACACAAGACTCAGTCAGTCAGGAGATAAGTTGATATGTGGTGTCAATGACATTGAAAGCTTGGTACCAGGAATCATTTTGTAGTGTGATTCAGTTTGAAGTGTGGAACAGGTTTCCCCCTATTGAAAGTCATGGACAGTTGGTAGAGGTGTATGATGATTGTATAATTAAAGTGCAGCACATGAGAGAGTGATCCTGAGAGTTTGAAAATGGTTGGACAGACATCCTGGATGTTGATTGCACAGGACAGCCCAGCACATCAAAGATGAATATGAAAACAGCATGAATAGCAAAACTTCTTTGGAAAATATAAGCAGCACTAGAGATTCTTGTTTTTAAGCTTTTGCCGTGTTCTAAATGTAATTTGTTTCTTTTTGGGTAATTCCCCGGCGTCTGAGTTCTAATTGCCGACATTTCGGAACCGACAGTGAGTTCTGAAACGTCGGCATTTAGAACTCAGACGCCAGGGAATTACCCAAAAAGGAACAAATAGCACTAGAGATGTCACTGATTCTACGTTAATGAGGAGGTGGAAATCGCTGTTCACGAATGGTTGTGGGTGCAAGAGCCTGATTTGTGCGTTGGCTGAATGTTTAAATTCGTGCTAAATTCAGGCAGAGGCATCAGTGTGCTGAGAGATGATGCTGAAAAATAATGATACTTAAGTGGCATAAACAAGATAAATTTAACATTGTAGTGATGTTTTGTGTAATTTTTATGATCTAGAACACTTCCTTATTGATCATCCATTGTATAGAAGTCTATTATGGAAACTCTCGGATCTCATAGTTTGCAGTCTGCTATATTTGGCACTGCATTTTTATATGTCTAAATGAACTGCCTGAAGATGGCAAATAGAAGTAGCCAAAACTTGTAAAATTAAAACATTTATAATAAAATGGTCATTGAGCCAACTTCCAAATCAGTTGCCTGTGATTCATATATTCTATTTATACAACAACAGGATGCTTCAATTAGATACCTCCCTAACATGTAACTGGAAGAACCTAGGGAAACCATATAAACTGTCATAAACCTAAGCCACATTCAAACTTTGGACTTGCAGGATATGTATCAGGAGTACTGTAATTTAAATATATTTTGTTATATGTAAATGGTTCTGTGAATGAATGGTACTGGTACACAAGAAGTACAATGCCTCATCTCCTAACTTGTAGCAGAGAATTTTAATAATGACTGATGCATACCTGTAAGTATACCAGCATTGCCCTGTATCGGTTCTGCAAATACTGTTAAGTGGTAATGTGAATGGTAGGAGTTAATGTTTGTTTCATCATTACAGTATGCAAGAATTCATTGGCCCAAGGTGGCTTCTTCTGTAAGGATGGCGGCTATTACTGCACAACAGACTATCAGCGCCAGTTTGGTACCAAGTGTGCCATCTGTGATGACTATGTGGAGGGAGAAGTGGTGTCAGCACTTGGCAATACTTACCACCAAAAGTGCTTTACATGCGCCAGATGTAGGTAGGTTATGGCAGGTGGGAAACACATTGCATCATTGAAATTGGAAAACAGCAATAGGCAGTGCATGTAATGAGGGTTCCTTGCTGTGAGAACCTTTTTTTCATTACAGTTTTTCAAAGGGGTGCTTACCGTATGTCATTTCACTATTAACTTCCGAGTTTTTTCATACAGGCATTTAAAATATTTTAACATACTCATTGCCATGAATACTTGTTACACAGAGAAAATTTCTGTTCTAACTAGTAAGGCTGGTCTTTATAGAATCAGTCACTGTATGTGTGATTTGCACTAAATGTCATCTGTCTCATACATTAGAAGAATCAGTTAGGAATTTCTAACTTATTTTGTAAGTGTAAAATTATGTTGTATATTTCATTGTCTGCCACTACTGGAGTGAAGAATACACTCTTTATATGGTGTGTTACAACCGACCCAGCTATTCAGTTGGTAGGCATGTCTTCTTCTCAAGGAATCTAAGTGGTCTAAGTGGCGGGCGGTGATATCATTAACACTAACACTGGTCACTATTGATGTGGATTATATTT
>Ga0123355_10008679_pt1 | contig 15363 bp, 12 predicted proteins | sample TergutEmb28metaG_3_FD_89872 | JGI IMG/M metagenome (GOLD analysis project Ga0123355, IMG submission 89872) | Embiratermes neotenicus P1 segment gut microbial communities from Petit-Saut dam, French Guiana - Emb289 P1 | ecosystem: Host-associated > Arthropoda: Insects > Digestive system > Gut ... | reverse complement strand
TCTTGGGGGTAGTTTGCCATTGCTTTCTCCCGCCTTTAGACGTTCCCACTTTAGCCGCCAGGTGCCTCCGTCCGCAACGACGCGAGAGATCCTAGCAGCGAAAGGTGGAACTGTGGGCGAGAATGTTTTCCGGTAGTAATTTTGCCTAAATTCCGACTTCCACTTAAATTTAGGGATCTTTTGCATGCCGCAAATCTACGACATGGGACCGACGGATTTACTTCCTCTCCGAAGGAAGGCGTCCTGAGGATTTTTTCGCCCTAAAAATCCGACGGCTTCGGCCGGGTTTGAAACCCCAAACTTGGGTACTAAAGACAGCACGCTACCCCTAGACCATCGAAGCCACCGTTACATTAATATGGGAGAAAAATAACAGGCTCTTTACTGGGAGTAGTAACTAAATTTATTATAATATATTGCGGATTTCTTCTCGAATTGATAAAGCAACAGATAGAAGTTATAGAGGAAATGAAAACACCCGTACGTTTTACAACACGCCACTCATTTTCCCGGAAATCTTGCAGTTTACGACGTATTACAAGCAATACGGCAAAGCCAACTAATTTGCCGTAATGTGACGCAAACAGGATGCGATTTGCACGGCAGCTAGTTAAGGCGAAAACATTTAGTCATAAGCCTGATAATTTATGCTAATTGATTTGCAGTAAATTCGTACAGTCCCATGTGCTAAAAATAAACAATGCCTTCAGAGTTTAAGATAAAACAACAATTCCGCTAAGACTTCTTTGTAATTACGACCTTATTAGCCGCACTGTGCATATATTTCAGACCACGAGTGATTGAAATGATTTTTATCAGTTCGTTGTTTATTATATCCTGTAAATGTTGCTAAGAGGTTTCGAAATAAAAGTGTGAAGAGTGTGAATTAATGGGAACAGATATCTTCTCTAACTTGCATAATTATATTTCCTGATAATTCAGACCCTGAATGAATCAGAGATGTCTGAGTAAACCCTATTTGTATAAACCTGTAATATCGATGGTAGAGAGTGAACATTAATGCGTAAATTACCTCACTGTGAGTAGGAAATTAACAGAGAATTTCTACAATGTGGCGTTAATTCCCCAATTTATTCAGAAAACTATAAATATCCCTGCCAACGGTCTACGAAATAAGTACCATTTTAAAGTAACAATTACGTAATATTTCGGTCAGTTAAATCTTGGAGTTACGGTCCATAACACAGACACAATGACAGTCGTTCTATAAACATTAAATTCTTTAAAGAAATACAGTAACAAATAATAAGAGGCCCTGATAATAATAGTAATGATAATAATAATAATAACACATATCTATAACATATCTACAATTATGAACAGTAACAAGTATTATGAACCCCAGTGGATTACATAGTATGACTTTTGGAGGACAGCCCAGTTTAGAATCGGTCTCAGTGTTAAGTTACACGTAGATTTCAAAACTTGTATGCAAGTGTGCTGTTTAACGACACTGCAAATTGGTAAGGTTATGTGGCGTCTGTGCTAGATATGTGAATGAATGAATATTGATGCTAACAGGGGAAAACCAAGGGAGGCGGAAAGGAACTTGTTCCAGTACCACTTCGTAAGCCAGGAATACCACAAAGGCTGGCTTGGAATTGAGCCCGATTTTTTATCAACTGGTTAGTAATTTGAAATTTATTTTGTAGCAATAATGAAAAGAATTTTGAGTATAAAGCTTTAAAAGTAGGCTGGTTGTCCTCCAAGAGCAATAATATGTATAAAATATTATACAGTTGTAAATTACATAAAGTAGGAACTTAAGTGCAACGAATGGACGACATTCTGTGCCAGAAAGAGAAGCTCGAGCGATCTGTGTTTCTGTACCACCTCGTTCGGTGACTCCTGTAGCAAACCGCTAATTGTTGGCAATGAACGGAGCCGAAGTCATTTTGTGACAAGAGAAAGAACTGGACATTTTTTCATACGGACCCTCTCCTCTGTAGGGTCTTACATGGCATCTTTGGAAGGTGAAGGTAAGGTTGTCTCTGTGTACGTCATGGGGCAAATGGAGCCGGAGGACAGACGAACTACAACTCCACTCATTCTGAACTTCGGTACTAGTTGGAGGTCAGTGATCAACTTTAGGCCACGACCGCTTTACCTCAGTGGAAACACACCCCTGGTACTCACTGAGTAGGAGACTGGGTGGGCTCCAGGACCGATCTGGACGTTTTTGCGGGACAAAAAAATCTCTTGCCTATGTTGAGAATCGAAAACTTTTTCTCGCTCCTTCAGCCTAGTTAGTATTTCGACTGAGGTATCCCGGCTCCTCCGTCATAGTAGTTGGCACTAAATTGGTTATTTCGTCCTCCCGGGGGCTAATTACACTTCGTGAATAATCCAATTGCGGGTTTACAGCGCAAGGATGAAATAGATTATGCTGGTATTAGCTGCAGAGCTTCACAGGGAGAACTGTGTATTGTTGTGACTCCTTTATTCACAATGAAAATACATCAGAACTCTGGAAACTTTGTACGCCAACACAGATCATGTACGAGTCGTATCTGCAAAATATTTTCTTTTTTTTATATGTTGCTTGCCGCGCGTCGAGGATTAAGTTTTGTGGTCTGTGACACTATGCAGTTTGGTAGAGATATAGGAACGTTTTGGAGGTACGTATGTTCTACATGTTCTAGTGCCCTCAAGTCGGAAATAACCATAGTTACGATGGTGGAAACGTCGAATTTTCGTGCTGTTTTCCACTACTGCAAAGCAATTACTCTATTCTGGAATGCGGCGGCATGTAGTTTCGGACGAATGTATTTTTTCCATAATCAGGTTATAAGAGTATCGCCCTTTTGTTTCACAGCTAGATATTTGTTGCACTACTCAGAGAGAAATTACTCGTCTTTGTATGTCCTTTAATATTCGCCAAACCGAGACGTGCTTGAAAAAAAAAAAGCTTTAGATATTAATGAGTTCCGTGTTTTGTATTTTGTGCTATTCAAACGCAATTTTTCTACAACATTGAAGGGGGACCTGCAAATTAAAATTTAATACAGATCTCTTCATAAATTTTTGAAACGAGGTTGGCTGACAGAGAGGACTAGAGATCTCTCCTGCTTGTGATGCTCTATGAATTTTGTACCAGGATCGTGTAGAAAATACTTAAGATGAAGTCAAGACGGAAGAAGGTTTACCTCCCTCAAATAGAAAATGAAATGAATGAATGAGAAATACCTCCACTGGTTCTTAGGAAAATTTTCTTTTTCTAATTAGTTTCCTTTCGTATATTGCTTTAAACATCATCGTAAAGCATGGGGGCAAGGGTCACACAATTAATACAGGTGTCCTGAAAGTAACCTTACTGAGATTAGATCCACGTTTCGTGATGAACACTGCTTTGTTTAGGAACCATTGTGTAGAGGAAATGAATTATGCATTGAACATGGCGGATAACAATTTGAACAATTTCTGTAGCTCCTCTTTTTAACTTCCAACAGATGCTAGTTTATAAATAAAGTACCATTTTCTTGGAACGTGAATATAATCTCGGTAAAGGGACTCTTAGGACACCCTGTAAACGACACAGGAATGTTTTAACCAAATTGTGTAATTGTTTGGATATTTAAGTATTCCATCGTAAAACATGTATTTATCAATTCACAAGCCTAAACGAAAATTACTTTTTAAAATATCGCCATATAAATTTCTTATTTTGGATATTATTGTTATTATTATTATTATTATTATTATTTTAAAGATTTGCTTCCCATATTTCTAAATGTTTTTTAAGACTATGTATTAGCCTCGATACCGCATATTTCTACTGTTGCTGATGCATTGACTCGCATGTGCTGCAGCTGTAGCAAATAACTTCTCCTCTAACGGAATAACCTCTACAAGGAATTTATGACACTTTGTATAACATAATCTTGTAACGGATTCCTTGTAATGATTCTGATACAAATCTTACATGAGGTTCCTGTGAACTGTCACAATGCGACATTTCAATCTTGGGGTAAACAGGTTACAACTACTTACATATGTATCGTGTTTGTAAGGCTGGCAATGCAGTGTTCTCTTAGCGGAGTTGTAACCTTATTGCCAATTGAGATAAGTTACTCTTTTCTGACTAACGGCATGAATTCCCCGAACTACTTGCTACTTTGCATTTTTGTCCAAGCATCCGATTATATAAAGAATGCTTGAGTTGAGTAATAGTTTAAAAAGTAAAACAAATGCTGAAAACCAGGAACTTGACTGTGGATGGCAACAGTTTATGTTTATGGCGTCGTACCCTTGTTTGCCTTCAGATATCATGATTTGCTTGCGGTTATTGAGACCAGACGTGGAAGTTGAACATATAAAATTGTCTACTTTTTCAGACCTTTTGAAAATTTGTGATGTTATTTTGTAGAATACTGTTGCAGTTATTACAGATAATCGACATATATTTCTTATACTAAATTTTTATCTCATTGATTTGTGTTCTTCTGTCTTATCATTACATAAGTCTCTTCGACCTGGAATGCTTTACTTCCGATACAGTGAACATGGTCACGAACAAACAAACTCCTCAAAACAAGGGAAGTCTTCATCAGTTAAGCAAGTATAATATTTTCAAGCAAAACTCAGAACTTGTGGAGTTAAATATTCAGCCCTTATTCTCTGCCGTTAATTTCAACTGCTAAGAGGCAGCGAGACAAAATAGTTTCAGTGAGCGTGTCAGTCCATCTAGACAAAGGTGGCTTTGTTTTTAAGTGTAATATAGGATGTTCCTTTTCCAAGTTGACAGACAAGCGCCAGCCCGACGCTGTAGTGAGTTTTACTAGACTTTCTAAAGATTACTATCACTGCGATCGTTTGTTTAGTTCCCGCCATTGACTGTTAAACCTCCCTGGAACGCGGCGTACAACGGAGCGCTGACAGAGCGTTGGGCGGAACAGTGATCCGGCGCTTATCGGTCAAGCAGAAACAAAAACACCCTATATATAGTGAGTCGTGTGAATACGGTTCATATAAAAAGGAAGAACGCCGTACTGATGTCCTTACTGGAGACAACATTACGCATTACAGCAGTAACACCAGTTGCGCACCTAAAACCTTTTACTGGGGGGTTGGAGTATCTGAACTTGAGGCTATATATATATATATATATATATAGCTCACTGAATACAATAGTGGCACAAACCAAACATTGCCCTTTTCATTTAAATACTACGATTGAACTAAAAAAATACGGCTACTTCCAATAATAACGAAATTATCGTCATCTGGCGGAGTATGCAACTAACAAGTGTGGCGTTACTGTCCGATGTAGTTGTTATATTTTTGAACCCAATCGTAGCATTAACTCCAAATGGCAATGTTTGTGTCGTGCCAGTTTTGAATTCAGTGAACGATGTAATTTGTTTGATTTTAAAAATTATGTTACAAAATGATGTCTTAAGTATAACAGTAACATAACTGTAACATAACTCTGTTTGCATTTGCATGTATGTACATACATATAAGACTGCATATTCCAAGACTCGCCTGATTTAAATCATAAAGTATAATTTTTTTTTTAAATTTAATCTAAATCATCCTAAGTTTTTAATTTTTTTTTCTGTATGAGTCATTAGCTGGTTTCAGTGACTAATTTCAAAATTAGGGTAAATCACGTAAAATGTTTGATATCACCTTGTCTACAAAATCTGTTGTTTTTAAATTCTATTGGGAGGAGAGAGTGCTGCAGTCTGGCATTCCTCGCATGTGTGCGCCGCTGACTAATGTTGTTATTTCGTATTTTGCTTCTTTGCGATCGCACGTGAAAGATTTCTCCTTAAAGAAACGTCGATATTAGTGAAGCGGACTTGTTAATGGCGTTGGAACGAAGCGTAGTGGCGTTAGCAAGAGTGGAGGGGCCAATAGTTGCAAGGAACAGTCGTTGTTGTCAGTCCAGGCAGGAGTGGAAATGCGGAAACCAGATGTTATGGAGTGGGAAAGAGAAAACTAATTCTAGTTATGAATAGCACCGTTTGTAAATTTGAAAACAAAAACACGAGCTGATCTGCCCAAAAAACGGTTTAATGACATGAACTGCTTAATGGACTTGATTCAGACTTTCTTCAAATATTACAGTTAACAACCCTGAAAGTGAGTAGCTGAACAGGTGTTCAGTCATACGTAATGTGTAAATTTATGCATGTCTCTAATTACAGGTCTAAATCTACAGCCATAAATTATTACGGTGCCTAGTTGTCCTTTAAGTTTGACAACCACATATTTTTTATAAATTTCGGTTCGTTTTCTTGTCCTGTATATGATCAGGAACTTGTGGCAGTCTCTTTATTTCTGACTAGTATGATCTGTTGCATACCACCCACATGTAACTGTAAAAGGTGACTGGGGTGAGGTTCAGAACTATTTCTTATGTTATCGCAATTCATTTTTGAGAATGAGGCTCTAATTTTTCTGAGGATATTTCAAGTAATAGCTCCGTAAAAGACCGTAACGGGACTTGTGGCAGGCCTGTTCATCCGTGACGTGTTTCATAGCATCGTGTTTGCGTGGACGGAAAGTTACGGGCTTTGTATTAAGAGTTTACTCTCTGTACTTATCGTCAAGTACACTTGCAAATAGCATTGAAATTTTCTCTCTTTTTTTTTATTAATGTTACGCAGTGTAGAGTTACCGAAGTTTCGGGACGTCCTATCGGTCCTATTTTCAAGGGCCAGGACTGCTTGACCGTTGCAAATAGGACCGAGAGTTTGTGTCGAATCTACGTTGATTACCAATCTACAATGTGTAACATCCCAGAAGAATGAAGGTCTCATTTACACAGAGGCGGAAGCTTGAAGTGACGCAAATAAATTTTACCTTGTTCATAACTAAATTATCATTATTTCCTGTTTCTTACCTGGTCCTTCTCCGTCGTATGTAAAATCTCTTATATGCAGTGTGCGAGCATCAACGGCGAATATTTCGCCGGACACGCTGTGGTGGAGACTTTTCAGCCTGCCTATGTATTTACCGTAGTACCCAGGGTATTGGGCTGTCGAGAACTCTGGAACAGAAGACAGGACGTCATGTACTGTAAAATCAATAGGATACTATTTTAAATTTGTGTGTTGAAAGCGAACAAACCAGAATTTTACTCGACGTGGTGTTACCTAGAGATTTGTTAAAAAAAATAGCGGAATTTGCTATTCGAAACCAAGTTTAGTGCTATGAAAGTGTTACGAAATTGAGGCTGCAACTTTTAGGCGCGTTCGGAAAACTGCGAAAAGCGATTGTTATCTTCGTCATATCTGTTTATCTGTCTGTCCGTCCGTCTGTTTCTCTGTCCATTCGCATGGAACTACTCGGCTCCCTCTGGACGAGTTTTTATGAAATTTGGTATTTCAGGATTTTTCGAAAATCTATCGAAAAAATTCAAGTTTCATTAAGATCTGACAGGAATAACAGGTACGCTACATAAAGATGTTTGTACATTCAAGATAATATCTCGCTGAATTCTTATTCGAATGAGAAATGTTTCAGACAGAATTTGCAGACAAAATCAAAACACAAATTTTTTGTCCAATAACATTTTTTCCGAAAATCCTGCCGTTTATGAGATAACGTGGAAAAATATGGTACATTTAGACAGGTCACAGGTGACAATATAATATGGCGCATGCGCTTTACATGCTACATGAATAAGGCTACAGACATACACTCAGAATATGTAATAATTATTGCTTTGCCACGGCAGAAATGGTTACACGAATACGTCTCAATGTTATGTAAATGTTACGTAAATTGCCTGTCTTGTTTAGTTCTGTAAGCATTTTGTAGAACCAGTGGCATTCTGAGAAAAGTATAATCACATGTCTTTAAAACTGTAATGTGAGACCGTGTTTCGGCGCAACAAAAGTGACATAATATAAATCTTATATCCTGTCCTTAGATGTTCAGAGCAACACAGTAGGTTGGATTTTAATCCAGTGTATTAGATTCTTCACAGTCCTTTGAAGTGTTAAGTTTAAATTTGCCGGTATATCACTCACACATAGAGATTAAGACAAATGTCTGTTGGCACATAACGGAGAACGCAGAGACGGATAACTTTATTAAACAGAAGTAATACGCTTTATTTCAATAAGAGCATGGCTTCTTTGTAGATAAAAATAATTATAGTTATGAATGAAAGTTTGTCTCTGTGCACGTTATGAGGGCACAGGGAGACTGGAGGTACGGATCCATTCATTATTTTTCTTCACACTGGATGCAGGTAATGGATTAGCATCATGCATCGACCACTGTTCTTCAGTGAAAAGGGCTACTGTAAAAATTGAACAAGATAGTGGGCTCCAGAACGTCTCTGGAAATTTTTGAGAAAAAAATTCTCTTAACTTCTGCCTGCGATTCGTGTTTTGTTCATTATGTAGCCTAGTCACTATATCGAGTGAGCTATACGGGCTAGAAACGTATAAGAAAATCCCGTATAATTATCATCTTCTTGTGAAGTGTATTATGCAATTAGTGTCCAGTTTACTTGAGCCGCAGACATTTAAAAAACACGGAAGTTGAACCCTCTAAAACACTGTGATTACTATTTGTACCACCTGCAGTAATAGTCCTAAGATCAGCCATTACCAAGAGTTTGTTCATGGTTTCCTTGTGACGGTAAAAAGAAGTCTGTTTCCTTATGTAGTACTTATCAAGTTTGTCTTACTGATGGAAACTACGAGTGTTTATTGTGAGGTAGGAATGAATATGTATTTACTTATTACATGAAATCTATAACTCAAAGAACAAACTGTCAGAATGCCTCGTTAAATGCCGTCATTTTGATTCTGTTTTGAATTACATGAACTTTACTGAATAATTGTACGAACTTGTGTCACGTCATGAACAGTTGTTCGGAAGCTTTATTATGATTCTAGAAAGGAATGGTGGGGGCCCTATGCTAAGAAGCGGTACTTGTTGCACTCATGTATCATTTGAGACAGCGGTCTTTCTAGTCGGTAACCATAAAACAGTTTAAAATATGCTACCAGAGCACACTGCAACAGTTCGTTGTAAATAGGTTCCACAACAAAAGAATATTGCCCCTATTATTGCTGTGAAACAAGAGCAAACTCGATGTTTTACGAATTTGTGAAGAATGCATGTTACTAATTTGATTGCTAGACGGATTTTGTGACTTTGTTGTGGAAAAAAATTGCAGGATGCACGGTCCAACAAATAACAAACATTGAATATTACAGAGTTTGGGGTTTTTCCTCAATATGGTGTAGTTGGTTTAATTAATGAGATTGTACAATAAAGTAAACAGTAATTTGGAGAACATTAAAAAGCTTTGTTTGCATATGAGATGAAAATATATAATGCACAGTTTACAAAGTTATTGTTTTTTACTTTTCTGTGAGAAAACCACAGCAACAACGTAACTTTGAGCTTCGAATTCAGCCATGATGGAACGTGACATATAACTGCCGCAACGCTGTATGATTTACAACACACGCATGTATGGCAAACACGTGGCAACGGCGTGGTGTGTATGAATGTTCTGAAAGGAATGCCCAATATTTTACTCTCATCTTACCACACAAATCGTATGGTTTTGTAACGAACCTTGTATCTGAAATGTGAAATGGGTAAAAATGTAATAGATACAAAAAAATTTGAAATGTGTCGAAAATCAAGTGTCTCTAAGTATCTGAATGCAATGAAAGATTTGTTTTTTTGTGACAAAATAGACTTTCGGTATTACCCACAGAAATCTGTCATTTTGTGTGTCCTTGAACAATGTGAATTTGAAAAAAATTGGAAATTAGGAAAGTTTTTGAAATACTTTAGAAAACGAGGAAAGCCATAGGGATGTTCATTCGGCTTCTTGCATAACACATAATGTAGAAAAATATTAAGAAAATTAAATTACTTTAGAAGGTGTTGTAAAAAACCGCGAATTCTTATGCTGTTCATATTCCACCTTTAAATAACCTTTATTTCGGAACCTCCCCTGCCTGGGTGTACTTTTGGAACACGCGTAACAAGTGTCCAGTGTTTTGGAACATCTGCATTCACACGCTGTGCTACCTTCCGCCTTTATACTGATCTGTTTTAATTCCCTGAAATGGAGTTCGAGGCAGAAACGTTCTACAAAAAAGTATTCATACATTTGGGGATACGTAATTTCCGTGTGAAATTGCTCTTAACAGAAACTTTAAGGGTACCATTACGTATTTTCGTGTAGCACCCGCAGCAGTCGAACCACTGAAATCGGGCAGATTTTCTTACTGGAACGCCACCGTAGCTACTATTAGTAGCCTGCACGTTGACCGCTTGACCTTCGTCAGTGTAGGTGTAACTGCTATGTTGAACCTAGTTTTTCTTACAAACTCGTTGCAAAGCAGTTGCAACTTCACAGTCGGTGAGTGGGAAATTTATATCTGTGACTGAACGTAAAAGGCAAAGTTGTCTCTGTGCCAGTTTCGAAGATGTATAAATGTAGTGGATATATAATTCTACTCCTTCCTAACGTGAGTACGAGATTCAGGCAAGAGGTTAGCTTAACTCTCCGGCTGCTTTACTCCTGAAGATGAAATCCCTGGTACCATTGAACAGGAAGGTGTTGGAGTCTCACAACCAGTCGTGATGCTTTCGTGAAGAAATAAAGTACTTGCATTACCCGGAATCTTCCGTTAACTCGCCCGTAACCTAATCATTCAGGATACCTACTGACCCATGTCCCTGAACTTAAAGAAACGTAAAATGGGCCGTAGGCCATTGTTTGGTCAGTTATGTTTTATGGTTGCTTACCGTGGTATGTTTTCTTGAGAAGCTAGGGCATGGTACAAGCATTTGACAATAATGTGGGGAACATTCAAACCACGAGCACTGTAACAAGCGGATAGTCCAGAATGTTATTAATGACGTACTTAAAGGCAACGGTACTTTTCCAGATCACCTGAGCGTGTAGCTTGAAGGAAGGAGACTAGAATATATGCAGAATTGTAGCGTGAAGGTCACGTGGAAAGTGACTAATTAAGAATACCCGAAAAGAAAATTGCAGGAAAACACGAAGATGTACTTTTGGAAATACTGAGTTAAGAAAGAACACGGGCTAAATTGGATTGTGTCGAATAGTGGATTTTGGTATCAATGGTTTTGAGTTTTTACGTTATGCTGTTAATTATTATTTAGTCGGCTTTTCTTGCCATCTGCGAAAGAGGAAGGCCGAGGAAGATGTAATGGACGGTATATGAGAGATTCTTTTTGGTTATTCGAAGACCTTTCCCCGCTAACTGGAACAACTTTCATATTAGACTTCGCACATTTTTCTAGCCACTTCACTTTCCCTATCTCTAACAGGGAAAACTCGATTGGACAGATGACTGGAAATGACATGCAGTACCTCAGATGCGTTCTGCTTTCAATAAGAGAGCTGGCCTTGAATTTAGACCGACATACACAACACATAATAAATTGACTGTGAATCAAGAAAACACTCCGAGTAAAAAGACTGATTTTGGTGTGGGTGATCGGAGTTTGATTACCACCCAGCTGCACTGTGAGGCTGGAAACCTACTAAGCTTCCTGTCATATATGTATCAGGGCTCTTGCCTTTTGGAGGTAAATCGGTCAGAGAGTAGAGTGGGTCATGCAGCCTACTTCAATCCAGTGTCGAAGTTAAGAAAGCGTGGAGCTTTACTTTCACTCTTCTATAGTCTTCTTAACCTGATATTTTGAACAGAGAGAAAATTGCCGTCAGTGAACTCAGCGTGTTGTGATCTATAATATTTATCAAAAAACGCACAAAATAAGATTACAAAAAGTACATAAGTTTTGAAATCTTTCGTATGTTTCAGCGCTGAGACGCCATCCTCAGGGAGCCACTATGCTATGGATTACACTTTTTGGGCTATAATTTGAAATCTTTTTTCCATTATTACAGGGATTAAGGCTTTCAGAACATCAGTAGTTACGGAAGGTATGTTCGTGAGAACCTTAAAGCAGTTGCTTCAATATTGCCTTCCTGGAGCATGGAAGGAAAACAGTTTGTCAGTAGGTCACGATGTCATTTAGTCTTATAGTCAGATCAGTGACACGCAAAATTATTCTCCCACATACACCACTAAATACACACAATTTATTTCGAATCACTAATCATCAATATACATTGGCGCTTCTACATGTTTTAGAGATAAATCGTATTCCTCAGGAAGAGATTAATACAAAGAAATATAATATTAATACATCCAATTTGCCTATAAAATATTAAAAATAAATAATAAAGCTAAAGTGATCCCGTTACAGGCCCGGTGTGGCCCAGAGGGTGGGTAGATGTATAGCTCTACTCTTCCATGACCGCGGCACTAGAAGGGGGTGAGTGGCCAACAGCATGCCCCGGCCGCACTTTACCCCCGGGAAAGACCCGGTATCCATTTTACAGGAGGGTAGACGGACCCCAGGGACAGTCAGGACGGACGGAAAATGTCGTCCCCACCGGGATTCGATCCCGGACCGCACAGTCCGTAGTCAGTCGCTATACGGACTGAGCTACCGGGCCCACGAAAAATAAAAAATGGCAGCTATAAATATAAAAATGTGGATTCTATGTACAGTCGAATACCGACATACTCTTGAATAAAATTCAGTGATGTGCCACATTTTATACTGTATGTAGTTATATGCAAACAAACATCTATTCTAGCTTCGAAGTTTTCGACCCAAAAAAAGCCGTGCAAAATGATTAATTCGAAATTAAAATAGAACTATTTATAGATATCCACGTGAGATTTTAATGTAATTTCATTCTATTATAATTATAAATTTAACCGCTCTACAGGGCTTGCTCGTTTTCGATCGAGAACTTGAACACTAGGCTACATGTTTACACAGGCTACATGTTTACAAAGGCTACATGTTTACACAGGCTACATGTTTACAAAGGCTACATGTTTACACAGGCTACATGTTTACACAGGCTACATGTTTGTACAGGCTACATGTTTACACAGAATCTCACACAGTGTAAAGAGTGGTACTTCAATGTTAATAAAAATTCAACCAGATGAAACAGTATGCAGATATTTATTTACTGCAAAGTCACTCTACATGTTTCGGGTGTCACAGCACCCATCACCAGGAGTACTAAAAACTGTAACCGCAGCCTCCGGTACAAGTCATAATATCGGTACAGCTACTTCCCTCCAACGTGGCCTGATCGGCCCGATCAGGCCACGTTGGAGGGAAGTAGCTGTACCAGCCTTATGATCTGTACCGGAGGCTGCGGTTACAGTTTTTAGCACTCCTGATGATGGGTGCTGTGACACCCGAAACATGTATAGTAGCTATGCAGTAAATAAATATCTGCATACTGTTGCATCTGGTTGGATTATTATTAACATTGAATTACGATGCACGGAACCATGAGCTTAAAAATAAGTGGTACTTCAATTAATTTGTTTCAGTAATATTTCTGTATCATATTTTATATATGTATATATCCACATTTTCATAATAGTTGCCATAATTTTTATAACATTGCATATGTAAATTGGATATATTTTATATTCCTTTTTATTAATGTCTTCGTGTGGTTGGGTGTATACCGTTGAAGCATATAGGACGGTTCATGCGTATGGATGATCTGTGGTTTTATAAAAATTGTGTGCATTGGCTGGTGTATATTCTTCTTTATCCATTGGCACTGCAGCCCACTGTGTGCTTTGGCCTGTTGAACAATGCCCTTCCATCTTTTCGTATCTGCCACCAACTCTCTCCATCTTCACTCCCAGCACTTGAAGATCTCTTTCTACTTCCTATTCCCATCTTTTCCTGGGTCTTCCCCTTCTTCTTGTACCTTCCATTTCTTGAGTGAAGATCTTTTTGGGCATCATATCCTCCTCCATTCTCTCTAGGTGACCTAACCAGCTTATCCTTTGCCCTTTTATCCATTTTGCTATATTTTATCCTTTGCTCATCTCTTCTAGTTCTGGATTCGTCCGACTTTTCCATTCCCCGTTTTCATATTTAGAATCATATATTCTTCTAAATATTTTCCTTCCAAAAATTAGCAGAACTTGTTCTTCTTTCTTCGTCAACGTCCATGCTTCCGCTCCATACGACACTGGTTGGTGTATGTGGGTGATTATATTCACAGTGCACGGAACGCATAATATTAAATATGCAGAAATTAATTTTCTCAGTCGGTCAGTACATTAATCTATTAGTATTCAGCCAGCAAGTTGACATAAAAAATGCAGCCTTGAATGGCTCGTAAGTGAATCAACGTGGATAATAGAACCGCAGTCCATGTACCAGTGACCTCACAGCATCCAGGTAACGGTTGCGCAATGGAATGCAGCCCATCTGCACGCCGGATCAAACACTACGTAATTACGTTACATAAAGGTCCATGGGCCGAGGTTTGATTCTCAGACAGGCTTCGTAGAATAGGATAATGAACTCGGAAATTTGGCAGCGAATACAGTTTACATAATAATAAGGGCTACGTAATTGTTGCTTTTAGTTGATAACGCCGCGTCCTTTAAATATGTTCTGACTCGCCGGGTACTATACAATGTACTTGACTGAGGAGAAGTCATACAAAGATTCCGATTACGGAAAAAGCATTTAATCTTACTAAAAATCATTGCGGAAAGACAAGACATGTAGGATTCAGTGTGCACAGTTATGGGATTCTTCATTCGGGCGGCTTACCGCAAACCGGCCAAACAAATCTGAAACGTGTAACTTGCCGCAATAAGAATGAGATTTGATAGCGTTTCTCCTATGCCTGAAGGAGCTATGCCAGCTGTGCACGTTGTGGCGCAAACAAAAATTTCGAGTCACAACAAGGGGTGGAGGTGGGAAGGAGGAATTTATCACACATTTATTTTTTAAGCAGTCTTGTTAAAAAAGAAGAGCGTGTTCGATACTGTGGAAGATATCACAAATTAAAAATTAAAATTTTAATTGAGAATAGGTGCATTTTGTTTGTTTATATTGTATGATTATACTACAGTGCACGGTGCAAAATACATACCATTCACTACTGTTGAGGTACAAAATATAAGAATTGCGTCCGACAATAATAACATCCAGCAAGGCATACTTGTATTACAACTAAGAAGTGTGCCGATATTGTCGTAAGTTTTTTTTTTATCCAATGCCCCACGTGTCCTTTACGGACTTCGTGGTCTTCCCTCCTAGGCATGACAGAAGTGTAACCGACTTCTGAGGTTGGGACGCCCATGAGGCGCGGTTATGTTATCCCGATGATGTGAGTGGTGGTATAGGAGGATGTAGTGCCAGGAGGGCCTTTAAACCTAATTTCTGCTAACCTACCCAGACCATGGTCACCGCGGGAATCCTCCCCTTCAGGGAAAATTCCCACCGTAGAACCGGGAATCGAAC
>Ga0123355_10008677_pt1 | contig 15364 bp, 7 predicted proteins | sample TergutEmb28metaG_3_FD_89872 | JGI IMG/M metagenome (GOLD analysis project Ga0123355, IMG submission 89872) | Embiratermes neotenicus P1 segment gut microbial communities from Petit-Saut dam, French Guiana - Emb289 P1 | ecosystem: Host-associated > Arthropoda: Insects > Digestive system > Gut ... | reverse complement strand
TGAAGATGGAACCGATAGTGAGTTCCGAAACGTCGTCAATTAGAACTCAGACGCCGGGGAATTACCCAAAAAGGAATAAATTACATTTAGAACACGGCAAAAGCTTAAAAATAAGATTCATACATTTATAGTTGTGTTTCCTGACTTAATTTATGTTACCATTAGTCTTTCAACACACAACGGAGATGACACACTCAGAATTATTTAGTGTTTGCCTCACAGGAAAAGCACTGCATCTCCATTACAATAATCGGTCTCTTATTCAACATGCCGTGTAAAGAAACAATTTCCGATTGTCGTAACAATACGAAACGGATGAATCCACTCTGTGGACAATGCAGTGATTTTTAACGAATAAAATTTTACCTAGAACAGGTCACGAAGACCCAGAGGAGGAGTAGAGGTATACCTCCACTCTTTCTTTAACCTCTGCATTAGATGGAGGCGGGTGATCAGCTCCAGGCCCCGGTACCCATTGTATTGGATGCTGGGTGAATCCCAGGACCGGTCTGGGCGGGTTTTAACCTATACAGCAGGCGGTTTCAAGGGTTAAGACACTACCCAACAATGGTTGGGCAGAGATGTGGATATTGGCGGTGACCGACTTTGAAGTCTAAGAACCGGCTGACGTCAGTGAAAGGTTGTGACGTTGTCGCCATTTTGTTATTCACATGCCTTCGGCTGTCTGTGCATTCTTCGATGTTCTTACCTTCTTCTTTGTTGTTTCATCACATACAAATGTTCACGGCCAATATTACGTCACTATCTAGTTGACCCAATGAGGATGAAGTTAAACATGATGGAAGGGGAAAGTAAATGGGGAGTTAAAATCAGCGGGCAAGTTGATTCTGATTTTATTTTCAAATTGGGAAGTGCGTGACGTGGTGATAAAATCGCGGCGTGGTGATCTTGGTGTTTATGCTGGAACCTTTGGATACGGTGACGAAATGTCGGTGAGTGTTAACACTAAGCAAATACAAGCTTTCTGTGTACGTAACTATATCACCCTGAAATGTTACTGAGCATTGCAATAGAATGTGAGATAAGTATGACTTGAGACAAGATGTGTATTATCTAAGGAACATACGGACAGGCCATGAGCATAATAATAATTATTATTATTATTACAAAACATATTTCAGGGCAAAATAACATTACGTGTAACACAAATTGTAAAAACAGGACACCTGCAACACTATGTGCCCTAGGAATATAGTTTGTTTCACGTATATAATTGTATATATTCTGCATCAATGTGATAACAATGATAATAATAATAATAATAATAGTTTTATGAAGACTTTGCGTGTCTTCACCTATCATACAGATTTTACAACGATGAGGTCAGAAGAAATAAGTTACATCAAATTCGTAGCACGTCCTGTGGAAACAATAAACAATAAACACATAAGGAAACGAGTGATAATTGATTCGCTAGTGGCTATGATTGATACGGCTAGGATCTTCTAAGTTGTGACTCCGTATATTTGGTAGATAAGGACCAACATTTTGGAGAAACATTTTGCCTCCATCTGCAGGGTATAACAGCGGCACAGAAGGCATCTCTGGCACGTTACTACCTAATTTCTAACCTAACAACATTTATACATGTAATATTTTTTCTCAGAGAGAGTTTAGGTTAAAACTAAGGATGTAATTAAAAGAAAATTCGCGATAAAATTTGTTGTGGAAGCGTAGTGGGGATCAAACTGACCGAGAAGTTGGCAACAATAGGTTGTAAACTTCGGGTGTCCCTAATGCAAAGATGTCCAGTAGTTTCTCTAGTAACTTCCATGTGCACACGAGGAACATGGAAATTTTACTGACTTGTGACGCACTGCGCCCGTCTTGAGGCCTGGTGCTGTTAGGGTAGTGTCTGCTGGAACGTGACGACGTTAGTAGGCGCGCTGGGGAGAAATTCTGCTGTACGGCTCTCCTAACCTGGAGACGAAGAACGTTCTCCGAAACATCGGTAGTTAACTAACACACTACACAACGTCACGTCTCGTGAGACAGCATTCTGCATTCTTAGTCGGCATTTCATCCACAAGTACATTTTGTTTCCAGATTTTAGGTTAGCACTGCGGTATTATTGAGGATTCAGTTCTCATGGCCTGTTTCGCCACGTTCCTGAGTTGGTCTGTCCCGGCGTTTCGAGTAATGTGCTGCCTTCACATTCAAGGATTGATGGGACCAAGAAGGATTTTCCTGATGCAGAAATTGTCTGTATACATTGAATAATTTAAGAAAAACAGACATGCTGTAGACAACAGTTCCATTCCCCCCACGGCGCAAAAGTCCCCAGTGGGTCAGTGCCTCCTGATTGTCGAGGTTTTACAATCACACTCGGTAAGATTCCTCTGGACTAGTGATCGGCCCAACGCAGAGGCCTCTACGTAGCAACACAACTCTCACAGCAGACAGACATCTATGTCCCATCTGGGATTCGAAGCCGCAGTCTCAGAAATCGAGCGGCTGCAAACCTACGCCTTAGGCCCCATGGCCACTGGGATCGGTCATCAGGCCCAATAAACACAGTAATTTACAGGGGATGGATAAAATATTTGTAAGAATTGTGGAAGATACACATTTCCGTATTAATACGGATTTGGGCCAACATTTGGTTGTAATATAGCTTGTATCCTTCTTCAAAAGGACTCATACAAACTCGGAATAGTCTCTAGTGGAACACTGTACCGCTGTTCATGAAGAACATCTTGTAGTTGCTTGAGAGATGATGGAGGAGGAAATCTGATTCTCGTCTTACTCTCTGAAACAGACCACAGCAGTTCGATGATTTTTAAGTCTGGTGATTGTGCTGGCCAGGGAAGGTATTGAAATGCATCTTCTTACTCATCAAACCAAGAATGAACACTTCTGGCTGTGCATATTGGAGAATTGTCATCTTGAAATGCTGCGTAATTGTTAGGAAACAACATCTGGACTTTAGGATGCACCTGATTACCTAAAATGTCCACGTATTTACTGTCAGAAATTCTACCATTTACGGTAATTATATGACCAGCAAAATACCAAATGTTCCTGCCCAAATTGTCACATATCCGTCTCCATGTTTTAAAGTTGGAACCAGGCATTCGGTCTGCAGACTAAAGCACAACTTGTGCTTTAGCCTGCAGACCGGGCACTACTCCAGCCTAACCGCAACTAACCTCCAAAATACAGCAAACCAAGAACGAAACGACGAATGTGGTAATCAACATCATAGTAGCAAGCTGCTGATGATGGGCGTGGTAATGCTCGAAACATGTCGAGCCTATAAGAAGTATAATAAAATAATAAGTGGCATCTTTTGTTATTAAACAACTGTTATTAAACATAACGTGTAATGCATTGGCACCGGCCCTACACAGCGTAAACAAATAAAAGAATAACAAAAGATATTCACAACTAATTTTCTTTCAGTGCAGCCAACACAAAACATTCTTATTCCTCTATTATCTACTTTTTCCGTTATTCTGTCCATCCCCCACATATGGTTGGCCTTAACGAGCAACTATAAACTTAACAAAAGAGTTATATTGCTGTTACCATATAGATATAGCAGAGCAAGCAACATTACATCAAAATAAATGTCTAAATATTTAAAGTCAAGCGGTAACTACATGTGCTTTATTCTCCGACACGAGTTTTGTCACCGAAATGTACGTGTTTATGGGTTTTGTACAATTCTGAGAATAAACAGCTACTATTCACCTATAGAGCATGTTTCACCCTTTTTATAGGCCACGTAGGCCCTTAGGGTGAGTAGAGACATAGCTCTACTCTTTCTAGGACCTCGGCACCAGATGGTGTGGGAGTCAGCCCCACGCCCCGGCCGCCTCTACCCCGAGAAATACCCGGTACTCATTGTACAGGGGACTGGGTGGGCCCCAGGGCCGGTATGGACGGGCGGAAAATCTCGTCCCCACCGGGATTCGATCCCGGACCGTCCAGCTCGTAGTCAGTCGCTATACCGACTAAGCAATCCGGCCCACCTATAAAGCATGTAATGTCAGTATTTTACCATGATCTACACCAAAGTTCCAATATTTTTACCTTTACCTATTATTACCCTTGGTGTCCATAGCGTGTTGTGTGCTGTGTTTGTCTTGAATGTACAATTTCTTAAGCAGTGCGGAATGTAATAGCTGTGACAGTTGCGTAATGAAGCAATGCCTGACACGCGTGCCATGTTTGCTGCTTTTAAAATACATTCGCCGCAGACAAAAACAAAATGTGTTGAAGCATCCAGTTGGACTGGTTTCGATTGCCCAGTCGAAATCACCTTGAATATCGATATCGAACAGATCTTCACTTTCACCTAAGTCGCGCCCGGAGCAGGACAATCCAGCTGACCCGTCTCATACAGGTGTAAGTACTGAAGTGCCGACGGCAGCGTCTACCAGACTGCACGATGTCATATTCAAGAGGGCCACATTCTGAACACTTGTTAAAGTTACTTGAATTTATACACAGTCAGTCTTCGTGAACGAATCTGTATTTGAAGCTCTGGAAATATGGTGTGTTTTCAGTGGTTAGTTGAAATATGAAGGGGACAGTAAAACACAGCGGTACCGTGTCAAATCTATATTCGTTCTCCACCTCTTACTACTAACCACCTATGCATGCCCATTTATACCGCTGAACTTAAATTAAAAGGTAAAGGTCGCTCCATGAAATACTTAGGCTGGCACAGAATGGAGGCTTTGATAAAGCAGCAATCCATTCGCACACTCGTCGCTAGAAGGGGGTAGGTGGTCAGCAACACGCTCGAGCCGCTTCTTCTCCCGAGAAAGAACTGGTATCCATTGTATGGGCCTCGGGGCCAGTCTGGACGAGCACGAAAAAACTCGCCCCCACCGGGATTCGAATCCCGAACCGTATAAGTCGTAGCAATTTGCAATCGCGGCGGCCGAACTTTAAATAATCTACACAGTTATTTAATCTTCGTTAAATTATGTGGGCTATGGACAGAACATGGGCCGGTCCCAGTGGCCGCGCGGTCTAAGGCGTTGGTCTGCGGTCGCTCGCCTGCTGAGATTGTGGGTTCGAATCCCACCGGGGGCATGGATGTCTGTCTGTTGTGAATGTTGTGTGTTGTCAGGTAGAGGTCTCTGCGACGCACTGATAACGCGTCCAGAGGAGCCCTACCGACTGTGACGCGTCGTTGTGTGTGATCTAGAAACCTCAAGAATGAGGAGGTCATGGCCCGCGTTGGGCAGCAACGCCACAGAAAAGAAATGGACAGAGCATGAGCGTTAATTATCATGCTGCGTGCAGAAGCTTTAATTATAGGCTACAAGCTGACCGTTGTTGTGTAATCAACGTAGCTGCCGTTTTATGTGACATGTTTATGTACATTAAAGTTTCAGAGGCTGATATCTATGTGAGAAATATTAAAAAATTAACTTCCTACTTCACAAAAAAAAAAAAAAAACATTGCCTCCATTACAAAGAGCAATCACTGAATCCAATTAGAGGAAATGTTTCCTATTCCTCATAAGAACAAAAGTACGTCCTGTAGGCAAAGTCCAGGGTTTTATTGTTAAATGAAGCGGTTTGAATATTTACGGCTGTATTTTAAGAATTTGTATGTATAGCCGAGATCAAAATAAACCATTCAGAAGTTTCAGACATGAATCAAAATATGTCATTCATATATTCTATCTTCCACTTGTCGGTTTATGGACAAACACCAGCCAGCCTATGTAGGCTATGCGGGAGGCACTTAGTCCTTACTCTACAAGCTACATACATCATTTCTTTACATCACTGTGTTCTCGTGTATGCAATGCATAAATAAATTTGGAGTTCCTATCCAAGCGTAATCTGCAGCCAGAACAATTAAATTGACATACAAATAAATTTGAAGCAAAATTTATGAAAAATCCGGCTGCTTTGTCCCCCCTCCCCCCACCGTACAACCGCATAAATTATGACAGATTTAAATCGACCATAAATGAAAGCACAGCACGTGCAAAGTAACGTGACATGTGGGCTTGTTCTGACGGGCATGTACGTGAGTGTCCCGCAAAAAAGAGCGAAGTAGGGCCCTTTGGGAGTGGCAAACCTCCCTGTGGCAGTGAAATTCGATATGAAATCCTGGTCCTTCAGGCTGGATATCGGGCGCAGTGTCAAGAATCCTACCTGTAAGACACTTCTTGTTCTTCCATTGGCACTACAGCCCACTTTCGGCTTTGGCTTGTCGAAAAATGTCCTTCCATTTTTTCCTATCTGCCACCAACTCTCTCCATCTTCTCACTCCCAGCACTTGAAGGTCTCTTTCTACTTCCTCTTTCCATTTTTCCTTGGTCTTCCCCTTCTTCTCGTCCCTTCGAGTTCTTGAGTGAAGATCTTTTTGATCATCCTATCCTCCTCCATTCTCTCTAGGTGACCTAACCAGCTTATCCTTTGCCGTTTTATCCATTTTACTATATTTTCTCCTTTGCTCATCTCTTCTAGCTCTCGATTCATCCGACTTTTCCATTCCCCGTTTTCATATTTAGGACCAAATATTCTTCTAAATATTTTCCTTTCAAAAATTAGCACAGCTTATTCTTCTTTCTTTGTCAACGTCCATGCTTCCGCTCCATACTATACTACCGGTCTTATTAGTGTCTTATATAATACAATTTTAGTAGCTCTGGTTAAAAGTCGTCTCCTGAAGAGACTTATATCGAAGAAGCAAGTTCTTTGGCGGCCGAAATACGACCTGTAAGACGCTGTTGTTTCTAAACGCCAGTGAGTTGAGACCATTGCTAGGAAACGGCCCGAACCTTAGGAGGAGGGGAGGAGGAAGAGGAAGAAGAGGAAGAAGAAGAAGAAGATGATGAAGTAGAAGAATATTAAAAAGTAGAGGAATTACAGGATTAGCTCCACAAGTTTCTAACCTCGTCAGTGGAAGGATGACTTCTTATCCCGCCTGGGCGCTATGGAAAACAGAAATGATTTCCTCCTCTATCGGGAATTGAGCCCCATGATCCTTATACTGATTTATAACAAATTAATTAAATTCGATGGGATCTTAAAGAATTTACTAATCTGTGCCCAAAGGGCGGCGTTTTGATGAAAAGAAAATTAAATTAGCTGACGAAAAAGCACATGTGTTTGATAGCAATCGAAACAAAAGTTCTGACAGAAAACAAATGTATTTGGTAACGAGAAAAGCGTAAGTTCTGAAGGAAGGTAGGCGTAAGTGATAGCAAAGGAAACATAAGTGGTGACAGGAAACAGATGTATTTGATAGCGAGAACAGCTGACAGAAACCAAATATATTTTTCTCTTCCCCAGGCTTATTTGATGTGTGGGTATGTTAACATTCGTTTGTGTGTGTCAGGTTGGGTTTGTGTTGGCAAATAATGTGAACAATGTCACCTTCGTAGGAAGGAACATAAAAACTGTGAAAAAGACATTAGGGCAAACACACTGGTGACTTTTAAGCAGTTTTTAAGCACGTTCGCAAAATTGCGAAAAGCGACTGTTAGCTTCGTCCTGTCTGTCCGTCCATCTACAACAACTCTGCTCCCACTGGACGAATTTTTATGAAATTTGATATTTCAGTATTTTTCGAAAATCTGTAGATGAAATTCATGTTTCATTAAAGACTGTTAAGAATGACGAGCACTTGACATGAAGACCAATGTACAGTTTTGATCATATATCGTTCAGTTCTTCTTAGAACGAGAAATATTTCAGAGGAATTTGTAGAGAAAGTAAAAACAGACATTTTATTTTCAATAGAATTATTATTTTTTAAATCGTGCCATTTATGTGGTAATGTGGAAAAATACTGTATAAACGGCCAGGTCACAGATGCAATATGACGCATGCACATTTCATGCTGGTTGACTAAGTTTGCAAACACACACTCAGAATATGTAATAATTATTGCTTCTCCACAGCAACAATAATCACAAGAATGCGCCACAATATTACGTTATACGTACATTGCCTGTTTTGTTCAAAATATTAAATCTAAATTTCTCCCTGCAGTGATTGTGCAGAATGCTGTCTTATCGAGCATGACATCGTGTAGTTGGCGAAATATAGCAACACTTCTGAGCGTTTTTAAAATATCCACCTAATACACGAACATTTGGAGTAAGGTAAAACAATCCCATTACAGACCTGGAGCGGCCCAGAGGGTTCCAGGAAGTTAAGGTTCCCAGATTACATGACAACGGCACAGGATGGTGGTAAGTTTGTCAGCCTTACACACCGGCCGCCTTTACCCCCAGGAAATGCTCCTGGTACTCATTTCTCTTAGAGGCTGAGTCGACCCCAAAGCCATAGTGCGATCGGAAGGATTATGTCAATGAAAAATTCCAATGACACCATCTGGGATCGAACCAGCAAACTTCCGATTTGTAGCACAGCACCTTAACCACTGTGCCACCGCGGTCCCCAGAATATTTAGAGTCTGTTGCCGAGTACATTAATTCAGTGACTGGAATCATTATTTCTACGCACGTATTTTCAATAATTTAAGTTGCTGTATGTGTTACGTAAGCCTTCATGTAAAACGGAGCAAGTGTAGGCAATAATAATAATAATTTGAAGTCCGGATTTTAGGTTGATAGTTATAAAAATTTAAATCCTCCCTACCGATAAACAATACGCATCTCTAAACAAAGCCTAAATATTTCCCGATGAGGCGTCCTCGTCTTGTTTTCAACAATTAATAAAATGTATACAAATTTTCAGTCTAGCACAACCTTTATTATCAAAGTTTTATTTATTCACCAACTGATTCACCAGTGAATTTTCTTTAAAAAAATATTGAAATTTAAATTAAAATTTACACTAAAAGAAATCCAACATGTTTCGATGTTACAGTTACACCATCACCAGGGAGTGGTGTAACTGTAACATCGAAACATGTCGGAGCTGTTTTAATGTAAATTTTAATGTAAATTTTGACATTGTTTTTAAGTCAACTCACTAGTGCATCAATTGGTGAATAAATAAAACTTTGATAACATCAAGATGCACGATACGAATGTGAAAAAGCCCTAATTACATAAAATATAATTAAATCTCCAATTTTATATCAAAATGCGCCTTTTGAATTACAGCCTGAAGATGGCTGTATAAAGAAAAAGAAACATGTCGCTCATTTAATTACGTTTTATTTATAATTTATATGATAAACTTTGTGTTATACTGAAAGCTTGTATAAATTTTATTAGATCCTACAGAGTTACCGCTCTGTAGGTAAACTGGGGCTCCTTATTCTGCTAATCATACAAAAGTTTTAACTAAATTTTGAACACAAAATGCGAAGCTTTCCTCTCAGCCAAGACAGCATATACATATATATATATATATATATATATATATATATACACCGCTGGGCTTTAAAATGTTAGAACCTCATTTTGGTTTAATTTTGGTCTTCATTGTGGAAATACATACACAAGTGCATTTGAAAAGAATGTGATCAAATTTACGTAAGATTTTGCTTGCCATCTTCGAGGTAGACAAGAAAGCTGGAATCAATATGTAAGACCGTAATTTAGCTAGTCCTGTACCAAAATGTACGGTATCGCACTTCAGAACACAGTGATCCACCTGGCTCCACAGAAACGCAAAATTTGTTTGAGAGCATTAAAGAGTCCTTTCCACAAACTATATAAGCATGACATAGGTCTTGCACGGTCAGAGTTCTGCGAAAAGTTTGCGATATCCAGCGGGCATTGTTTCCAGTTTAAATGATATATATATATGCTTCTAATAATACAAAGTAGTGATCGGAAACTTTCTCAAAAACCGTATCCACCTACAAGATTACATGGTGTCACAATTCAGAGCTTTTTCCGAGTTTTATTTTACCTCCTTTGAGCGTGGTACAGTACATGTAGTGAAAGCACGGTGCATAGCCGAACATACTCGGTCTAAACACCTGGAGGCGTTTTTATTACGAAATCCTGCATAAAGTACCTACATCACATGCTGTTGGGGAACTGGTTTTATACCACTTGTCAGATGTGCTCTTCGCTTTGCATGTAAATCAAATGATTATCAAAATCTTCTCAGTACATATAACTAATCAACTGTGATATGAATAGACGTGTTATTTGAAGCGCACGTGGCAATCGCATCCGGAGTTTTCGAGCAGACACCGACTTTCTGCTGTGACGGGGTATTTATTGGCTGCTGTAGGCCAGTAGAGGACCGTTTGGCAATACATGATGTCAGAAGTCACGGTTAAAAGAGAATGAAGGATAGAAACAGAAAAAAAATTGAAGGGAGATACGAAAGGAGAAGAATAGAAAAAATGGAGAGAATGCGAAGGAAAAAAGTGATTATATGAAATAATAATCGATCAAAACGAATTTATAACTCTAAATTCATTTTGTAAGAATGCATTAGTTAGAGTCTAGTGCTACATTGTCAGTAGGAAGCGATGTGCTTTTGGCGATTTTTCTGCCTTAGAATCAGCCTGGATTATTTAGTTGAAGAGTGATGAGAGTCTGACATGAATTATGAAGCCTGACATAAACTTATGTACTTCGGAATTGTGTTTTTACAGCGTATAACGCCACGCTAACAAGGAGCTTGTATATGTAATAAGAACCATAAAAACGCACACTTTTCACATTAATGTTCTAATTATAATGTCTTCGACACGTTTCGAACATCCAAGTGTTCAAACTCAAGAAGACTTGTACATGCAGTTTTATGGTAATTTTTTCATGCATCCATATAAGCAGTGTGATCGATGGGAGGATGTGTTTGATAATCAAGCACATCCTGTCATCGACCACACTGCTTGATACTCAAGCACATCCTGTCATCGATTAGACTGCTTGATACTCAAGCATATTTTCTCATCGACCAGACCGCTTGATACTCAAGCACATTCTGTCATCGACCAGATTGCTTGTTACTGAAACACACTTTGTCATCGACCATACTGCCTGATACTCAAGCACATCCTGTCATCGACCAGACTGCTTGATAGTCAAGTTCAACCTGTCATCGACCAGACTGCCTGGTACTCAAGCACACCCTGTCATCGACCAGACTGCCTGATACTCAAGCACACCCTGTCATCGAACAGACTGCCTGATACTCAAGTACATCCTGTCATCGACCAGACTGCTTGATACTCAAGCACATCCTGTCATCGACCAGACTGCCTGATACTCAAGTACATCCTGTCATCGACCAGACTGCTTGATACTCAAGCACATCCTGTCATCGACCAGACTGCCTGATACTCAAGCACATCCTGTCATCGAACAGACTGCCTGATACTCAAGTACATCCTGTCATCGACCAGACTGCTTGATACTCAAGCACATCCTGTCATCGACCAGACTGCCTGATACTCAAGTACATCCTGTTATCGACCAGACTACCTGATACTCAAACACATTCTGTCATCGACCACACTGCTTGATACTCAAGCACATCCTGTCATCGACCACAATGCTTGGTATTTCAAGCACATTTTTTCATCGACCAGACTGCCTGATACTCAAGCACATCCTGTCATCGACCAGACTGCCTGATACTCAAGCACATCCTGTCATCGACCAGACTGCCTGATACTCAAGTACATCCTGTCATCGACCAGACTGCCTGATACTCAAGTACATCCTGTCATCGACCAGACTGTCTGATACTCAAGTACATCCTGTCATCGACCAGACTACCTGATACTCAAGCACATTCGTCATCGACCACATAGCTTGATACTCAAGCTTATCCTGTCATCGACCAGAATACCTGATACTCAAACACATCCTGTCATAGATTACACTGCTTAATACTCAAGCACATCATGTCATCGAATTGGACTGCTTGATACTCAAGCACATTCTGTCATCGACCAGACTGCTTGATACTCAAACAAATTTTGTCATCGACCAGACTACCTGATACTCAAACACATTCTGTCATCGACCAGACTGCCTGATACTCAAGTACATACTGTCATCGACCAGACTGCTTGATACTCAAGCACATCATGTCATCGACCAGACTGCTTGATACTCAAGCACATCCTGTCAACAACTAGACTGTTTGATACTCAAACACATCCTGTTATCGACCAGACTGCTCGGCACTCAAACACATTATGTTATCGACCAGAATACCTGATACTCAAGCACATTCTGTCAACGACCAGAGTTCTTGATACTCAAGCACATCCTGTCATCGGGCACACTGCTTGATACTCAAGCACATCCTGTCATCAACTAGACTGCTTGATACTCAAGCACATTCTGTCATCGACCATACTGTTTGGTACTTCAAGCACATTCTGTCATCGACCAGACTGCTTGATACTCAAACACATTTTGTCATCGACCAGACTATTCGATTCTCAAGCACATTATGTTATCGACCAGAATACCTGATAAGCAAGCACATTCTGTCATCGACCAGAGTTCTTGACATTCAAGCACATTCTGTCATCGGCCAGAATGCATGTTACTCAAACACATCCTTTCATCGACCAGACTGCTTGGTACTCAAGCACAATATGTCATCGGCCAGAGTGCTTGATAATCAAACACAGCCTGTCATCGACCAGATTGCTTGATACTCAAACACATCCTGCCATCGACCAGACTGCTTGGTACTCGAGCACATTATGTTATCGACCAGAATACCTGATAAGCAAGCACATTCTATCATCGACCAGAGTTCTTGACACTCAAGCACATTCTGTGATCGGCCAGAATGCATGTTACTCAAACACATCCTTTCATCGACCAGAGTGCCTGATACTCTAACACATCATGTCATCGACCGGACTTTTTGATAAACAAACACATCCTGATATCAACCAGACTGCTTGTATGGATGCATGAAAGAAATGCCATAAAACTCTATGTACAAGTCTTCCTGAGGATGAACACTTGCATGTTCGAAATATGTCGAAGACACTAGAATTAAATTGGAACAGTATTATGAAAATTGTCCGTCTTGTTGGTTCTTATTACATAGGTATATCACAATGCACGTTTCAAACGACGTAAAGAAGCTTGTGTCTCTTATTGCTGACGCACTGAAATGCATTTACGGTCGACGCTGTGTGAATGATAATTCTATTACCACAGTCCCTCCCCCACCCCACCTCTTTCAAAGACTTCGTGCCTCTGTTATAATTTGACAGAACTGACCCAAAATTAGCGAGTTAGGGAATGTAGTAGAATGTAAAATGTCGGGCTCTTTCGCTGTGTTATCGCCTCTAGATATCTAACTCGTAAACGCCAAGTTGTTTGACTGTAAATCTTATTGTAACACCGTGCATTTTCGTAGAATCACTTCAATTTATCAACCAACGAATGCACAAATAGTTTTACATAAAAAACTTTTAAAGCACTTTAAAACACTTTAAAACACTCCGACATGTTTCGATCTTGTCAAATCATCATCAGGGAGCTTTGTTCCTTGTTACAGTTATATTACAGTATTCACAATTCAATTCGTATTTTCAAACGAGGTTTTGTAGCAGCATATCATGTTGTGTGGGAATGTGTTGTGGAGCAGTGGCTGGGTGTGCATCGTACGACGCACACCTAGCCACTGCTCCACAGCACATTCCCACACAACGTGATATGCTGCTACAAAACCTCGTTTGAAAATACGAATTGAATTGTGAATACTGTAATATAACTTTAGCAAGGAACAAAGCTCCCTGATGACGATCTGAGAAGATCGAAACATGTCGGAGTGTTTTAAAATGTTTTAAAAGTGTTTTATGTGAAATTATATGTGCATTCGTTGGTTGATAAATTGAAGTGATGGTTTTACCGTGTCATAAAGAGCGTTACAATGGCGTAGCGGAGGGGCTGTGGCACGAACAGTTCGTCTGTTCTTGAGATACAAGATGATACAGCGTAAAGGAAATTTTAATTGCCCTTGAGAGCTTAAAATTAGCCGAAATGAAGTACTGCACCAAAACGTGTGTCCAAAACTTGTCTCGGTCCAATAAATACGGTCGAATTACTTCCAGCAGTATATGCAGGTCTTCACGTAATGTGTCCGTCATTTCGGTCGGCTGTACTGGAAACTGGGATAATTTGAGGAATTTTAATTAAACAGTCTCTATAAAACGCCGTGAAAATCCCGTCGATGGTTATGCGGTTGTTACTTACTAATTTTAAAATATGTGAGTGCGGCAGTATTGATAGTCACATTACTAGCAACTGACGTTTTCTGAAGCGCGTTAGTCTGGGGAAACGTTGTCCGGGAGTTGCTCAGCTGATCAGAGCACCACCTGTTGCGGACCGTGACATGTATGAACCTCTGTGATCAGACCATATTCTGAATCACGTAGAGAAATGTTACATTTTCACATTTACTCCCACAACACATACTTCTATATTATCTGTATTTTGTCCGTCTTCCTTTAGTTTTCTAACCAAAATTTTCCCAGGTTTTCTTATTGTACGTCTTGTCACAACCTTTTTGATTTATTTAACGCAGATGTGGAGTTTATGATAACCAGTCGGTGTAGGACTCAAGTAGACGTGAACAAGCTAACAACAACGTGAGTCACAATGGAACGTATGGACCCAGCAACTGCTTCGAAGAATTATAAACTAAGGAGAAGATACTGTGTTACTGATAGGCCGCAAAGGCGTTTAGGGAGAGCAGAGCTTAAAATCTTCTTATTCTTAACTCGGCGATAGATGGAAGTGAGTGGTCAACATGACACCCTGGTCAAAACCCCAGGTAAAAAAACCTGTTGCTCATTTTATTGGAGGCTGGGCGGGTCCCAGAGCCAATCTGGGCGAATCGGAGAAGAGAAAACTGATGTACGTTACTAGAGAAGGAAATATCTTATGTTACGTGCGATGTGTAATTACAGTATCGGCGATATTATTACTTACGTTTTTTTTTATCGCTGCACCGTGCATTTTGAAATCTACGTAGTTCACTCACCAACAAACGCACTATTTATTAACTTGTTAAAAGTTTTAAATTTAAATTAAAATACACAATAATATCGCTCCTACATGTTTCGGTTTTTAATGACCATCATCAGGGAGCTTTATCTATACCTAACTAAAGTTATATTTATGTTAAAACACTCGGTAAAATTACGTCGTTATATACAGGGTGTCCCAGAAGGAATGTGCCAGATTTCGGGAGAGTGTTCCTTATGTTAAACTATACCGATATAACCCAAAACACCTATGTCCAAAGTTGAACGGTCACGGAGATAATGGCCAGAGAAAAGTGTGGTCTTCTTGCGGGTCGAGGTACAATACGCCGTCCATGACGTCATACTTGTCCAATGCGCCTGCCCGACAACTAGACATCGTAATGCAGTGACCTTGGCGTGTGCGCTACAGCGCACGGTAGCTGTGACGTCACAAGATAACAGATCAGCTGCGGCCTG
>Ga0123355_10008676_pt1 | contig 15365 bp, 9 predicted proteins | sample TergutEmb28metaG_3_FD_89872 | JGI IMG/M metagenome (GOLD analysis project Ga0123355, IMG submission 89872) | Embiratermes neotenicus P1 segment gut microbial communities from Petit-Saut dam, French Guiana - Emb289 P1 | ecosystem: Host-associated > Arthropoda: Insects > Digestive system > Gut ... | reverse complement strand
TGAGGATGGACGTATTAACATCCGAAACATGTTGAGCACTAAATAAAGTAATAATAAAACAAGTGGCATCAAGTTGGTCTCTCTTTACTCAACTATCAAGATGATGCACGGTCCAATAAACATAAGAATTTGTGCATTAAGTTGGTTTATTACCAAGATTATACTGAGATGCACGGTCAGCAAAACATAAAAAAACCCCATGATTTTTTTTTGTATGTAGAAATATGAGATATATCACGCTGAATATCAGTCTGTGATGAACAGTACAGCTTCGTCTGCTAAAAGAATGGTATATAATCAGGTAATGCGTCTTAATCCTAAATTACAAACCTGTGGTCATAATTATTAATTCCCTGAAATTTCAGATTCAAATGTCACATTATGTATTTGGTTATAAACTTCACGTGCCGAACTTTATGTCCTCCAAAACAATTACGTTTGGCGTTATTAACACTGTGTTTGAGTAGCAGATAGTAATAAAAGCCGGGTTTCTTGCATTCATTTTCTTCAGCAGTCTGTTCATTAGCCATCTGTCGTTAAAGGATAAGAGCGAGTGGGAAGCAGTGGGGAAGTATTACTTCAGCGATTTGCAACATGCCGAGTTGTATTACGCTTGCTCTCAGGAGAAAGGTTCTTATCTCGCTTGGAAGAGACGACACTGGTAATGCTGTGATTTGTTTCGTACCCTTCTTGAGGTGGAGCATGGGCGGGAGAGTACAAGCCCTGTTAACTAAAGAGACATAGGAAGTGCAGCAAACCGTACAGCGCAGCAGAATTTCGCCTACGTATCAGAGAAGTCTGCTGCCCCACATTTTTTGATTCTACGAATTTTTTAAACCTTAAGATGAAGACAGAAACTTCTCGGCGATTGTTGATAAATTTATGCCGCTGTACACAGTGTAAAATAACAGAAGACGTCAAATCCCGCACTTGTTTGGTGTTTCTGTATGACTTTTATTAGGTTAGTGCCTGGCATTAAACGGCAAGGAATATACACTAATTATTTAAAACGCTGTGCTTATGGCAAAACAACTTAACATTTTTATTCCTTGACTGGCCTGGTTTTAGAAACGAATGCAAGAAGACAGCTTGTTATTTTACACAAAATTTTCGACCGCACTCACCTCTTTTTACCTAACTACTTTTATTTGATTTGTGCTATATTTATGGAAAGTACAATTATGTATTAAAACTTAATATTATTTTTTTCTAAATGCATTCCTATACCTCATTGTCATATGCTAATAATTTCTATGCTGAAAGCAGCCATGGCGGAGTAAACTTTTAAGCAGAATATTTTTACATATCAATTGTTAAAACCACTGCAAAACCAGTCAAAATATGTAATTCGAACCACGGTGCCTGTGAACGCCAATGATGTACTCATGTAACAATAAGTATGCTTTTATATCAGACCAGAATGTACTTTTGGCAGTAAAGGCTGGAACTACTAAATATTATGGAAAGTACTGAATTGGCGGAAAATTTGTGTTTCAATTCCCTGGGATATTTTTATAAAAGGAGGCATTAGGTGGTAGTGTTGAATAAAACTGTGGACGTCGACATTTCTACATAATCCTTTTATAATATGATTAGGGAGAACTGCGGAGTTACGGGACCGGGCATGATCACGCAGAAGCTTTCTCCCTTCTCCACTTCCTCTCTCCACATTCTTTCTCTTCATGCAAATATTTTAAACCCACTTTCAATGCTCCATCCTTTCTTAACTGTTCCTGTAACCGTGCTTTGCATTGACATCATACTGACCTAAAACTATTTCTATCTTATTGCAAAAACATAAAACTAGCGAGCTAATTTTTATTCGTTACTTATTTAACCACATTTAGCCAGTACAGTGTTAATTTAAAATTTAATGACAGTCTATGGAAGAAAATCTTGATTTATGAATGATATTAACTTTTCTCAATGATGTATGTTTTCTTCTGGGTAATTCCCCGGCGTCTGAATTTTATATGCTGACGTTTCGGAACACTGTGTGTTCCATCTTCATAGGCAAGTAGGTATGAAGTAACACTTCATACCTACCTGCCTATGAATATGGAACAGACAAAGTGTTCCGAAACGTCGGAATATAAAATTCAGACGCCGGAGAATTACCGAGAAGAAAAGTACAACATTCAGAACTCGGCGAAAGTTTTAAATCAAGAATAATTTTTCTCAACGTCGTAAATAAGTATTACATTTTCCTTTTTGACTGCTGTAAAGATTGAGTCAGGAATAATCTCCTAAATGCCCTTAAAAACTTATCAATTGATATGGCTTCATATTCCAGAGGACTGTAATATTTATGCAGGATAACTTGGGGAAAGCGAAAATTGGCATCAGTGTGTGGAGGTACAGCCCAACATTTGTTATGTTTGATTGCAGGAATCCACGCAGAATCCTTAGTGCAATAAGTGTTCATGCCAAGGTTAGAAAGCGGGTCCTTAGGAACTGAAGTTACCCTAGTTGTGACTACAAATTTACACAATTCTTACAGGATGTGGATGTTTCCTTCTTGAAGTCTGCATTTTAATACTAAAATGTGTGTACGTCTATGTGAAAGTGTCTTCTGCTTGTACCTCGTGCTCATCTGTAAAAGGAACAGTCTGTACCGAGAATTTAATCTTAATTTTCAAATTAATAAATATATGTGAACTTGAGGGTTGTTTGACCGTGCATCTTCCTCATGAAGGAAGGTCGTGTGTACGGTGCGGATGGTGCCGTGCCGTTCACGGCACCATCCGCACCGTACACACGACCTACGCAGCGGCTCTCAAGACCACCACTCATCCAAAAACTCGGTGCATAAAACCATGTGCTGCAACTCAACATCTAATGCTCCTGATGATGGACTTATGTACCCGAAACATGTCGAGCTAAGAATACATCAATAAAATTACCTAGTTGCATCAAGTTTTCATTTCACTTTTATTTCAAATATAAGTGCTATTAAGATATTTGTGCTTCTAAGTTTACAAGCAACAGTTCCTTCATTTGAAGGTTTTCAGAGAATCTGAAAATTCTGCACCGTATTCATGTCTGTAATAGGCTTGAGTAAAAAGTTGTATGTGTAATTTGTGGATATATTTATGACCTATGTCTATAACTAATTTTGCATGTCTAACTGCAATGGTTCAGTAGTTATTGCTGTCAGACGGAACTCTAAATGTGGGTTTCGCGTGTCCGGACAGTGTTATTTTATGTTATTTAGAAAAACGAGGCCTTCATACGTAAAAGTTGGGGACTTTTTTACTGAAGAGCTGCCTATTACCACACACACACACACACACACACACACACACACACACACACATACACATACACATACACATACACACACACACACACACAAACACACACACACACACACACACACACACACACATACAAGAAAGACCCTCATATTAATCGTTTGAAAGCTAAAATAAGTCCCGATTTTCCACAAAATTGAACTCCTACCTTACGAAATATGGCGTGTCTCTAGTGTAATACCAGTTAATGTCATGTAGTGAAATATTAGCTGTTTATTTCGAGAACCGAAAGAGAAATTTCAATAAATGGTAGGGGCGAAATGCGGAAATTTTACATGTTACAGCAGGTGTTTATACTTGACGTTGAAGGTTAAGTATAAACAGTGCCTTTACTACGTTACTAGCTTCTATGGTCCTCATGTTTGTAAAACAGGTGACGGGGATTTTTGTATAGTTGCCTGTAGTGTGATGTGTATGATCATCTTCATATGCACCTGCTGTATTCTCAGTGAGCTTCATAAAACTACCTCTGTCCATTCAATAGTTTCAGGGCACCAAACCACAAAGACATAATACGTATATCAATCTGTAAGTTATATCTATACAGTATGGAAAGTAGGATACAGAAAGTCTACAAACATTTTGAAGCTGTAGTGTTGTCGAAGTCGACGTACCAACTTCTATGCAAGGCTTTACCAAAAATATCCACATTTTATTCAGGAGATCCCAGGGATGAACATCTCCTCAGCAACGACAGAAGGCGTCGCAGGGATATACGTAAAACGTAAAGTTTTTTAGCTCTTTAAGAGAGTATGTTATAACTTGCTTACATTATCTGGAGACAACTGCAAAAATTCGATACAGAATGCAAAACCAAACCTGCGACATCCGGAAATGTAAGCAGTAGTGCTTACCATCATATTCCAAAATTTCTTCTTCTTCTTCTTCTTCTTCTTCTTCTGTTTGTTATTCTTTTCTTCTACTTCTGTTTCTTATCCTTTTCTTCTCCTGTTTCTTCTTCTTTTCTTGTTCTTCTGTTTTCTTCTGTTTCTTTTTCTTTTCTTGTTCTTCTGTTTCTTCCTTTCTTCGCCTTTTTCTTCTTTTTCTTCTTCTTCTTCTTCTTCTTCTTCTTCTTCTTCTTCTTCTTCTTCTTCTTCTTCTGGCGTTACAACCATTGGTGAACCGTAGCCTCTTCCAAAATTGTCCTCCACTCTTCTCGGTCTTGCGACTTTCGTCTCCAGTTCCTCACGCCCATCTTCTTTAGATTTTCTTCAACTGACTCAAGCCACCTTTTCCTACACTTCGAGTACCGTCTGGTTTAAGAAGAGTAAGCTTTTCGCAAGGATTCAGTTCTTGCCCGAATTCCCTTTACCGTCACCGTAAAATACATTATTGTATGAAATGTAAGTTGGAGGATACTATTAAGACGGATCTTCAGAAATTGGGATATGTGGGCATGAACTGGATCGATCTGGCTCAGGATAGGGACAGGTGGCGGACACTTGTGAATGCGGTAATGAATCTTCGGGTCCATAATACGTGGGGAATTTCTTGACTAGGTGAGAACTGATTAGCTTCTCAAGAAGGACTCTGCTCTGTGGAGTAAGTAAGTAAGTAAGTAAGTAAGTAAACAAGTAAGTAAGGTATGAAATGAATAATTTTGAAAGCGTTGAGCACTTATACTACCGAGTGCGAAGAAGACGGCCTAACCTTCTCCTTAACGATTGCTAGGCAATGTGTCTTTAGAAGTTGGCATTAATCAGTGACAAGATGTAGCTGTGTTGCTGTGGTCCCCTCTGATAGCAGCAGCCAATGATTTGATTTGTGGTGTCATCTGCTCTAGATCCATCTAGAGTACAGATCAACACTATGGCTAAGAACTATTTTATCAAATGTTATATTCTAATAAAAGAGGTAAAATATCTGATATCAAAGAATTATTTTTAAATATATAATTTATGACTGTTCCCAGTGTGTTTCCGTTTCAAAAAACGCCCTATGTTAAAAATCCCTCAGTATGCGTTTGCTGAATGCTTTGTTAAGCGACCGGTCCGCTTCTAATGCTTTAACGTCGGTCATTCGAAAAATTGCTAAAAGCACATAACTTTGTGTTGATCAGAAATGTCACAGAACGTTTTTCGTGTATCCACCCTAGCATATTACAGAAAATCCTTGCTAAGAAGCTAATTGCTATTGGGCTTGTCAATAAATCTTCCGCCTTCTTATGGGTCCCTACCATTTTTAACCGTGTATCATGATCCGCTACTGGGCCCTATACTGAGGAGATACAGTGCAACCTGATATATCAAATCATATCGTTAAGATTTATTTTAATATTCGTTTCTCCCCTGAAGCACGTGACTCCCAAATTGTCCCTTTTCTTCAAGGTTTACAATTCAACTTTTGTACTCACTGATCTCCTCCTTGCTGCATTCTATATTATTACTTTCTATGACGTCACTGTTAATTTTACTATGCCGCGTTTCGTTTTGAATGCCATTTCGCGAGGGTATAAAGTGTCGCGTCCTAACATTCACCGAACCAGACCGAATAAATTCCATTAAGATAATATTTTCAGCTGAAGGGTTCCAATGGTTCCAGCTCTCTCCTCGCCCCCCCCCCCACATAATTGCAGATTAATTACGGTTGCATTATACCTTTTCTTATACTTGTCATAGTTTACAAATTACATGTTTACACCTTTTCTGCAGGCGACGTTTGAATTTAAGTGTGCCCTACCGTATATGGGGGCCGGGTAGCTCAGTCGGTATAGCGACTGAATACGGGCTGGATGGTGCGGGATCGAATCCCGGTGTGGACAAGAATTTCCGTCCGTTCAGACCGATCCTGGGGCCCACCCAGCCCCCTGTAAAATGGGTACCGGGTCTTTCCCAGGGGTAAAGTGCGGCCGGGGCTTGCTGTTCACCACTCACCCCCTTCTAGTGCCGCAATAATGAAATAGTAAAGGAATACCTCTACCCACCATCTGGGCCACACCGAGCCTGTAACGGGATCACTTTACCTTTACCTTTACCTATCGTATATATGCCTAAAACTCAGGAGCCCATTTGTATGTGACACCCCTCGAAACTGAAATGAGCGTTTCTAATTTGATGGATGACATGCCGTTGTGCTTATAGAATATTTAAAAACAAAACGTCTTTCTACCTTCCAACACACCCACTGATTTTTTTTTATTTTAACACAACTGCATGTTTCGTTCATTAACGACCATTATCGGACTACCAATACGAAATCTCAAAGTAAGGAAATTAAAATGTAATACACGTATATTCACTCTATGGGATCCAATGACTACATTAGTTATTGTAATACAAATTGTAAACAATTGTAAAAGTTGGTAAAGATCAGTTGTAGACTGGTAGTTGTAAGAATTCTAGACGTATATGTGTAACAATTAAATTATTAGGTTTAAGTTAAAAATTATAAAAGTAACATGTATATATGTATATATAATTGGCGTCATGGCGCCGGGTACACGATTTGAAAATAATGGTATGTTATTATCATATTGAAGCAGTACGGTAGGCAGCATGAGGTAATACAGATATTTTATTTTCCGTCATGTATCTGCCTTTCCTGTTTCTTAACTTCCAGTTCAAACCGACAGCGTTCAGTCTCATGGAAATCTGACGTTACGAAACGATCATTACAGTAATTAGAGGACGGTATCTGTCGATAGTGTAACTACATCACCGCAGCAACAGCACAACCTTCTGTGAGCGGGTGGTTGGTAACGTGCCCCTGCACCTGCTCGCTCTCTTGATTAACTTCGGCATTCAGAGCGAACAGAGACTTGCCCACCCGGTGCCACTGCGTTCAGGCAGAGGAAATTTGCTGCCCATCTTACTAAAACGGCGCTTACAGTCTTTAGGCAACCACGGTATTTGCTCAGCGGAAACAAGATATCCACCTTGTGGAGCAGAGATAATAGCTTCATATATCTTCTTTAATTGAACACAGAGATTTAAAAAGGAGGCTAAGAAAGAGAAGAAAAGGAAGAGAAATTACACAATTCGACTGCCTTATCCTCAGGGCTAGGGGATACATTTCATAAAAGGAGGTTAATGGGCACCAATAGACCATAACTTTATGCAGAGCTGCAGGAAATGAAGTTTTCTAGTGAAGGGGTTATTATGTCCCTGTCGCCAATCGTGTACATCTTAGTAAATTAGAAAGAAGCGCTGTAGTAGGAATACTTCATCACTGCAGCTCTTCTTGGAGTCGGTAACCATTCAGAAGGAACAGACCGGTAGCAGTGTATGTTGCGGGTAAGACAAAGGTTTCTCACTATATTCAGACTACAGTACCAACAAAAGAAGACGAAACGAAGCCATACTGTCACAGTCTTTTGTCTTCCTTTGAGGATTTCAAGAAGTTATAGATGAGGCAGGAAAAGATGCTACTGTTGTCTCAAAACGGCGCCCCTGCTTTATGGGTAGAATCGTCGGTAGAGAATTAGCCTAGAGTTTTGTCCCAGACCCTCAAATTACGCACTAAATTCGGATATTTCTCTTTTTAGGAAGTGTGAGTTCTCTAATTGTCCTAGTACAATGAAGTGTTATTTTCTACTATCCGATAAACACAGCTATACAGAGAGTATAAAATAACACTTGATAGATAAGAATACACTACAGGAAGATGTCGGTTAGCCATCTCGAGCAGGAAGAGATGTATTAAGAGCAGCGAGTGAAGAAGTACTCGCGCTTATGTGGAACTGTATTCGCTAGTGGCTGTTATTCTGAAACAAGTGAACAGATTTTTACAGTTTATTGGCCTATTTCTGTAAGACTAATTTTTTAGTATTATCCTACAGCACATATCTAGGTATCGCAAGCGATCTGTTCCTTTTTGGCTTTCGGACTAAATACTTACACGCAGTTCTCAATTAGTGTTGCATTCTACTTATCCCGACAATCGAAATTTCGGTTATTTCATCACCGAAATCATATTTATTGAAGAGTACAGGTTATGGGGCTCCTCATTTTGCAGTTTTGTCTATTTTTCTAGCATGTTCTAAGCAGCGCTCTGTTCTCAGGCTTGTTCAGTCACTGCGAGATTTGGGGTTCTCACAGTGCTGACTACGAAGAATTCTGTCTTTTGGGATGTAACTGTGTTTAATCTCGTACAAATTCATTTACCTTTTGCGGGGAAGTAGTGCCTACTTCTTCACTGTAGAAGGTGGAGAGAATACGTTCCACGCAACATCGTTAAATTTGTATTAGGTCACACGACAAAACATACCAGCTACTGATAATCGTCATACAGAGTCTTTGCTCTTTTCTTACCTTGCCCTTTCAAAGGAGAGACAATAAATATTGTAATGGAATAAAAGTGTAAAATTGTTCCTGTATACGCCATGAAGTCATGTGGGGGACTGGAGGCGTAGCTTTGTACGTTATTAGCCTTGGTGAAGGTTTTTGAGTTATTATTTAGCCTAAAGATGCTGTCAGTTGACGAGTTTAAGAAGCCGTTGTGATAGATAAATGAAGGAGTATGGAGCATTGGTAGAATGATACCTGACAGGGAGACCGATCGCTCGGCGGAAGACCTGTCAGGATGCCACAGTGTCTGCCACAAAATTCCACACAGACTAAGGCCAGGGAATAAAATCCGGTCTCCGCGATGAGAAGGCTGCAACTAACCGCCTGAGCCAGGTGAGTGGTCAGGTTGACGCCCGGACGACTTTAGTCCCTTAGGAGCCTGTCTCAGTACCCACTGTATAGGACTCTGTTCAGACGCTACTGCTGGTTTGGACGTTTTGAAGCAGAATAAGATTTCTTACCTCTGGCAAGAATCGAAACACAGTTAATCGGACGTCCATTCCCGTAGCATAGTCACTATACCAACTGAGCTGTCCCGGCCTCCACTAACATGTAATGGCATATTAATTTTATAAATCTGATCCCGTAATGCTGAGAAAACCCCACTTGGAAACACGGACTTAAATTTCGTATAATAAAATTTATTTATGCGCCAGTAAATTTTAAGCGGAATAATATAAGGGCTGTAGAAGAAGAAGAAGAAGAAGAAGAAGCAGAACAGATTGGAATGATAAAGGCCTGGTTCGTGGGTATTTAACGACACTGTGCCAAACTCAAGTGTTATTTATGAGGTAAGAGTACAGTTTCGCATGTCGAAATGGGAGGGACAGAAAAGGATTATTTCCTTTATTCGTTTCAGACACTGGAGAATCGATAGAGGAGTTTTGAGGACAACCGCCACCCAGACCGCCCGAATAACTGCCAGTCTCGAGTGCTGATGTACGTGGCCACACTCACGATGTAAATTTGCACGAGTCTGTAGGCATAACCCGCTAAATTTTCCTCTAAACTATGCATTCAATATCACAACTCCCAACGTCATATCACTTTTCCTTTGTCCATAATGCCTTCTAGAATTTGAATCTTCACCTTGTAGGGCCTCAAACCCAAGTATTTTCGACCGAATTTGATTCTATGTGACATACATGCAGATTGGACAGAATTAATCTCCATGTGATGCGAATGTAAACTGAGTGGACAGTTGTAATCGTAGAAAAGAGCCACTATTATTACGATGGTCAATTAATTGTTCCAGAATATTTTGTATTACATCATTTTCTGCTTTATTGTGTCCTTATTTTTTCTTAATGTTTATACTTTCATTTATTTAACTCCATTTCTCTTTACTTCAGTTTTCGTTTTTTATCTCAGTAATTAACCAACTTGATGCACAAAATTTTTGTTTTACAATAAGTTTATTTCATTCCTCTACATGTTTCGAGCACATGTGCTCGAAACATGTAGAGGCATGAAATAAACTTATTGTAAAACAAAAATTTTGTGCATCAAGTTGGTTAATCATTGAGATAAATATACTGAGATGCACGGTCAGCAAAACGTCAAAAAAAATCAGTGTTCGTGTCATTTTCATTTATTTCCTTTATTCTCTTCTAACTCTACTTCACGCATGTTTACTTCCTTCTTTTACTTTCCTTTTCTTCACGATTTTTTTTGTTTCTTCCAGGCACTTTTGCAAAGCAATGTGCGAAATCGACTACAGACTTCGTGAAGTATCTCCGTCTGTCTGTCCGTACGGATCAGTTTGTCTCCCACTGGACGGATTTTCGTAATATTGGACATTTTTTATGAAATTTATCGACGCATTCGTATGTCTTTTAAAAAAGTGAAAAATAACGAACTTTTATGAAGACTTAAAGTTATGTGATTTTTCACTCTTACAGAGAAGAACTAATATCTCTATGAGATGCAAACTGAGACTTGAGCAATAATTGACCACCTAATTCCCTGCCTTTTACAAGATAAGCAGAAGATGTAGGATATTCCGCCCAACAGAAGATACATACAGGAAACGCGATGTCGCACCATTTACGAAACACAAGAAAACCCAATTTCGATGCTTTCGAGATAAGTAAAGACATGTCTTCTGACCTGTAGCATAAGAAAACCCTACGCAAAGAATCAGAAACAAAATTAATTTTTAGAGCTGTGACACATACGCTATAGCATGTATTGATCTGCGAGTGTTTTGCCAGAGATATCTTTACTGGGATCACCATACAGAATGAAAAAACGAAAACCCTTGACCAACGTACTGTGACTTCCAGGCACACCAAACAAAGAACAACGAATCTGTCAATACAGAAGGCCGCTTTATAACAGTCACATGTATCAACTACACTTTTTGCTTTAACCTTGGGAGTTTCGGCGAGATTCCATTAGCGAATATAATCAGCGAGCATTTCTGATTGAATGTCCTTTTCAATTGGCCTTTTATCACATCATAACTTTTTGTTCCCTCTGTATATTTTATCTACTTGAGCTTTACGTATCGTGGCTTACCCGTAGGGGTATCAATCGGGTGGTATTTTGTGATTAGTTCTGGTCCGTCCCCAAAATCATAGCATGAATTTTATTGACACTTTTCTGGCATGAAACTCTATCTGGGATCTTATGAATTATGATGGAACATAGGAACAATCGCGTGTCGTTATCGAAAAACTGACTTCAAAGATTTTCATACTGGATTTATCCATAGATTTTTATGTTCAATAGAGCCGTATGTTTCATGCGATCGGTTTATACATTTTGAGAGTTCTACTGCGCTTCTTTCTGGAATCAATTTCATTTTTAAAAGATCTGTGTTTTGTTAGTGCATCATGTTTATATAACATTTAAATTGACATTTATTACTTTATAGCATTAACACAAAAATACTATAAATACTGAAGTGTATTTTATGTGAATTTATTTAATCTCAATCAAAGATTTATGGAGTACAAAACTGAATTTTTAATAAAATCGTTGTATATCGGGCAGACGGGCTGAACGTTTGGTAAGAAATGGCCGGTGTGTTGGGTGTATAAATCTCGTAGAACGGAAAGCATGTTTGTAGTATAAGAATGTGCTAATACATAATGCAAAGCACTGTATTTGACCTGTTGAATTTGTGTTTCCTCAGCGCCTTAATACGTACGTTGAGTAAGGAAAATGAAACCATAAAAATGTTAAATATTTCATGCGGGCTTCCGGCAGCATCAAGCGAAACACAAGGGTCATACTTTGGGGGAACTGTGCAATAAACCTGCGAGGTAAAGTTGTTTAAAAAATTGAAGGTAGTGGGAAGATTAAACGTAGACGCAACAAATGCAGTTGCGTGGGGCGTAGAAGGGAATAAGGTCTATTTTCATTGCAAAATTTGTGGTCGACTTTAGACAACGGTATGTAAACATCGAAAAGAAGAAGTTGATATTTTCCACAAACTTAATTTTCACAGTACCTTGAACAAAGTTTTTTTTTTGGCGAATTTCGTTATAATTCAGCCAAAGAAGTAGCTGAATTCTTTACAAGTTTTAAGAATTCTAAAGCTTATTTCTCCCCTGTCACTTAGTGAATTTTAAGTGCAACATTTCAAAGAACAAAACTTGCTTTTATAATTTGTTCAAGATATTGACCTGTAGACACTGGGGTAAGACGGGTGGATCTTGAGGCTCACCATTCTCTTCCACCAACTGCCAATATGGGATATAACAATGAGTAAAATTGTACATTATTTCTCCCACAGTCTTCATGACGGGACTCGTAATTAAGCAAAGGCAGGGCTTTGCATTCGCACTGTCTAACATCTTATAGAAGAGATTGGCCTTTAGCCTTTAGACTTTCCCTGTTCTGATCCTATGTAAAGGAAAGACATCCTTTTTTAGTACCCGTTAAGATAAAAGTTTATGCTCAAGGAAGTTCATTAAGAGTTCGATTTGAGTTAATTCGTACTTCGTTCGGAGTCAAAAGACCCCAACTCCCGTTTAGTCATTCCTGACGCGACCTCCTGGTGCGGTATCTTTCTTGAAATGGTAGTAGTTGCTCAGCTGGTCTAAGATATTTCTTGTTTTTATGGAGGGCGAAAATTTAATACCATTTTCAAATGACTCTTAAAATAAAATCTATCCTTCACTTGTTTTTTTTTTCTTCGAATTCATGATTTTATGCCTTATGACAATAAACGCCTCTAATTGTTATCTTACCTTCTTTGCACAGTTCTTACAAATATTCTCTTTGCTTCAGGTTTTCAACTTAAATGTTATCCACATTAAAAATTTTACAGTTACTAGTCTCATTCGCTGCTTTCTCCTATATTTAATTATTCCATCGATATTTTGTTCTGTTTGCTGAGCTGCTTGTTATGCACTTTTCTGCATTCCACTGTTTCTCCTGCAGTGTCACTAGTAGTGCCCCACTATAGAAACTCTGTTGTTTCTCACGGTATCTGTATACTGTGTTTTAAATGTGGCCAGCAATAGCTTCTTCAACGACCTCTTATTTGTGCCATTTAATGCGGAATGTAGACTTACTAGACGTGCCTAATAACATCCGAATAAACATCTCCATGGATCGGAGACATTTTTGAGAGGCAAGCTTAAAGGTTCATTACCGCGCTCAACAGAGGTTGCTAACCACCCTATCCTGGAACAGGTGAACTGAGTTGATATTTCTGTAATAAAAACCAACTTCATGCGCTATTTATCCTCAGTTTATTTAGTCAGTCAAACCTCTACACGTTTCGGGCATATCTATAGCCCATTATCAGGATATAAACTGTATATATACAAAAATTGGTACGTGTTGTGCTTTTCAGTTTACTGGCTGTTCAAATCCTCCTGTACGATTTGTGTAATATCTATTTTCACATTATCCTCCCACTTCTGCCTACGACTTCCGAGTCCTTCCTGTTGTTTCAGATTTTGCCACCAAAACTCTGCACATTTTCCTTCCTCTTTCATGTCATATTACTTATTTTAATTAGTATTTCTGATTAACGTCATTATTTCGGTGCAATTGATGCTTAATCCATTGATGCCTAACGACCCCTATAGTGGTCGTACCGCACCGCTAACCTCCAAATGTTGCATTTTATATATTTATTCAACAAATACAGGTACTGAATATTTTAAACATGGTATATATTATCTGTTTTTTTCTCTTCAAAATGAAATTTGTTTCATAATTCTAAAGCATTTGGTTCCTGTTTTATTCACATTTTATATACAGGGTGTGCTAAAATTAAAAAAAATAATTCTGGCGCCAAAAGGTTAATGCGTATCCGTTTTCACTACCAAGGGAACGGATTGTTCTTTGATATGAATGAGTGATTACATCTTATTTATGGATTCACGGGTTAGTTGGCTGTGGACTGAAATGGCACCTGGACGTCAGCTAAAAATGGGTAAAAACATTTTGTTTTTATATCTGTATGTTTTATCTCCGAAGCCATTGCAGAATTTTTCTATATTACTACAGGTATTGCAGTCAAAAATAACAATTCTTTATTACTTATATCAATAAAGCTACATGTTTCGGTCACTCTGTCGGACCAAAACAAGGCATGAAAACATACATATCTAAAACACCAGTATGTTTGCAGGTTGAATATTATTAATTGGAGAGCTTACAAATATTACAATAAACTGTAATATTTTAAATGTCAAATTAATTTTTCGGGGATATAAGGCTGCATATATCGATATATAGGTACCAAAACAAAACTTCCCTAAAGATGAAGGAAGCGAACTCCTCCGAAATGTTGCTTAAACTGTGTCAAATTACAGAAGTCTGAAATTTAAAAGCAGGCAGCAGTTTTACTGATTTTCGTCTGTCAGGAAGGTTAATGGATATCTCAGTTTCATAACACCGTGTGGAAGGTGAAAATCGAAACCAGGTCTATTGCGGACGTGGCTGTCTGTTGATGCATGAAGACTCAATTAACTGTGCAACAGGACGAGGGCCGAGAGTGTACCCCCTTATCTCTCTGTGCACAGCCCCGCCAGAGCACCAAATCCCCCACACAGTGTAAGCCTGGCTGCTCCCCCTCTATTAGGCGCAGGAATTATTGAAATGACGCTGAAAATTACCATTTCTCTCCATCCACTAGACAGACAGACAGATAGCCTCTCTTCACATGGATTTTCTTGGTTCGTTGATTGGCTGGTCGGTTTCATGTCACGTCGAATTGGTTTAAGCGCTACTCTTGTGACAGGTGGATTTTCAGTGTTTTTGCGTCCCTTTTTGTCGTAATAACACCAATCTGTAAACCCCGCACTACATGTTAAAAGTGAACTGAATTGGCATATCCTTTTGGGAATAAAACATGTGCTGAGTTGCGTGGAAAAATACAACCCTGTGTACCTCTCCACAAAAGGCGAAACGTATAAATTTCAGTATTATAAATCGGAATTTATATGAGGGTGCTTCGTGATAAAAAAACATACTATATGTGAAATATTGACTTCTCTGTTACATTCCTTGTGTACATAATTCTTTTTACATTTATTAGTCCAGTGCAACACAAACCGGTATAGCTGACTCATTGGTTTATGGTTTAATGGCACGTGACAGGTCAAGACAGGCTTTCGCCCCAGCTAGCCTCCTGTCTAGTAAGTTATGGGGATGAAACTGTTGGACAGTCCTTCTGGCATAGGATGTTCCTATTGCCTGCGGTTCCGAGGTTCAAGACTCACGAACATTCACCTTCTCTACCCATACATGATATACGGATAACACTCCGTCACGAATTTCTTGGGGGGGGGGGGGGGGA
>Ga0123355_10008675_pt1 | contig 15365 bp, 13 predicted proteins | sample TergutEmb28metaG_3_FD_89872 | JGI IMG/M metagenome (GOLD analysis project Ga0123355, IMG submission 89872) | Embiratermes neotenicus P1 segment gut microbial communities from Petit-Saut dam, French Guiana - Emb289 P1 | ecosystem: Host-associated > Arthropoda: Insects > Digestive system > Gut ... | reverse complement strand
CTGGCCATTATCTCCGTAACCATTCTACTTTGGACATAGGTGTTTTGGGTTATATCGGTATAGTTTAACATAAGGAACACTCTCCCGAAGTCTCACACATTCCTCCTGGGACACCCCGTATATTACAAAATTATATTACAAATAATTTGTTGGTACAATAATAAACATTAAACAATCAAAATGCACGTTATGAACTTAAAAATAATTGGTGCTCAACAAGCATGAATTCACAACATCTATACGAATGTATAGCTAAAGATATTGAAAACAAATGCCGTAATATAGTTCAACAAAACACGCAGAACCAAACAATTAATGCCCAAATATATCCGCACCAAGCAGCACTTGTAATATAACTTTGACCTACCTACCCACCCACTACCTACCTACCTACCTACCTACCCACCCACCCACCCACACACCCACCTACCTACCTACCTACCCACCCACCCACCTACCTCCCACGTGCGCGCGCGTGCGCGCGCGCATGCGCGTGCGCATGTGTGTGTGTGTGTATGTGTATGTGTGTGTGTGCGTGCGTGCATTTGTCGGTACAACAATAAATATTAAACACCACTACTTTACGACAGTATAAATAATGTGCAAAACTTTTATTTCAAATCAAGATAATCGCTACTAAATAATTTTTCCAGGCAGTTATAATGTCCTGTAACAACACAAGAACTGTGTATTTTCTACATACAACAACCACTAACTCACCAGCACAGATATAATCCAGAGTGCCATAGCTCCAACACCCAGTTTGTGATGTTTGGAATACTGTACATTCTGGTATGATACTGGAAGTTTGAGGCTGTGCAAGAACCTGGTGAACATCAGTGGGATGTATGGCTCCCAGTCAATATAGCCAATACTGCACCGTGCGAGCCGTGCCATGAGCCGCATCATGTCTCCTTCCCAAGCTGGTGCATTGTGACACACCTCCCACAGATGCATGAATTCATGGAACCACAGCTGGTGCCCAAAGCAGCTCTTTTCAGGCGAAAGTGAAATTGGAAGAAACCACTCCAGCATTTGCAATGCAGTGCATATCGTGTTGGAGTCAAACGGGCACAGCTGTGGTCGGAACATGTCCAGCATCTCCTGTGTTGCTGACGTAGGGAAATAGCTGCAACAAAGTTCATAACGACTGCTCTCTGTGTCTTCAGACCCATGAGTCAAATGACCGTCTGTGGAACTTTCCCTCTTAGTTTGAGGATATTTATAGCTTATGGGCCTTGCAATGGCCCAAGCAGTTACTCGCCAACCTCTCACCACAGAGGTCAGTCCATGCAGAATTTGCACTGGACAAAGTGGCATTGGGACAGGATTTTCTCCAAGTACTACAGCTCTCCTCTGTCAGTGTCATTCCACTTACTGATGCTACACAGTATTGGCAACTGACAGTGTGACAAATAACACACTTGAAAAAATAACAAGACAGGCAATGTACGTACAATGTAACACTGAGGTGCGTCCGTGTAATCATTCTTGCAGTGGAAAAGCAATAAGTATTACATATTCTGAGTGTGTGTTTATAGCTTTAGTCATCCAGCATGCTAAGCACATGCATTGTATTTTATTATCAACTGTGGTGTGTCAAGCTGTACCATATTTTTTCACAATATCTTATAAATGGCACAATTTTCAGAATAAAAAAGTAGTTGAACATAAAATGTTTGTTTAGATTTTTTCTACAACTTTTGTCTGAAACATTTCTCATTCTAAGAAATCAACAAGATACTATCATAAACATACATAGGTATTTGTGTCAAGCACCTATTATTTTTGTCAGATTTTAATCAACCTTGATTTTCTTGAATGAATATCAAAAATAGCCAAATATCAAATTTCAAGAAAATCCATCCACTGACAGCCGAGTTGTTCCATGTAGATGGACAGTCAGACAGACAGACATGACAAAGCTAATGGTCACTTTTTTCAAATTTGTGATGTCTAAAAAGGTTGTAATGTGTAGCTAATTATGTTGGCCTCTATGTCATGGGCAAATCCCAAAACATGAGAAAATCTCATTGTGACCACTTGTTTTGGACATATCTGAACCTTGTTCAAGAAAGAAATGCATTATATCATTTACCTAGAGACAAATGGTACAGAAGAATCAGACATTACACTACTTTAGTCAAATAAACAGTACTTCTCTCATCTCAGCCAGGAGACCAGCTAAACTGAATGACTATATGTGGCAACACTCAGCCCTGCCATGAAAATGCTGGGATTGTATGCCCAAATTGGGCCATAACTGCTTCCTTCCATATCCTTCCCAATTCCATAAGTATAATGGAACATCCTAAATGACTCTATTGTAACATATTATATATCATGTTTGAGCAGTCAGCACTACTGATTCATAATTGGGTTCATACACTGGACAGTCAACCAGATATCCGAAATGTTGTTTTCTTTGTTTTCTGGGGCAGTCATGTTGGTTTTAACACAATGTTTCGGCTAATTTGCAATTTGCTAAAATACTGGTGGAAGGGGCAGCTTTCTCATTAAAAAATAAGTGTAGTTAGAAAATACCAGTCAATATAAAACTTTCTTATTTTGATGGGACAGAGTATATCACTCTGCTTAAAAGTGTGACCATTCTGCCTCCATATTTAATTATGCTTTAACCCCACCATTTCCCCTTTACTTTTGTACCAATTCACTTCTAAGCCTGCAGAGCGCATCTAATGACCTACAGAAACAGTATTCTAAACCAATTCCCAATTTTCAGTATGTCTTAGGTATGAACTCAAAGGAGCCACATAAAAGGGCAAGAGGGAATATCCTGAAAGCATATGTGACAAAACATGGACTTTCAAAGAACAGGTTATTGTGATTCATGTGCATTAAGGAATCATGGGATCTGGGCCACTGAAGACTCTCATGTGAATACAATTACCCATAAGACACATGTACTTACAATTTGGGAGAAACATACTACACAGCTCTACAACTGACCTAATGGACCAGAAAACCTGTAAGTTGAACCCAAAAAGGAAGCAGATACAGACCAGATGCACCCTTATATCTTGCACATTGAAGTGGAAAAATCTACGAAGGAAAGTGGGAGACATACCTCAGGATGTACTCAAACTGTTGTCAGAAGATTCTCTCCAACTAATGACACAACTGATCAACAACATACATGAAACTGGAGAATGATTGCCTTAAAGAAGAATGCGCCTCACTGCACATGCATCAAAGATAGCAGCAAGAAAACTTGGTAGAAGGCTTTAAAAGATGACTATGGACAAACTTAGCAAAGATCAATTTGGATTTAGAAGAAGAGGAGGAACTACTGATGCAACCAAGATGCTACGAACAATGTCAGAGTAAACTCTGGACATAGATAAAGAAATCTGTTCTTGCTTCACCAACTGGCAGGAAGTATTTCACTGTGTAAACTGGACCAAATTAATGTAGATGCGCTGTTATAGAGGGAGGAAAATAAGATTACTCATTTAAATGTACGCGTATCAGAGTGTTAAAGTAAAATTGGACCAAGGAGATAAAACATGTGTGGAGACTGGAAGGGAAGTTGGAGAAGAACGCTTTTTGTCACCAATTTAATACAAGCTGTACAGTGAGTACCTTAACAAAGAAACTTCTGAAGGGTATGGAGACTTCAAAATAAGACAACAAATAATTGCAATGTGAAATATGCAGAAGATTTCGTATTAATGGCTTAGGATGAAATGGTACTACAGTGCATAAAAGATGGCTAAATGAAGTGGGAAGACCTACTGAATGGAAATTAATGTGGAAAACATAAGGTAATAAGAATCTCTAGGCAACAATCCCCAATACAGACCATGTCAGCGTATTAACAACTGGAGAATGTAGAATACTTCAACAATCTGAGTAACCTGACAACAAGTCATGCAAGATGTGTGTGAAATCAAACCCAGGATTGCCATGCCAAAGCAGCATTCAACAGAAAGAAAGCTCTTTTCACCAGCAAACTGGACTTACATTTAAGGACAACGTTATTAAATGCTACAATTACAGCATAGCTCTATATGGTACCGAAACTTGGGCACTTTGGAAAATAAATGAGAAATACCTTGAAAGTTTGAAGTGCTGGAGAGGGATGGAGAATATCAGTTACAGTGAAGGTGTGAAATATGAAGATGTGTTATATACAGTCAAGAAGAAAAGGAACATTATGTATAAAATAAAAGAAAGGAAGGCTAGCTGGGTTGGTCACAGCTTGTGTGGGAATTGCCTTCTAAAACATGTTATCAAAAAAAAAAAAAAAACTTTCTAAAACATGTTATCAAAGAAAAAAGAAACTGAGAAAGATGTAAGCAGCTGCTGGATAAAGTCAAGGAACAGAGCAAATACTGGAGTTTGTAAAAAGAAGCAATAGACTTTGTGGAACTCACTATGGAAGAGATTATGGATTTCTTGCAAGACAGACTATGCAAACAAGTGACTGAATGGTGAATGCAGTTTAAGAGTATTGGACAAGAAAAATGTGCAAAATATCATGCAGTAGCTATAGCCTGGGGCATGCATCCTCAAATTATATCAGGTTCCAAGCAGCACTATGCAGCTGTCTGTGCTAGTTTGCAGAGGTCATGTACGCAGAAAGCAGAAGGGAGTAACAGGGGTGCCCAACACCATAACACACACCACCATTCATTACTACCATCGCACACCACATTCCAACTATCACACTGTAGGGAAAACAGTTGGGTACTTACTGTCTAGTAGAATGAACCAGTGTGTTCAGAGTGCTGTCAAGCGACCTGCAACAGATATCACAGCACTGACAGCAGGTTGATGCACACTCTTGATGCAAGAGAGTATAAAATGGCACAAGGGCACTCTTTGCCTTTTCCAATTCATAATCTATTCCTGATAATTCTCAACTCCAAATAAAAACTCTTCTTACTGCCATTAGTTTTTTGTACCCCCTTTAAAATACTAAAATATCTTTGTCTAAAAATGTCACAAGAACACAATCCACTTGAACCCCCCCCCCCAAAGCTGCAGTGTTCAGAATTCAAACAATGCATAACTATGAGGCAAAATTTGTCAGTATAACACAAGCTACATTAACACAGAGACATATATCTGACTTGCTGAATTATACCAACATCTGCAGTCATTATACCATACAATAAAAGGATTCCTGCTTACGAAAAGTAGCGGTACATGCCGACAGCACGCATGCTACTGGACATGATGCGATTACAGATGTCATACAGTGGCCTCCATGGGAGTTCCAGTTGGTCTGGAGAGATCAGCTCCTTCTTCCTGCCAACAAAGTGCATCACAGATGACTTAATTTAACCCACATAGGAAATATTTCAGTGTAAGGCCAACGATCAGTGAATAAAAATGGCATGACAGTAAACTGTCCAAGTACATTTCTCCACTGCACATGCACACAAGAGTTAATTTTTGTATTCCAACAAAATACTGTGTTTACTCTGTGCATCCATGTGTGAAAAAATACACAGGACTTTCTTATACAGATGGCAAATAACTCACTTCAGAAGAGCAATCAGTGTATGAGCAAACTTGCTGACCAGCCATGGCTCTAGGTTAGGAATTGTAACTAGTTGATACAGCAGATGAATAAAGGTCAGGTGGTCCTCCTTCGAAAACTTCATTCCAAACAACTTCACATACCTACAAAAAAAGCTCATGACTAAAACTGAAACCATGACGTATGCAAGCAGTGCTAAACTTTCCTCCATAGCAAATATATTTCAAACAATTTCCCAACATTCTAGCAGTTACTGAGATAAAATCAAAACAATTCTTATGCATACATCAGCAACGGGAAACATTCCCGCATACAAAATTAAAGAATTCTAAGTTCACAATGCCATAATCAAGAGTTTATTGAAACCCCACAATAATACCGATTGCAAGAAATATTTCATAAATATAACAGGTGGCAATGGGAAGTAGAATTTTCTTGCAAGTAAAGTGGGTTAAAGTACCTACTCTCTCACACGTTTCGTAAAATTATTAATTCACTAGATGTCACCACCAAAAACATATTTTAAAATGACTGTTCAGTAACATATCATACTTCAACAATCTGGCCGTCCACATTCCACATCCTGGTCGCATTTCTCTCATCATCACCGCTCTTCCTAAGTTTGCTTTAATTTCCGACAACATGCGTACTGATTCATCATCAAGCTGGTCCGCGTATGGTAAAAGTTTACAATACACAATTTCCTTCTGGGGCTTAAATCCCAACCTCTTGAAACGTCCATTAACATTCCCTCTATCTTCTTCGTCCATGCTAACTGCTTCTAAAGAACGTGCACGAAAACATACAATTCGACTAGGCTAATTCCCTTTCCTGACACGCACACATAAATAGTGTTACATCACTGTAACAAGTTGCTCTATCACTCTAATTTTAACGTGAGTCATTGCAAGGGAGCCATATTGCACTTTAATATCGATACCAACGGAGAAAACAGAAGATGTCAAAGTGAACAGATGTACTCAAATTATGTTATATATCCGTGCATTAAAGAAATATTTAAACTAATGGAATAGACCGACAGACACACTGGAAAATTATGTTTTATCATGTATTGCTAATTATCTACATGTTTTTATTACTATTGCGACCATCGTCTGAGTACCTTCAAAAGAATACTGATACAATACAACAAAATGCCTTATTGTATAAGTAAAACAATGTTACAAAGCCTACAGGATGTGTATTAATTACATATAACATAAACACACAATTTAAGTATTCTTAACTACCTGAATTTTACATAATCCAACATTTGTATTATCATAGGGAGAGCATGAGACATTTATAAAAACATTCATTCGTTTTACTTATACAATATTGTAGTTTGTTGTATTTTATCAGTATTCTCTTGAAGGTGCCCTGTTGATGGTTGAATTAGCGACCAAAACACATGGATGATTAATGGTATAAGATAAAACATAATTTGCTACTGTGCATTTGTTGGTCGACTACATAAATTTAAAGGTCTACCCTCTCCTGGGAGTTTTCAGTTATTTTGGTACTATGGTTTCAGAACAACCTATCGGTTCAAGGGCAATAGGATTTTGAAACGTCGTTAAAAATCATTCTACACTGCGTACCATCCCAGAAGAGCGCAGATCTCATTTGCACCTCGGTGGGAACCTCTAATCTACCAATTAATTCTGGTATTATTATTATTATTATTATTAGTAGTAGTAGTAGTAGTAGTAGTAGTAGTAGTAGTAGTAGTAGTAGTATTGTACAATGAACCAACAAATGCACAAATTGTACAAAATAATAAAAGATGCATGGTACAAGTGTAAAAATAGTAGTAATAGTCGTAATAGTAATAGTAGCAGTAGCCCGCTTTCTGAATCTCATAACACTTGCTTGAAGTCGCTCATTTATTCTGTCAGAACCCGGCGGAGGATGTGTAGGATTTGATCAAAGTAAGCTTGCATCATTTGCGTTCTCGTGTGTCCTTACAATAGACATACGGATAGTTCTCTTTGCCTTCCGTCATATTAGCTGGGAAGGACACATGTAGACAAGCAGAGTGAACAAGTGTGAAGTCAGCATTCTGTAGGAAAATCAATCAATGTAGACTCCAAGAGTCTGCTGGAATGTTACTTCTTGGTGACTGGTAAAATAATACTAGATCATCTGTGGCTGGCTGGGCCTATTGGCACATGGATGTCTGGGTCATGCGCGTGTTGGCAGGCAGAGGTATCTAAAGGAGTTGTAGTGATTATGTGTGTGTGTGATAAGTGTAAAAAATACCTCTGGCACCTACAGCGAGTTGGTAGAAAGAGGTAAAGATTAAGAAATTTCAAGAAGTTCTGCGCTTGTAGACTAAAACGCACGTATGTTCCACAGATGACGGATGACGTTATACATTGCTTGGGTACGCTATAGAACTCTGCACATTCCCAAGTCCTTAAATCCGCAACCCAACGCATGCGGCGCTGCGGTCGTATGGACGTACCGTGTCGTCTGCTATGGCGTCATTTCCATTACGTCCTACTCACTACTTTGGTTTGGTATATTTCCATTACGCCAAACCGTCTACGTTCCTTTGCAGAAATTAATATTTCTTTTGTAATATACTTCAATGAATATTTCAGTTGCAATTTACTTTCGGTTTAAATTTCGTTGTAATTTACTTCAATGAATATTTTAATTGTAATTTACTTTCGGTTTGAATTTCACTCACTTCTCCGGTTGTTGTAATAAGATTTAAACCCGACAGTGCTGGCGGCCATCTTGTGTCCAGGGTTCTATAGTACGTCCCATTGCTTTATTTGTAGACCGCAACGGCAATTAATTTACGCGTGTTTTACAAACACATACATGTTTCTTATTTTTCCAGTTCGTGTTGTTCCTGTTTATATGCACAGACTTCTATCGCCGAAAGCAATACAATTTTCGTACGTTAGAATTTGACTTAACAAGAAAATGTCAAGAAATTCGGAATATCATAGAGATTGTTTGTCATGCAGGATTGTCAGTAGTGTTACTGTAATTTGTGCAGGATTATTTATGGGTTACCATGGATATCGACTTCGCGGTTATAGCCGTGCCAGCATGTTAGTAATTGCTGCATGTAAGTTTACTTTAGTATTTCTTGTATCATGTGGTATGTAAGACATTCATTTGTATAACTGCTCTTTAATAAAATGTGTACGCTTGTCTTGCCAGCGCGTATTGACATTTTGAGAGGGCATGCAGACTCCCTCGTTGTAGTGAAATGAATCTACAGGCTAACAACCAAGAAACCCACAGTGTTGACACAATTCAGTATGCAAACAATAACATTTGTATAAGACCTGTATAAAATCTAGAATATAACTGCAAAGTAACCGTAGTTCGTCGGTTTATGAGCGTAATTCCGTCCTCTAAAATTTCCAGGAAAGCGAAAACTCAAAAAACAAAAAGTAATTTCCCCCCAGCTTCCCTTACTTTAAGTATTCAGTGGTTCATGTGGTAAAAAACTTTTCCCATACATACAAAATTCACTTAAGTACAACATGGGAACTATGTAAATGGCATTCTTAGTCATTAGCCTATGTATTAGCAACAGTTACATTCTTGCATCAAGGACTTTTTAAGATCAAATATTTCTTCTGGGTCATCATTCAGCTCCTTAAGTAACTTCCAGAAGCTGATGGAGTTACTGACCAGTCTATTGCCATCCTCCATTATCATCCTTAACAACCTCGTTTGAGAGTAGCACATTTGTATCCCAAATGACATCATTAACTTCTCTTAGTCAGGCAAATTGGATGCTATATTCACAACAAATATTTCTAAAATGCCCACATGCTTTCCCTGAGCACATCCCAAGCTAAACCAATATTATCTACTGCCATTCTGATATTACAGCTCTTAAAATAACTGATGTATGTTTCTTCTTAATCGGTATTGAAATGATACAGCATGCTGTACCGTACTGTAAATAGCAAGCTTTAGAAGCCAGAGTGATTCCCATATTTATTGGTACTAAGAGTGAGGTGGTACTAAGATGCAAAGAATGGCACAGATACTGAATTCAATGTACTCAGTGCTCTTTGTATGTTCAGTATTATTATCCAAAACCAAAAGGGCCTGGTAATCGAGCTTGTTCTTGTCACAGTAGTTTCTAGCAAGGAGCAAAAGTTGTATACTCTAGTAAGGATTAAAATTCAAGATTCTACCCCATCCTTGTTCCAGTACTAAAATACAGGTACTTTTGTTTTCTGGATGCCCTTACATCAAGGGCCCATAGTTTTTCCGGAGATCTAAAAACCATCTCAAACTCCTTGGTGCTAGAAGAGTGACATGAAGCAAGTTTCATACTAAGAACCAAACAATATTAGGCACTATGGTAAAAAAGCAAGTCATCTCAGTGTCCAGGACTTGTGTCTGCCTGCACTACACACTCAAGATTTTGCAAATGATACACCAGAAGTGGCTTTGGCTTAGTAAACTTTCAGATTGCCACCAAGGAACAAACATTTTCTAACTCCCCTTAAATGCTGTCAGTTGTTTATATTCAGAGGAAATGAATGTTCTGTCAATGCTGAATATTTGCTTCATTGAATATGCACTTTGTTTTTCAAGTTTAGCTGGGAATGGTAATGCTGCATCAAAATCAACACCTGCTATTTTGCCACTTCCTTTGGTGCTGTGTAAATCAGCACATTTCTTGATCTTCTCAAAACAACCATGACCTGCTTTCAACTCAAATTGCACTAATTTGATTTCCTTCATATTTAGCTTTCCTCTTTTCAGTCACTGAAAAAAAGAGAACCTTATGCTGAATGACATAAAAGTGCAGCCAGTAATGAGAATTTAACAAGGATGGAGGTCTGTTTATTGCAACATTAGTCTGTACAGTTGTTCTAATGTTGCATCCTGTGATTTTGTTACATGATGTAAATGAACACCAGAAACAGCAGTATATTAACCTTTGTCCTTTTGGAGATAAAAGAGCCCTCGCCATCAATGAATGCATATGAAATGCAGCACAGATATCCTTCCACCATTCTTCTGTGTCTAGCCTTTTAATACTGTCCAGTTCATGTGCTGTGTTTAATGACTTCCTGTCCTTCACTTTGCCCCTAGCAAATAGGGTCCATGGTACAGAAAAATTCCATCAAATTAGTGGATGCAAAATGATTAACACCAAGAGCAGTGAACTTCACAACAAAGCACTGCTGCAAAGCTCCTTCTGTGTATACTGCTTACAGTTGCCATGACATTCTGTTCACATCACAATATGCAGGAACTGGCAACAGCCAAGAGAGACTAGGAACAAAACCTACTTCTAGTGGGGCAGGAGCTCATATAAGTGAAAACTGGCTCACGAATTAGAAAACGGGTATGAAGTTAGGGGGTGCACAAGTTTCATAGAAATCTAGGAGCTGCCTCAAAAGTGTAGGTGCCACGATGGGTATATGAAGCAAGCTTCACACTGAAAACCCTCAAGTATTAGGCACCACCCTAAAAATATAGTAGCCACAGTGACCTAGTATGTAAGATGTGTGCACCCCGTATCAGGTTACACACCTGGTACAACAGTTACTTGTAAATCAGTAGCATGTGTATCGAGGGATTACTATATTTACATGACAGAGGCCCCCCCCTCCATATCATGCCCACAGAAGAAAATGTTCAGAATACAACCTAACACATTTTTAATTTTCTGAAAATATGCATATGAAAGGGCATTTTTATTTCTTTAATTCCAGTCACTTCGGGCTTTGGAGTTTTTCACATGGTCTCTCATGATGGCCATCCACGTGGCAGCTTCTGAACATCGTGAAGTACCATGTTTTGGAGGTCTGACAGTGGTATCTGCTTCCAAAGGAACTATAACCACAACAGAATTATTTTTTATATTAAATTTCAAACACATAAATACTGAAATATAATAACTTCATTTCCCGACTTTCCCAAGCTTTGTATCAGTTTTAGGATTTGCTGTCACACTTTGCACCGCCACAATACACTCGTTAATACGGGTCTGCAAGTCTCGGAGGTCGTGAATGTACAGAAGGCGAAGGATCTTTGCTGCATGATTCAGCACATAATCTCCAGTGTCAAATCCTGGGTCAGTCTCTTGCAATGGAAATGGTTTCCCCTGTAACAGAAGAGCAGATCAAGGACATATGAACAACATACAATACAGGATAGCAAACGAGTATTAACGCACATTACTCAAAGGCGCAGCTGCCCCTACTCCCCTCCTCCTGATGAACAGTTCTGATAGAGGAATATTCACCAACGAATATTCAAATAATAGTCTTACAGATCCTGAACATGACAAACTAGTTTCTTATTCTGTGGCTCTTCATCATGTCTTTGTATCTGTAGCTTTCAGAATGACAATATTTCATCCAACATCAGCATTAGTAACAACACATGTCAGCACTCATTATTTAATGTGGCATATTTCATAGTTCAATGATGCCATTTGAAATGAAAGCTGTTAACTATATAGTATTTTTTTAATAAATACAGCAGAGCCCTGTTGCATTAACATCACATCTTTAAAGAATATGCTCCTCTATGAACTTGTGAAAGGTGCAAGTCTGTGCATTTGTAGTGACTTAAGAGCTTACTATAATAATGTCTTTACTAAGAGCCAAGTATGCAGCAACAAACTACAATGTCAGATATCAGCAGAATGGATAAAGAATTGCAGTTCACTGATATTTCACCATAATATATGTTTCTTTCAACCACCCAAACCAAATACTGTGTTTTTCAGACTGTTCAGAATGCTGCAGAATTTGGTATTTGAATGCTGTATGATTTTTTGTCATGTAGAAGCAGTGTATAACATCATTAACTGAGTCAGTGATGGTCATCTGAGATGTAACACTGTACTTTGGTAGACCTGCCTCTAAAACTGAGGCATCTAAACCCCATGTTTATGCAAACAACTTTCAAGGGTTCCAGTAAAAGGTTAAAACCATTGATTAAATACACTGTGGTTACCTTTGGGTTAGAGGGTGCATGTAACCTGAACTTGCATTTTTTTGTCGACAGGTACATTATGTATTCATGTAGGGCAAGACACTGTCTCTGTTATCCTGTTGTGTATGTAACCAGTGTATCATTAATGAAAAGTTGGCTACATGAAGAGGAAGAGTGTGGTTACGGCCTTACTCAGGATGCTCAAGATGTAAATGCACATAATATTCAATGGCTGTATCTTCCCAACAGGCCATTATATTGCAATAATTCTTTATTTTATGACCAATACAATTTATATACAATTATTTTGCAGACTACAATGGGTAAAAAGTCTCTTACACAGGGATAATGCAGGTGGCGTGTGTTAGTGACCACTCACCCTTCCTATTCCTGAGGCCAAGTATGTGTCAAGCTATGCCTCTAAACCCCTCCACCCATCAGTGACTCTTTGGCATATTATGGGACAGCATGTTATTTTATGGTCACCCTGCTGAATAATAATAACTGCCTCACTACTAACAGTTCTAACCAATGCATGTGTGTGCATGGCCAGCAAGTTTGAAACTACAGTTTAATCCTCCTAAGCAAGTTACTGTATTGAGACTAACATAGCATGTGTTGATGCGCACTCACACACACTAATTTTTGCAGATAAAAACCACAATGGTCCAAAAACAGCAAGAAAAACTTCACGTACAGCCACCAGTTGGTACGCATTAAACCAAATACAATGTCACAGCCCAGAAGATCATTATTATCAATAAGTCCTACAGTTATTGCAAATTCTATGTAACAGAATAGGCAGTGGCATAACTAATATACTCATACCTTCACAATCAACCTCTCTGGATTTTCTAGGGTTTCAGCAGAGAGTCGCTGGCACACCACTTTGCTTACTGCCTTCAATGTTATCAGATGATCTGGATGAGAAGATACACGCAACAACTGTGCAAGCGCATTGACACCCTTCTTGAAGTCTGCACTGTCAACTGCAACAATACACGTTTTTGTAACACAGCATAAAGCATTATGACTAGGTAGTACTTGGGTAATAACAGTCTATTCCAAATAGCTGTTACAACAATAACTGAGAAGCATCAACACATCTAGCTGTTGGTTGTACAAATGAACTTCTTACAGTCAAGATTATCCAGCGGGTTGGCCGATATAATTTTAGGAGTATTGAGCTCATTCTTCTTAATGCGTTCAGCCGTCTGATTCTTGTACTTGTCCACTGCAACATGCCAAACAACCATATGACAATATTCAGTGTTAGGCCATATTCTGTGATGTTCTTTCATCAAAACAAACTCATTCTTCATCAATGCACTATTAAAGACCTATAACACAGAATCTAATAGACAATACTGAAAATTCTTGAGGGTCTCTGAAAATAAGTTAGTGGCTCTGCAGTAATTGAAGAACATGCTACTTGCCATTGTCAGCATATTCAAGACGGACAGCAAATGCCAGTAACCACTCCAGCACTTCACCTGGATTATCACTCTGGATTGGACTAGCTAGATCATCTCTGTACTTTTCGAATGTTTTAGGCCATTCACAGGAACTGATATCCCGGAGGGCTTTCCGATCCTCTATCTTATAGTGACGAATCTTCTGATCTTCAAGCCAGACCACAAGATTCCTGAATTCTTTCGTGTCTGAAAAAAACGTGCCTTTTTAAATTAAGCCTCTAACTTTGAGTAAAACAATGTGTTGTATTTATGAAATTGTCTTCAATGGTTATCAGACCAATACAACAGCGTAAATGTTCTAACATTAATCTATTTCTTATATCCGCGACCTCATAATGGTCGAAACATGTCTCGTACATAAGAAATAAATTTAATGTTAGAACATTTATGCTGTTGATGATAATCTCTGAAGACGTTTCTATCACTGTGCTGGGAGTATCCTTGCATACAAGTACTACTCTAATGCCAATGAACTTCACAAATAAGTAAATAAATAAATATCAGATGGCTAAAACACACGACGTCCAACTCAAAGAGTTTCATTCACAGGTTCATATACCATTCTATTAACTGACCTACCATTAACATTGAACTGCATAGGTGAAGGATAACCCAAAGCCGTTAACTTCCTTGCAAACATCCTGCAAACAAATATTCCGTTTATTTGATATTTTGTACAAATGACTAGTATTGTGGCGGAAGATTCGGTTAGAACTATCAATCAACTCCTGCAGAACACACATCACACACACCCCTGTGCGGGCATTCTTATCCGTGGCCAGCGACCACAGATCATCTATGATTACGGACAATGGAATGTGAACCGATCGACCACGTGCTGCGATACATGTACACCACGGATTACTTGGTTGTCATTGTAGTTAGACAATGCTGATGACTTCATCCGTTCATCGTCGACAATTCGTTAGAGTGCCATGAAATACGGCATTGTAACAATGTGCTGTAGTGATTAACCTATTGCATCATATGATTCTTCACACAGAATACAAGGGCTGTTCTCGTGCACATCTTACTACCGACGCTCGGATAGTACAGGTTTAAAGTTGAAATTAAACCCATGGATCCGTTAATGCGGTACACGTTGGCGTGCTAGCTTCAGAGGACTTGTGGGATGTGGTTAAGTGTGAGATGCGTCACACAGTTTATTCACACTGCTGCCTCAGAGATGAACGGTTACAGGCGTACGTGTGCTTATGGATAAATGCAACCTCTACTGCCACCTTCCATGTCAATCACAAACCATCGTGCAAAAATTGATAAGGTGCAAGCGGGTGTAGCACGGATGTTAGAGTGGAAAAGGAATGTGATGGCACACGCGCAGAAACCAGATTTGGTCTTCCAGCGAAACGGACGAGTCCATTTATATCGGCGGGGGTGTCAGTTCAGTCGGCTGCTGGCAGCCGAGGTGTGCGCATCAG
>Ga0123355_10008674_pt1 | contig 15365 bp, 9 predicted proteins | sample TergutEmb28metaG_3_FD_89872 | JGI IMG/M metagenome (GOLD analysis project Ga0123355, IMG submission 89872) | Embiratermes neotenicus P1 segment gut microbial communities from Petit-Saut dam, French Guiana - Emb289 P1 | ecosystem: Host-associated > Arthropoda: Insects > Digestive system > Gut ... | reverse complement strand
TGTGTGTGTGTGTGTGTGTGTGAGTGTGTGTGTGTGTGTGTGTGTGTGTGTGTGTGTGTGTGTTGGGAGGAGGGGGGTGCGTGTGCGTGTACATGTGCATGTCTTGCTCCATCTGTTCCCCCACCTCTCAATGTGTGCCAGCTCTAAACTGTAGGATAGAACACTTGTATGTTGGAGGTACAGAGAAGTGTAGGAATGCTATCCTTCAAATATGTTGATCACCAGTACTGACACTGCCATAGCCACACAGCTCATCATATGACATAGGTTTCTGAAAGTTATCAATTGCTTTTACATGTATGCTGGAGTGTAGGTTGTTACATAAACATTATGCATCATATCAAAAGGCTGTTTTTTATTTCTGATAAACTGAGGTGTTCTTTTGAACGTGGAAAATGGGTTGCTGTTTCATTGTGTGTTTTAAATACAACAACAAAAATTCTGTGTTTTGTTCTAGCTGGAAAGCAACATTCTGAACATTTACATGCTTCTCAACACCCTGACTCTTACCTACAACCACAATGATATATATTCCTGGATTCTTGCAAGTTTCAGCAACAGTTATGATTCACAGGTAATAATTTTGCCATCAGTCCAATCTGTTACTTCTGAATGTAAAGAATGTTTCACAGTTTCCTGTCTTAATGGATGAATGTGACAGAGTTGTGCCTGAATTTACATTTTTCATATGTATATAAGTTATATATAAAATGTAGGATAGGAAATTTTGTGCAGTGTAATTTTGTTCTCTGAGATAATAAGATTCTCATAATTACTGTTTTCAGGATTATGCTGCTGATTTTTGGGTAAAAATTCCCTTTAAAATCCCACTGTGTTTTTAAGCCACAATAGTGGTATCCCTTACTGGCCTGCTATGGACTAAAAGAAACAGATGAGCACATTGCTGGGATACAGGGGATATTGGTCTTCATTGCCTTGTACTAATAAGGGATATGTCTCTAGGAGTTACTTGCTGCCTCTGTATCAAGTTAGAAGGTTAAGCCTTGTGAGAAAATTCAGGACATGAACAGGACTAGGGACCAAGGATGAGCAGTAAGAGATGGTGGTCCTAAAGTGGGGGGCAGAATATTGGTGGTAGGGGAATGTGGGTAGGTGCCAGATGGTTAGAAGGTGGGAGTTGAGAGACAGGGTAAGAATAGTTATGATGTAGGGGACAAGAAGAAGAAGAGGAATAGGCAGCTGATGGTAAATACTTGAAAGTGAGCAGTGTTGGAGTGTGGCTAAGAGTCAAGGAAAAGAGGCAAGGAAAGGATTTTCATATGATGGGGGGACAGAGCAGTCATAGGATCTGGGGGGAAGGAAAGAGCAAGAGGAGGAAGAAAGAGGTGAAGGTACAAGCTTGGAAAGTCGTTGTGTGCTGATGTAGCATGGGTAAAAATTGAAGAAAGTAGGAGAGAAGATTTTTAGATGGCGAGCAGAAGAAAGGTGTTACTCTTCAAGCTTTGATTAGGATTATTTTTCACGAGTTAAGTATATGACTGTCTCCTGTTTCATTGTCTCATGTCTGCAGGCAGCACCACCTTCTGTCACATTAATTTGGTGATTGTTGGCAATGACTCATATAATTTTGACAGTTATCCATTTTTGTATATATTTAATGGTGCTTACTGTCACACTTGTGTAATGTGAGCTATTTTTGGCCAAGTCATACATATGTAAGTTGAGTGAAAAGTTTTCTCATTTCTGCATCTGCTGGTTTGTGATGGTAAGAGATGCATTTGCAATGGTACAGAGCAGCCTTTATCATAGAAAATACAAGGTCCAGTTTCTTGTTTGTTTCTGTATGTAATTTTTTGTCATTTATGATTAATCATTGTCATTGTCATTATCACTGTCACTGTCATCTTCTTCATATGTACATATTATAGGAGGTTGTATTTGCATGAAGTGGCTCAGTATAGAGTTCAATAGTGGTTTCTTCTGAGCATGGTAATGAATGTTCAGCATCATTTCGGGGAATTTTAACTGACTATTGATCAAGTTGCCAAGGAGAGCCTTGTGCTGTGGAATTACAGCTGCTATCCTATTTTATTTTACTGGTACCTAGAAGTTTCTTTGATGTGTGTTAAAGAGTGGTCTGTTATGAACAGAGGTAATTGAACTTTAACTTCTAGCCAGTAAAGTGATATCAGTTTAATTCTTCTTGCACCATAGCCACATTGATATAGAGACCCACCCAGCCTCAATCTGTGAATTCTGGGAGCTATTATCATCCAGAGTTAATCAAAGTGGCCTGAGCATGAAAATGGCATCTCACCACCCATCTGTTGCTGAGGTCTGGAATACACAGAATTGTACCTCATCTTTTCCTAGCTGCCTTTGTAGTTTGGTTTTTTGGCACAGTGACATCTTTACCATTTTGACTGAATTTATACATTTATGAGTGTTACAGAATAATTTACTGGTTTACAGTATTGGAAGGTGGATGTTAACTGCCACATCTGGTCCATTTGTGAATATCTACAATGGCTCTATATTTAAATGCTACTTAGTTTCATAACAGGAAACTTTCAAACCCCATTCATTCTAATAATTTATACATTTTACCCCACTCATGCACATTTGTGCAGGAAATGGAGCATTTGCCAGATGAGGCAGAGTCTGTACACCAAGAGACTGTGGATTCTACTAATAGTTGGTTGGAAACTCTATCAAGTCGATGTCAAATAAAAGGCTTTGTAGAACTGTGGAGTGTGTCTGCTTTAATAAGTCTGTCCAGTGATGCTCATTGTGTGTCTGTTGGCTTCAGCCATACCAATGTGAAGTTACTTCTTGACCAGCACTCTGAATTACAAGGTAGTGTACCTATCTGAGTACTGTATTCTAAATTTATTTGTGCATTTACATAATATTTTATGGTGAGATTGAGTTGTTATTTATGTAACTGCCACAAGGATTTCAGTATGTATTTACAATGTTTATACAAATATAAGGCAACCTTCTTTCACAATCTTGAATGTTTAGGAATATAGTTATATTCAAAGTAGCTGGGTTTTTATGTCATTTTGTATTTGCATGCTTATAGTTCTGGAATTAAATAATCATCATAGTTAAAATATTGTAGTATTATCGTAGTCAAAAATTATGGGAACATCATTGAGTTAATTATTGCTGACACTTTTATGAATAGAAAAAGAGATGTCTTCATGATCTTCCTATGACAGGATATCATCATCTGTTCCATTTATATTATTTGATACAGTGCACTCTTTCAACCCCCTCTTGATGGATTCTGATGAAGTTTCATTCCATGTCATCTTAATCCATTGTCAAAGCAGTGCTTCAGATGTTCTTATGTTTCTTGCTGTTGCTGCTGGGCAATATCCATGTGACAGCCCTTTGTCATACAAGCCGTGTAGTCGTCCTTTTGAGTGGTTGTTGACTGCCATATCAAGAACCGATATCTGAGAGGTCGTACCTCCTGGTGTGGTCACTAGATCTGTATTTAGATAGAAGTTAGAGTTTTCACTTTCTCTTTAAGTGACCCTTGAAAGCTTAAAAAACTAGTGCTTGTTTTGTTTTCAAAGGAGCAGCTGGTCTTCTGTCCCATACTTCTCTCAATCATTGAAACATGTGTTGTTATGGCATCTACCCTTGCTCTTCTTCTTCAGGCGCTGAACCTCCTTTAGTTGGAAGTTTTGGCCTTCTCAACGATAACCTTCCACTTTGCTCTATCCTGGACACAGGTTATCCAATTTTTGATCTTCATTTGACCGAGGTCCTGTATGATGATGTCCTCCCATCTATGCTTGGGTCTTCCTCTTGGTCTTGTGGTTAGGGGATTCCATTTAAATATCTTCTTAGCTGCCCTGGTTTCAGGCATTCTTTGTACATGGCCGAACCAGCTTAGTCTCTGGGCTTTAATGTAGTTGATTATATTTTCATGCTTTATCAGTTTGTATAATTCTTCATTGTTTTTAATCCTCCATATTTGTCTGCCCTTGCTCATTACATTTAAATATCATTCCAGTGATAAGTTTTTGTTTCACAACATTATTATTTTTTTCCCTCCCCTAGAGTAACAAATAGTGTTAGTTGCCTCCTGTGAGCCAGAACTGGAAGTATTGCAGTTACTCTCAGTCAATTTTTCATGTCCTCTTGTTTTAATCAGTGTTGCTTTTGACCCTTTTGTGTCAGTTGCAATGTTGATTGGCATACTAAAAATGATTGGCATTTCATCTGCATTACCTGTTTGTCCTCACAGGCAGTCATGTTTTCAGTGCTTATAAATTATGTGTCTCTGATATGTTATTAATTTTTTTGGTAGCCTGTAGGAAACTTTTGTGCTAATGTAGTTCAGAGACTTAATATTTTACAGTGTGTCACTTATAGTTGCTTATGCTGTTCATTTTTGAAATTCTATGACATTTTGAATAATGCTATCCAATTGTACAGTATTATTTATGCCTCATATCTAAAATTTTGTTGTGGAGAATTTTTAATTGTAGAAATTTCTCTGTTTGACTGATGGGACATGATTATATCCTCTATAATATTGAAATATGTTCTGTATATGTGCAGAATATGGAGTTAAGTGGAGTTTTCTGAAGTTTCTGCTAGGAGGCTGTCACTGGAGTGCTGAGTTGCTAGTTGAATGCCTCTGGTGCCACCTTGGAAACTCCTCACTAGGATCTGACACACATCTGTTGAAGAAGTACCATACTTGGGGCACTCCTGTGTTTCTTGGAGTGTTTCTGGTGAAGCTGTGTACTCAAGGCTCTAATCAGTCTAAACTAAATGCAATGCTTGACACTGTTCGTTTTGAGTGGAGTCCACCATTCGGACATTTCATCACTCAAGGTTTTAGGTAATACAGTAGTCTCAGAATGTCTATTTATAAAATTTTACTTACAGATTTCTGATGGATGTATGAAGAAGAAGCAGATGCTTAAAAAAATAGCTTTGTTACTTATATTTAATTTGTATATTTTGGAGGAAATGATTGATAGAAAGATTGCACTGTTTTTTAGGCCAAAGTTTTGAAAAATCATTGCCAGTTTTATGGAAGTTGCTGCAAGGAATATACAGCTGTAATGTTTCTTGCTTAAGAAGTTTCTCAGAGGACCAGTGGACAAGAGATTCTTAAAGGGTAAAACTTATCACATTGGATATTGAATAGTGTATTACTTGGTTCATTGTGACATAGTGATTGAAAGTGCAGCACCTTGTATGGGTTAGGGTATCAGTGAATGATGACCATTTCAGCAGGCTGGTTGTGTCACAGGATGGTCATAACCCTGGGCATCATTGCGTGATGCTTTTTTTTTTTTAAACTCTAAAAAAGGGCTGAAAGGTGGTGGGATGCATGTGATATAAACCATTAAACCCAAGGTAATGTAAAAAGGAAGTTTATTTTAACTTTTGTTAGTCTGTCAATTTAGTTCACTTTTTATGGCAAAAAGATGCCAGGATACTGTACTGCATTGGCCTTGCTTCTGTAAGACAGTTAGTGAATGATGTAGTTACATTTTCCGTACAGGTATTAGTGATCTTTGCTGTTTGCAGGTGTATATGTGAATACAAAAATGCAGTAACTAGGAGTCATTGGTCTTCTGAAGAGGGCGTTCCAGCAGTTTTAGAGGCAGAAACATCCAAGACTGTGGTTGCTGTGAAATATCTTGAATCTTTCCTTATTAATGTGTCTTTAACGAATGTGAATGCTTTTTTTATTGCTGATAAAAGAGGCAAGTATATGTGTGTACATTGTACACATGGTTATTCTTAACTTCAGGAGTTTATTCCTGATGTCATTCCCAGTTGTCAATGTCGTATAAATTTAGGTCTGAACCTTAAGGAGTATGGAAGTACTATACTTCAATATTAACAAGAAGTTAGAATAAGTGAGCAAGTACTGACACCAAGTTGTTTTTGCTTAATTTGCAACCAATACTCAAAGTGACATATCCTACAACATGTCTGTGAATTGATTGTGCAGCGAATAGGGATTTGCTATCACAGCAGTTATAGCATCCAGAATGCTACTGAACAATATGTCTTGTGTTTTAACTTGTTGCTGGTACATCAGATCTCTCTTGTGGCCCCAGAGATAATAAATCTAGGGACTGACATTTGGAGATGAGTATGAGCAATGTTACGGTCCACAGCATCTTACCCATTGACCACAGAAGTTAAAATGAACATAAATTTTCCACCATGTGTATTGTGGCAGCTGAGGATGTTTATTTTGAACACTTTATTTAAATTTAGCAGTAAAATCTTTGCTGGTTTCAGTTTATTTCCATTATGTTTTTCATTTTTCAGCCTGGCTAGTAAGTTTTAGGGATGATGTTTGGAGATAAAAAAGTTATTGAAGCCTGCTGGAATGAAGTACTCTGAACTGATTAATAAAAGAGTACTTCATACAGTACATGCACAGTTCATTTCACCTGTACACTTCATATAGATCATAACTTTTGGGCACTTCTGTAACTGATAGTTCCTGCAGGCTATCTCGGTATTAATTTATAAATGGTGTAGCTATTGTGTGAAGAGGTGCAACCAGCAGCATGCCACAGGTATACCCGCAGTGTTTAAGGCTTTTATTGTCCCCTAGTTCGTATGCTTTGTACTTTAATCATGAAGAGTATGGTGCAGTAATATTCACAGTTAAGAATTTGTGTGATCTTGCATAGGGTCTGGAGGATTAGTTCCCCAGGATGACCATGGAATTGCATTACCACACCATCCAATGAAAATTCTTAATTATGTTTTAATTTAAATAATTATTTCTGTGATGTGTGGTCTGACGGGATGACTGACCAATTGCTGACTGTGGAACCCACTTAAATTTGGTATGGGGAGGTGCTTACATTATCCTAAGGAGCTGCATGACTAGGCTTGGGGTTAAGTCTCATATTATTTAGTTCTTGTGAGGAGGATTTCCCATGTGAAATTAGTTCTTAGATGCATGTTATCATGTTAGCTGTATTAATATTAGTGCCGTATTAGTGTGGTGTAATGTCATTCCATTTTTGTCACTTTTTGATTAAGTAATCCTTTAAATTCAGTGTTGTCTACAGTCAGTGAGTGGTGAGGAAGGTGTCAGACTAAGTGGGCAATAATTATTGTTAGTATCATTACTATTTGTATTGCATGAGAGACCTCACTGTATACATCGATTGTATTATGTAATAAATTAATTTCTTGGACACTGCCAGTTGTTAGAAGAACCAAAGAGTATGTAAATCACGCTGAGATCTGCTTCAGCATTGCTCTGGATAACAAAGCCCTGTGCTTATATGGCAAACATGGGGAGATCCTTCGACTGAAGTGATCTTTGACATCCAGTGCACATTGGCCAGAGGTTAAATGTGATATAGTTTGCAGAAGTTGTGAAAAGTGCCTATGAGCTTCCTCATGCCTGTCTGTCCGTCCGTCACTGCATGTATGGATGTGGCTCCCACTGTACAGATGTGTGTGGAATTTGATGTTGGGACTTATGTTAAAGTTTGTTGATGGATGAAATGGGACAAAAATATCAGGCATTTGACATTAAAATGGAAGTAGGTTTATGTTTTTGACAGCAACGTAAAATCCAATGTGATTGGTCCCTTCAAGCTATAGGTATTGTGCTGTGAGGAAAGCTGAGGAGATATAAGCAATATAAAATATTTTGTACCTCAACAGCGATTCTAAAGAGAATGTATTTTTACATTTCCATGACTCTTCTTGGAATTTTTATGTGCATTTTCCAGTCACAAAAAGCACATTGTAGACTCAACATGTCTGTCTCTCTGTCTGTCCACATGTATCATCTTGGTTCCCACGAGACAAATTTTTGGGAAATTTGATATTGGAAATTGTTATTGAAATCTATGAAGAAAATCCAAAATTTGTTGATGTGCATTTTACACTGTTGACAGTACTATAATGTTGCAATAAAATTGGTCTCTTCCAGCTAAACATTACTAGGGTATTAGGACAGCCATGGACATTTAGGTATTATGAACTGTTTTGTAGCTGAACCATACTACAAAAGAGAACACACTGTCACATTTCCATTGCAACACTTCCAATTTTTGCATTGTTGACAGTGACATATGTAGCACAGCAATATGAAAGTAACTAATTGTTGCATTTCCACGTTTCCACTACTACATTGGTAATGCAGATGCACCAAAATGTTACATTATATGTACATTGCCCATCTTGTTTATATTATGTGAATGAAAATAGCATTCTTTCTAGATTGGTGACTGTAAATGTTTTAAATCCCTCGTTACGATTTGGCAGTTAAATTGCTTGTGTCACAGGTTAAAGGTGCATGGTCCAATCCAACATTCTTGACCCAGAGGTTAAATGTTACAGTTATGTCTCAAATACTTTTGTCACTGGTTAAAGTTTCACATTTGAATCCCTAGTATTTGTGTCACAGGTTAAGTTTCACAGTTCAGCTCTCTTATTGGGGTAAATTTTTATAATTTTGTTTGCAGTGTTATTTTTTTTGTTACTTTTGATATATACAGTTGAACTTCTTTCAGTGATCTCGGTCTGGGTGACACCTCAGCTGTAGTGTTACACATTAAGTGGCACCAACTAATTCCCCATAAGGCACGTGCTTTTCTGCCTTGCTTAGCGTGATGCATAAGAGCATCTACTGCATTTATAATGACATTGCCAGTCATCAGTTTCAATAGAATTTTTCCAGCAGTAGTCCATTTGTGAGAATTTCAACCCTCTCCTTGTCCTTGAGCAGACAAGCCCTCTACTCTTGCAGGTAGCTACATAATTCACTGTGTATATGAAGTTGCTGAATGAATGAACCATGTATTTTCATTTATTCATTTTGCAGTTTGTATTATGGCAAGAATTGACTCTACATCCATAGAGAGTGTAACATCAAAATTATTGATGGCTCTTGACGGAGCAAAATTGGCTTCCATATGTCCAACTAAAAGCCATTACACATGTCTGAGGTCTGAAGAATTGAAGGTAAGTCCATTGTAATTTGTCTGTGTAACAGTACAATTATTCTTGCTAAATTTGGTATACCCAAGATACTACAGGGAGTATATTTTATTGTGTTGCTGAGTACTGTGGCTGTTGTAGAAGTAGAGGATCACTATTTTATCTGACAACAATTCACTGCCTGTCTGCTTGTTTAGTGTCTTAATGTAGTCCACTCTGCTAATCACGTGCATATTTGGCGGAGTAGTGTTGGGAAGGGACACATGGTAGTTTTCAGACAAGTAAGGACCTTGTAGTATTCATAGGAAGCCTGCATCTGCCAGGAATGTGGAGTGTGTTTTCCTCTGAAATGCAATTAACTTATTTTATTGAAGAGTCTTGAAGTGCCAGCTGTTGCCTCTAAGCAGATTCTGCACGTTGACACATGACATGAATCTTGTCATGCAGTATTAACAGTTTGTCTCTAAATATTGCCATGCATTTCTTTTTGCAGAGATCGTTCATTGTTCATGTGTATTCTGCTCTTTTGTGTCTGTATAGAAATTATAATTGCATGGATTGAAATCTGAAGTTCTAAGAGTCCACAATCTGTATCATCAGCTGGATGCTGGATGCCTCTTGCAGTCCAATCACTGAGAAATTTTCTGTTGGGGTAATGGAATTATTCTGCCTGAAGTAACCGTACATTTTCTCCTCTGTTAAATCTCACAGAATGGTCTTAATCCAGTTCAATTGTGTGAAATTTTTTGTTGATTGTGGACGCATGGGTTGTGTGATTTTGTTTGCACTCACTGCATGCCAGATTCTGGCTCTAATGTCATACAGAGGAAGCAACTATTACCAATTGACATGCTGGCATGTCTGTGAACACTTCACATCACAGGTTGTACTTCCTGTTGTGAATTGTTTTGGTTTCTTTGGTGTCTTCATTTCATTGTTTAAAAGCTTTTGTGTTTTTGGTCTTACCGTATGGTAGAAATCTTGATAGAATTTTTCCCGAGATAATCTTAGAATGACTTTTTCTGACCTTCTTGGTTATTGCTGTTCATTTATATGTTTTTAGTTGCTGTTTGCTCTTATTTGGTAAAGCCAGTTTATGCTTTTATCATAAAAAGTTGAATGTTGCAATTCTGTTCCAAATTAAGTTTTTTTTTTTTGTTACTCTTTAACCATTTTGTAAGGCACAAGACTTCACCTTGCCTAATGGTGATTTGTTTCATTTTAACCCCTTCTCTGCTGTTAACTTGTACATAATTTATTTGCTTTGAATAATCAATTTGTGTCACTATTTTAGTATGCAGAGATTTTAATGCTGTATTCATAGTTTTTATGTTTTGCCACATTGTTTCACATGTAAGTAACTAGACAGCATGATATGGTCCAAGATTGATGTTAAAAACATTCCCTCAGGAACATATTCCACGTTTTTTTAGCACTGAGAACATATTTATGTTATGTGGGATTAGCTACATAAGTTGTATAATATTATTTCTAATTGACTGCACTGTGGTGTTACAGTCAGTTGTTGGGCATGTAAAGTTGGCACGGCTGAACTACAAGCACAAGGACTGTGATCTCAGTGTGCAGCTGCTGGATGAAGTGCAGGCTCAATGGAGTGCCAACTTGCATCTCAAATTGCTCACACTCATTCAAGAAGTTAGTAAATTTACATCTGGCATGAAAGGTGTGTGTAGATATATGAAGGAAATACTTTTGGACTTGGAAGTTATGGGAGGATAAATAAAAGTTTGAATCTCTTAATCCTTCCCAGTCTTAGCACTCACAAAACACAAAATAGAAGAAAACTTTGTTTTCCTCTCTGTTGTTACACATAAATATTGCAGACACATATCAGAGATTGGTGTCTTATTCCAGATGGGGAAAGCAACAGTTGTGCCATTTTTTCTACCATTGCTTCTCCTTTGTTTGTTATACATATGTTACACAATAAAGTAAATAAATTGCATACTTTAAAACCACATGGCTCTATTGCCATAATGGTCAGAACTTACCACGTAATTTAGAAGTAAGATATGATGATTTGTCATCCTGTGAACTATGTTTAATTTACAGCTCTTGCAGGTTTTTCTGAGGAGTTCAATAAACAAAAGCCCAGGAATCGCAATGCAAATCGTAAGAACTTGCATTTGCAAGTGAAGGGTCAAGTCAGTTTTGGAATCACAATTTCTTCTAGACATCGTATGGATTTGGTTTCAGGTTTGTGTGTTCATAAACGTTAGTTACCTACGTAATAAGTTTTATAAAAAAATATAGAGGTGCTTGTGTAGGTATGGAAAATGAAGTCATACATGGGATGTATTTGAAACTGCAAAGATTTAAATTAATTAAGAAACAATTTATTTTCTTACATTTCTTCCCACTGAGAGATGGGGGTGAAGCCCTACACTCATATTTGCATATTCTTGACTTAAATAGCGGTTCCATTGGCATAAGCTGAAAATCTTCCTTATGGGTGAACTGTAACAATGTTGTCTTACAAGGCCTAATGTAGTTAAAGTGAAGTAAAGTTGTCATGTTTTTTGTTATGAAGGTATATGCTGGAGGGGAGTGGTCAGTTTCACACCCTGGCTGCTTTACACCTCATGCAAAGAGCCCCTGGTACCCATTAAACAGGAGTCTGACTGGTCCCCAGAACAAGTCTGGACAGTTTGGAGAAGAGAAAAATCTCTCGTCATTGCCAGGAATTAGGCATGATTTTTCAGTTGTCCAGTCCGTAACCTAAGCACAATATTGACTATGCTATCTGGGCTTTGCTGTAATGTTTGTGCATGTAATAACAACATTTTTGCAGGTGTGCCACCTGATTTAGCCACAGTACCTCTTGGTAGTTGAAAAATATGTCACAGTCAATTCAGGACTAATTTGATGTTGTTTTGCTTAAGTGAATTTTCTGTATCAAAATGAAATATGACATAACCTCCTTATAATGGAGTCCCTACAGACCTGAATATTTTCTGTTTGAGACACATTTCTGTTTAACAGAGCTACTACGTAATTAAAATACTGCACAATTGTGAAGGAAGAAGGAAGGACAGTTAATCACAACTACATCTGATGGTATCTTGCTATATAATTTATTGAGACATGTTTTGCCTTTTTTCAGATGGCTATCACCAAACTTTGTAAAATACACCAGGAAAGATTGTCACATATATCACACTGAACTATTGCTTTTCAGTGTACGTGAGTTCTCAACTTTCACATTGTTGTTGGCGATCATAGAGCCGAAACTTTATACAAACAGGAAATAAATGATCTTAATATTCAGGGTGTTTCATGACTTATGGACATTACTGCAGGAGGTGATTTCCTAGGTCTTTGTGATCAAAAAAGTTCATATAAACATGTATCCGATTTTGGACGGTTACGGAGTAATGACTGCTTGAAACTTAAAATAGAAGGTAATGATTATTGACAATAAATGGAACAAAATAATAAACCAACATAATACACAATACATTTAAAGTATAAATGTAAAGTTAACTTCATGAAATTACCTTTAATTTGAACTGATCTGTGCTTAAAGCTGGTTTTCGAAAATGCCACCGCCGGCCTCAACACAGGCTGCTGCTTGGTTGTGAACTGTGCGAGTTGTTCGTTGTAGTTTTCGCTGGCTCTTTCTGATGCGGTCTGCGGCATTCAAAATATGACCAAGCAATTCATGTTGCATTACCACCTTCACATTGTAAACCAGTTCTTTCTTCCATCCCCATACACAATAATCGAGTGGGCTTAATTCTGGAGACCTGGCTGGCCAATTGTGTGGACCGCCACGTCCAATCCATCGCCCAGGGAAACGATAGTTCAGGAAATTTCTAACTTCACGTCAAGAATAAGGAGGAGCTCTGTCATGTTGGAAATACATACGACCTCGTTTATTTAAAGGCACATCCTCCAAAAGTCGGGGCAATTCCTTCTGCAGAAATCTGAGATACACCTCTCCTGTAAGACGACCTTCCAAGATGAAAGGACCAATCAGCTGATCGTCCAGAACTGCACACCACACATTGACACTAAAACGTTTTTGAAATTTGCTTGCCACAGTGGTGTGGGAATTCCAATCTGCCCACACATGAGAGTTGTTTTGTGTATTATTGACACCATCGCGATTGAATTGCGATTCTTCAGTAAACAGGATGTAACGATGCAACTCGCGACTGCCATTGAGCCACTTGCAAAATTCCAGCCTCTCAGCAAAATCTCCAGGTCCGAGATGTTGCACTCACTGCACGTGGTATGGATACATGCCCTCTGCATGCAGTGTTCTCCACACTCTCGTGTGGGGAACACGAAGACGTCTTGCAATTCTTCGCGTGCTTGTACATGGACTGCTGTGTACCATCTGAACAATGCCTTCTTCTTCATCGACGCCTTCATTAACATCACGCTAGGCTGCAATATGAATGCAGGGAAGTGTACCGGTATCTCGCAGTGTCTGGTCAACTCGAGTAAACACTCTTCGGGTTGGTATTCTACAGTTCGGTAGCCGTTGCTGATACTCAGCTATGGCATGAGCTGAATTACCGTCACAGAAACCGTACACATAAATCATATCTGCATCCTCTGCAACTGAAAGTGTAAGTGACATCGTGTACATAACAGACGCACCGAGATGAGAATACGTATGTGTCTAACAGGCACTTTACACTGTAGCATCTACTGCCCATGCCTTTATGAAACTATCGCCATACTGTTCTGAAAATCAGGAGATGGCAGTCACTGTAATGTAAGTGATAAGGGTTTTTGAACACATAGTAGTAGCTGAGTCATGCAGTATACACTGGCCAGGCGAATACCCACCCACCCCACCTTCCCCGCATTCCTTAAATACTTTCCAAGTGTGGAGATACTGAACCTGGACTGTGTAGCTGGGTGGGCGGGTCAGGTGGCAAAAATAATGCTTGCAACGCAAACGATAAACCACCAGCTGCCAGATGATCCATAAGACGCAGTTCACACGAGGGCATGTACGGGAATTAAAAAATGCCCATAACTCTGTAACCATCCAAAATCAGACACATATTTATATGAACTTTTTTGATCACAAAGACCTAGGAAATCACCTCCTGCAGTAATGTCCACAAGTCGTGAAACACCCTGTATATGAGACCAATATCTAGTATGTCTGATGAGCAAGAATAGCATCATCTATGGTAAATGGACGTCGAGGGGAACAGTTTCTTATTTAATCAGAATTTTATCTAAGTTGAAGTTTAATTTCCATAAATATAGTTATTTTCTCCCTTTTTTAGTTAATGGGTATTGTATTCTGTAAAATAAATTGTTTGTGGATGTTACAGAGAAATTTTGCTCTTGTATGTGTGTAAAAATATAATTTTCTTGTGCTGGAAAGGAGTTTAGTTATGTTCGTAATATTACATGGATCTTGTATAACATACATAACTATTAGGTCAATTTTCACTTGCATTTTTGAGGAAGTACTGATGGAAGCGAGATGGGGTGTGCTTCCTCAGCAGTGAGAGTAAAGATGGTCCAATAGTTTTGAGGGTTATATTAGATCTGTATAATATTATGTAAGTAAGCAAGCTCCATTTGATTATGTGAAAAATGTTATTTTCACGTATATACAATAACAAAATTTCTGTATTAATGTCTGTAATAATTTATTTTTCACAATGTAAAATAACCATTAACTAAAACAGGAGAACATAAAAATATATATATATATATATATATATGTGAAAATTAAACTGCTACAACTGAGATCCTATTCCATTTAAATAGGAAGTAAGCCCCAGTTTCTATTCTTAAACCTTTTGCTTTTAATATTTTCCTCTAATAATCACTTTATAGAATTTAAATTGAATTACATTTCCAATTGGAGATTGTTCCCCTTGAGATCCATTTAGCATAGATGATGCTACTCTTGCACATCAGAAGTATGCAGTAATGATGTTAATATATTTTAAGATTTTATATTTCCTGTTGCTATTCATAGTCTTAGCTGTCTGATTACCATTAGCACTGAAAAAGTTGAGATCTCAAATACATGGAAAAGACTACTTTTAATGTGGTGTATGTGATAATATTTCCTTGTGTATTTACATTGCCTGATGATGGCTTTTTAAAAGAAGCCAAAACATTTTTATAGTAAATCTACGGCGCGATACTATCAAATGTAGTTGTGATTGGCTCACTTCACTGTGTATATATCACAACGGGATGTTCTACGTAAAAGTACTGCACAATACACACTTCATGACTTGTGTCAGTTATGTTCTCAATCAAGATACATTCGTACTAATTTCAGTTTTATATATTTTTTTCTTTCTTTAACCTTTTGGCGCCTAACGACGACTATAGTGGTCGTACCGCACCGCTAACCTCTAAATGTTGCATTTTATATATTTATTCAACAAATATAGGTACTGAATATTTTAAACATTGTGTATACT
>Ga0123355_10008672_pt1 | contig 15367 bp, 15 predicted proteins | sample TergutEmb28metaG_3_FD_89872 | JGI IMG/M metagenome (GOLD analysis project Ga0123355, IMG submission 89872) | Embiratermes neotenicus P1 segment gut microbial communities from Petit-Saut dam, French Guiana - Emb289 P1 | ecosystem: Host-associated > Arthropoda: Insects > Digestive system > Gut ... | reverse complement strand
GGGTATCTCTATAAACTCCTCATTGTATCTGCATGCTTCAAGACTAATGCCAATGAATTGGCAAGTCTTGGATGCCATTCGATACATAAAAACCGTTGCTAGGTTTCGTCCAGACAGTCGCTAGTCAAGAAAACGGTGACGAAGCATACTGGACGTACGTTAGGAGGCGTTGACGCAGGATAGCGGCTGTCTGGGCGGAAGATAGCTTGAGGAGTTTATAGAGATACCCTTAAGTCCTCCCCCCCATCATTTTCGCATAAACATTCTTATAATACTCGTCTGCATCGGTATTACTATCAATTGCATGCCCGATGGTTTGAAACTCATCTTCTAGCTGTTTTATAAGCTGATCAAGCTTAATCTTACTATCGTTAGGTTCGAAAACACTCTCGATACGCAGAATAAATAATCCAGCAAGGACTTTTGCGATATATGTTGAAGTGGGATTTGATTCGCTCATATTAGTAAAATACTTACCTAAATTGATAAAGTCAGTACACATCTTTAAACTATGAGCACATTGTTCCATTAACTGCTCATTTATACTGGGATTACTCTTAATAAATACTTTACATATTTCAAGTAATCGTTTTTTTCCCGAATAAAACGACTGCTCATACTCATTTTTTAGCGCCATCGTATCAATCTTGACATCTGGTTCCAAAAGCTCACTCATACTACCCGTATCACTCGCAGCATCAGTTTGCTTTTTCAAATGAATAAAATACAACGTTAAAAGTAACTTTAGTGTATAAGGAATCGTAATTTTCTCAACACTAAAAGCCGCTTTAATCTGTGATTTAACCTGCAAAAATTTCTCTTCATCCACCTTAAGGACGATATGATTCGGTATGGAACTATTAAAATTGTTTTCGATCAACACCTCAGAAACGGCTTGCCAGTTCACATAACTACTCTTCAGTGCAACATTAAGAGCTCGATCTATAATCGAGTTTCGATTGGTACTTGGCAGGTTATCAAGGTTTTGAACTGCATCGAAAAGGCTCATTAACTGCTTTTTCGGACGTAAACTAATATCTTTCATAGTTTTTATCTGATTCATGTGACAAAACCCCTATCGTTTTATGTCTTTTTTTGTATCTTATGCTTATTTATTTTGTATAATTAACATTATAACACACATTATAAAAAAAGCCAAAGACTTTTGTCCCCAGCTTTTCAACATTATTCAACATCTTGATCTTCATCTAGCTCTTCAGTGGTATTCGTAATGGATTCGAATCTAGCCTGTAAAACTGGATTGGTAAACTCCAACTCCGCTTTCTGACGATAATCCATCCATATTCCCGCAAGTATTTCAGGATTTTGTTGCAAATAGGCTAATTCATGTGCTACTAGATCATCACGAATATCTTCAAATTCAGGAACATCAGCTGCTCCAGTTTTGTAAATGATATGAAATCCAAATTGAGTTTCTACTGGTGTTTGTGTAAACTCCCCAATTTCTAATTCAAAAATCGCATCATCAAATTCTTCAACCATGTTCCCGCGCTCCCATGAACCTAAATCGCCACCACCAGCAGCCGAGCCACATAAACTATATTCAGCTGCTAATTCAGCAAAGGTTTCCGAGAAGTCAGCAGCATCTTGCAATTGTTCTATTAAATCTTCTGCCACACTGTAATCGTCAACAAGAATATGACTGCCACTTAAAGTAACTCCCATTGTCTCATATAGTTCTCTTAAGCGTTCTTCACTAGGCATATAGTATTCAATAAGAAGAGCTTCCTCAAGCTGCGCCCGTTCCAAATTTTCAAACAAAACCTCTACTGATTCAAAACCAGCGGCCGTTAGAGCATCGTAAAAATCATCGCCTAAATCACCTCGTAATTCTTCAATCATCTCATCTATTTCAGCAGGATCTGCTGAATAATCAGCTGTAATAATCTCATCAAATTGGCCAAATGCGACTTCTAATCCAAGTGGGACGCTCAAAACAGCAAAAACTTGACCAGTTGTAATATCAACATCATTAATTCGGGCAATAACATCTGCTGAATCTGGACTTACTTCTTCGTAAGTACTAAGTTCTTCTAGCCCAGACATAACTAAAAGATTTTCATATGCTGCCGCTAGGGTCTCATTAAAAATAATAAAATCTGCCTCATACCGCAAGCGGGCGAGTTCTTGGGCACTAATCTCTCTAATCGCTTCTGCAACTAATGTGTTATAAATTTCATCACGCATATCTTCACTATCATATGCCCCTGCCTCAAGCTGCATTTCAATAACTGCTTCTACTTCTTCATCTGTAATTTCAACTAGATCCCGAAGTGCTGCTTCACGCAACTCCCCTAGTTCAAAAACACGAAGAACTTCTTCTTCCGAAGTAAAACCATTTTGTGACATCCAAGCGTCAAGATCAAAAATTTCTTCTTTGAGCTCTTCCCAAGTTTCTTCTATACTATTGTGGTCAATTTCAAAATCTCCACGAAGTAGTGTCTCGTCTACAAGATCCAAAACGATAAAAATTGCATGTGAGTTTTCAATCATTATATCAAAGGCTTCATAATTTGTCATATTTCCAACCGTTGATGTTACAAAATATTCCTCACCATCAAACTCATTTGCTTCATTAACACCACAGCTTGTTAACATTAAAACACTTATTACGATACCACACACAAACAACAGAAATAATACTTGGTATAGTATACTCTTTTTCTTTTTCATTATCAAACACCTCTTTGCATTTGCCAAAGTTCTTCTTACTTTTCAGACCTTTACAATTTTACCACACCAAGCAAAATTTTTCCATGATTTTTTCAAATTGCCTCGCATTTGCCACATATTAGAGGTTGGAGGTAATACTAATCTCTAACCTCTAGCCTTACTTGTGTAGTTGCCTCAAGTGTTTCGCCATTTCTAATGATTGTAATTGTGATATCATCTCCATCCTTATATGTGAACAAGGTTTGCCTGAATGTTAAGCTATCTGAAATTTCAACATCGCCGATGTGGGTTAGAACATCACCAGGAGTAATTCCTAAATCAGAAGCCATGCTATTTGGTACTACTTCATCGACGAACACGCCTGCTACTATCTCGGCTGGCAGGTTAATGTCGTTTTTAATTGAACTAGGAATCATGCTAAGATTGACAAGGCTCACTCCTAGCAAAGGACGGGTAATTTGTCCATAGTTTTCCAAATCTTCGATAATCGGCACTGCGATGTAAGTTGGAATCGAAAATGACATTCCCTCAACTGCTGATTGGGCGATTTTCATTGAATTGATCCCTACGACTTCCCCGGCAAGATTAATTAATGCTCCACCACTATTACCTGGATTAATTGCTGTATCAGTCTGAAGGACTGTCATTGCCCAGTTGTGCACTTGTCCATTGGTTGATAAAATTGGTATTGTGATACTACGATCATGCCCTGAAACAACCCCCATTGTCGCTGATCCTGCAAATTCTAATCCGAGCGGATTGCCAATTGCAATAACTGTTTGACCAAGACGTAAATCCTCAGTCCGTCCAAATGTTGCAACTACATCGGCAGTAAAATTTTCAATTCTTAAAACAGCGATATCTGTATAAACATCACTTCCAACCAGCGTCGCTTCCTTACGTGTCTGTTCTTCATTATTAAAAACAATCTCAATGCTTATCGCTCTATCAACCACATGTTCATTTGTCACAATGTAAGTATTACCATCTCGCACTGCATACACAATTCCTGAACCTGTACCTGAGCGCTGAGAATCAAAATTCCCTAGAAATCCACCCTGTCCACTAGTCGTACTTACAACCCCAACAATTGCCTCAGCAACATCATCAATCGCATCCATCTGCGCTTCCTCATGATTCACTACTGATATTCCTTGTGGTTGCTGATACTCTTGAGTTTGATAATCAATCGAATCTGCCATTACCGAGACACTATTATCCCCACTTGGCACAATTTCCAAATCTAACAAGAATAACAAAACAACCATTGTGGCAACTGTTGTTAAAATCGAGATTAAAATTGTTCCTAAAGTTTTCATTAACACTCACCTTCCCATTTTTTGACTATCTTTAAATGTATCACTTATTATAATAAAACGAAATGCCAAAAATTATACTATGATTTGTATTATACATTTTATTTTCACGAATTGTTACCGAAAAATTGCGGCAAAATTGCGGCAAACAGGAGATCAGAGACCAGAGGCTAGAAATTTAGGTTGGAAAAACAACGCGCAGCGTTTCAGATATAGACTCTTTCAATTAAATCCCTAATATGCGGCAACATTGTGGCAAGATTAACGACAAATGTTGTAATAAAGTCATTGCGTGTTATAATAATAACAAAACATTTAAACAGGAGAAAGATTATGGATGCAAAACTAATCTACATCGCAGAAGACGAAAAGAATATTCGCAATCTAATCGAGTCATTTTTAAAAAAAGAAGGTTATCATGTTTTAGCATTTGAAACTGGTGATGAATTATATGAGAAATTTAAACAACAACCAGCGGATCTTGTAATTCTTGATGTAATGATGCCAGGGTCAAGTGGATTTATCATTTGCATGAAACTTCGTGAGGACTCAAATGTCCCGATCATTATGCTTACCGCCAGAGATACAGAAGAAGATTTCATTTCCGGAATTTCTCTTGGTAGCGATGCCTATTTCACCAAGCCATTTAGTCCCATCAAATTAGTTATGCAAGTAAAAGCAATGTTACGCCGCGCCTCCATGGATATAGCAGCTACTAATACTAAAACGACCAATACTTACCAAATTCAATATGCTGACATCACCATTCATCCAGATAAATTTACAGCATTCTGTGACAAAGAAGAATTAAAATTAACGCATACAGAGTTCTCCATGCTCACTCTCCTCTTTGAAAATCAAGAACGTGCCATCTCAAGGGAAGAACTCCTTACTAAAATATGGGGATATGATCAGGTAATTGAAACGCGGGCAACTGATGATACCGTTAAGCGGTTGCGAAAGAAACTAACCGATATTAATAGTCGAGTGCTGATTGAAACCGTCCGTGGATATGGCTTTAAGTTGAATTGTAAGGATGATTAGTATGATCAGAAAAAGCTTTGCTAACAGACTCATATTAAATTTTACCTGCGTTGTCTTTGTTGGTTTTTTAGCTGTCTATTTTTTATTCAATTCGTTAATGGATAACCATATTCGGGCTGAGGCTGAGGCTGAACTTGATCGTGAAATTATGACGGTTAATGAAAATGAAATTTCCATCGTTGAACTTAGAGATCATGCTGGTGGCTATGTTGAAACGATCTTTGGTACCCATCTACGTTCAAACAGAGCTATCATAAACGTCGATACCATCATTATTGATGCTGATGGCGTGATTTTACTCCCGAGCCCGTTTACGTTGTTAGAAGAAGAAATCAGCCAAATTGAAGCACTAGTAAATTTCTTCAATGATAGTAAAAATTTGTTTGATGAAAGTGATGAAATGATAATGGTTGACCACGCAGGACACACCTTCTATATGCGAGCAACAACTCATTATGCCATCCTAACAGAACATTTTTTCTTTGAGACCATTCCAATTTCCGTTTTAATGTATACAAACATCACCCCTGCAATAAATCTTAAAAATAGCATGAACCAAATTCTACTCATCCTACTTGCCATATCTGGGTCACTATCCCTTGCATTTTCATTTCTCCTTACAACAAGATTCAAAAAATCTATCAAACGCCTTTCAAAATATGCCGACACTATCGGAAGCGGTAACTTCGATGAAAAAGTCGCCGGTTTTAGCTATTTAGAATTTACCAAACTCGGCGGCAGCATGAACAACATGGCGGGCATGCTAAAAACATATGAATCCAACCAAAAACAATTCTTCCAAAACGCCTCCCACGAACTCCGCACCCCTCTCATGTCGATTCAAGGCTACACCGAAGGCCTCCAGTCTGGCGTCTTCGAAAGCAGCTATGCAACCGATATCATCCTAGAAGAGAGCCACAAAATGACAGAACTCATAAATGACATCCTCTACTTATCAAAGCTAGATGCCAGCGCCAATTCCCAACTAAACCTATCTTTAGTTTGCATCAACGCTTTGATCGCTAGTAGCACCAACAGAATCAAGATCATCGCTAAAGCAGCAAACAAACAAATTATCATCAGCCCGTCAGCTAATATTGAAATTAATACTGACAAAGATAAACTCGAACGCGCCATCATTAATATCTTATCAAATGCCATCCGCTACGCCAAAAGGGAAATTCATATCAACTGCATGATTAAAAACGACGAGTTAAACATTGTAATTATTAACGATGGAACACCAATTGCCCAAAAAGACCTCCCCTATATTTTTGACCGCTTTTACAAAGGATCTAGCGGAAATACTGGGTTAGGTCTTGCAATAACAAAAGATATTGCTACTCGCTTAGGTGGTACTGCTTACGCAAGGAATCTAGAATCTGGTGTTGAGTTTGTTATTTGTTTACCAATATAAAAGAGAAAAGCCGATGTTAAGTGGGAACATCGGCTTTCATTTATCACATTTTATTAATTACTCTATTTCTTCATCCTCTTCCCACCAAGGTTCCCAGCCATCTGGTAATTTATCTGTTCCATCATAAAAAGGAATTAAAAGATATGGGTCAAAAAGTCCACTCTGGTCTTGTACAATTGCATAATATTTTTTCTCGCCCTCATGGTCAAGGAAAGTAATTCCACTCCAAGGAATTGTACCCAAGCCTACATAATTTTTAATAATGAAGGCATCTTCTGGCAGTAAGTAGTCTACCATTCCAAATGACTCAATCGGAATAAAAATAACGCCATCTTCACCTTCTATTACATCATTTCCAACTAACACAACAGCAAAATCACGTAGTGGTACGTTAGTTCGAATTAGAAGCGTATCGCTAGTAAGTTCACCGAGATTTACAAAACCATCTCGGGCTTCTCGGACATAATTATAATCTACCGTGTGTATAGAATTAAAATTATACTTTTCGTTATAATAATTTAATAACTGTTCAAAATCAACCTCTTCATAACCCTCATCATCGTCATCGTCATCATCTGATATATCAGAATTTTCACATTCTTCATCAACACAATCTTCATCGTCATCATTATCAGCGTCAGCGTCAACTCCTACTAAACGGGTAATTGAGAGGATTATTTCTTCTGGCTCCGTTTCAGGGTTAACCTCAGGCATCATCCCTTCAATCTCGTTCGGGTCGATTACTAAATCCCCATCAACAATAAATAGCTCACGATCATGGCTCCAATCAAAGCGACTCACAGAGATCTCGCTATCTATTACATTTTTTTCAAATACAAACCAGCCACCTTCACTACCTGGTCCATCAAAGTAAAATCCTGTCATCCCATTATTAAAATAGTAAGTAAGAACGAGCGGTCGATCTGGATTTAAGTCGCCTACTTCAAATAAGGTGCCAGTTTTAACAACTGAGCCATGTTCTGAGTGAGCAACATCAATTAAAGTAAAATTTCTTACAGGTTGACTAAAGTCAAAGTGTAAATTAAAGCCTTCAGTTATAAACGATCGGCGAGCAACAGCATAATCAACCTCATAATATTCGTTCAAATCCATGAGCTGATCATCACTAATAATTTCAATCGAAAATCCAAATATTTCATCTCCATTTGGTATAGATGGAGTTTCTCGTTCAAAATCAGGTGATTCTCCCCCATCTGAACCACAAGCAATAAGTGTTAATAAACTAATGCAACTTAACAATAGCATTAATTTCTTTAACATTTTTATCACCCCACCTCTTGTAATCTAAGGTCGAAAGTCAGAGGTTAGATTAATGGAAACAGTCCATATTTAACGGACGCTACGAGTCAGAAAGACCCTAAAAAAAGATTCTTTCAACTAACCTCTAATGCGTTTTCTCTAAAATATAGATTCTTTCAACTAATCTAATCTCTAACTTCCAACCTCTAATATAGTATACCACATCCTTTAGGAAAAGTTTCGGAAAAGATGTGGCAAAGTCGGAAACTTTGTGGCAAAAATGTGGCATGTATACATTATAATGCTTTTTATGGTATAATTATACCACAAAATATGAAAAAATATGGAGGATTTATTTACGATGAACAAACTGATTTATATCGCTGAAGATGAAGCAAATATTAGATTTCCAATTAAAGCTTTTTTAGAAAAAGAGGGTTACACAGTCACTGCATTTGAAAATGGTGATCTACTTTTTGAAGCATTTAAGAGCCACGCACCTGACTTAGTTATCCTCGATGTCATGATGCCAGGAAGCAGCGGCTTTATCATTTGCACAAAAATTCGTGCTGTTTCAAATATTCCGATTATTATGCTGACAGCGCGTGGGTCAGATGAAGATTATACGACGGGAATTTCTTTGGGCAGTGATGACTATTTAACAAAGCCATTTAGTCCTGTAAAGTTAGTTATGCGAGTTAAAGCATTATTTAGACGCCTAGAAATGGAGTCTTCAGTTCCCAACATTAAGCCTGTTAGTAATAAAATAGAGTATGCTGATATCATCATCGACTCGGATAACTTGACGACTTATTGTAAAGGGGTTGAGTTGAAATTAACAAATACTGAATTGAAATTTTTGATGTATTTAGTCCGGCATAAGGATAAGGCAATTTCTCGTGATGAGTTGTTAACGAAAATATGGGAGCACGAGTACGCCATTGAAACCCGTGTAACTGATGATACGGTAAAACGTTTGCGGAAAAAATTGGCTAATGCTAACAGTGATACTTTGATTGAAACTGTCTGGGGATTTGGGTTTAGGATTGGGCTGAAGGGCGAGGGGTGAGCATGAACAGTTTTACAACAAGGTTCATCATCAGAAGTACTGTTGTTATTTTCATCATCTTTTTGACAATTTATTTTCTCTTTAATCGAGTTGCCACTGTTTTTATTCGAGAAACTGCTGAATCAGATTTAGTCGTTGAGGTTCGGAATCAGCTTGCTGAATATGTTACGATTTTTAATCGCCGTTGGCGACCGACGTCAATTGAACTTGTTACACAGAGTTTTCTTGATTTGCCTGAGGATGCTACGACACTTGACTCCCTTGCCCTCGCGATTTTAAGTGACAATTTAATTGATAATTATATAATCATCAATCATCGTGATCACATCGCAATTTCTGATCATCGTGATCACATCGCAATTCCTGGAGAAATTATCATTAAATATGACTATTTAGTTAACTACTATAAAGAAAATCAAGAACTTTTTGCGGTTGGTGAAACAATTATTGTTGAGATTAGTGAAACGGCTAATGATGATCTTGAGGGAAATATTTTTTACCTAAGGTCAATAGCAACTGACTATGTTGCAGAATTTGAATTTCTCGAACCGCCTTACCCACTTACAATTTTGTTATATACGGAAGTTACGGAAATGATGGCTTTTCAAAATACTATCAACCAAATTTTACTAATAGCTCTAACAATATCGGGTCTTATCATTTTAACCATGACCGCAATGATGTCGTCAAAATTTAAACAGTCTATTAAAAAACTTGCCCACTATGCGCAGGAGATCGGTCACGGAAGCTTTGATACTGAAATTGAAAAATTCAAATACTCCGAATTCCAAACCTTAGCTAAGAGTATGACCGATATGTCAAACATGCTAGAAACGTTTGAAGAGAACCAAAAGGCATTCTTTCAAAATGCTTCCCATGAATTCCGCACCCCCCTTATGGCAATCCAGTGCTACAGCGAAGGAATACTTGCGAAGGTCTTCAAACCAGAGGAAGCTGCAACTATCATAAATCACGAAATTGAAAAAATGACCGAACTCGTAAACAGCATCCTCTACCTCTCACGAATTAACCATACCACCAGCAAAATCGAACAAATTAGCCTCAATGACTTTTTAACAAGCTGTTATGAGCAAATTAAAATTCATACTGATAACGAAAATAAAACCATTTGCTTCAACCCCCTAGAAGAAGATATTCAAATAAATATCGACTGCCAACTATTTGAACGTGCTGTCCTTAATATTTTGACAAATGCCCTTCGTTATGTTGCATCAGTTATTACCATTACTGCAGAGATTCAGATTAAAAGGAATATTATTGCTAATACTAAGCAGGAGATACTGCGGATACATCTCGCCAATGATGGAGAGCAAATTCCTGAAAAAGACCTACCCTTCCTATTCGATCGCTTTTATAAAGGCAGTGGTGGTAATACTGGACTTGGTCTGGCAATAACGAAGGAAATTGTTACTACTGTTGGGGGAAATGTTACTGTCCGAAATCTTGAGGATGGTGTTTGTTTTACGATTGATTTGCCGGTGTGATTAATTCATTGTCTCCAGTCATGATACTGTATTTTAAAAGTATATATAATAGGGAATTTTAATCTGCAAATGACTTGCCAATGTAATTATAGATGTAGCACTTATTTAGTAGGAAGTTTATAATATCTTTTTTGTTATCGTTTTCGTACCAGTCGATTAGTAAAATTTTGAAATCAGGAACTAATTCCACTTTGATGGAAAGTAATCCGGCTGCGTTTTGAATTAACAAGAGATTAGCAATTATGTTTGCGGTTCTTTTATTCCCATCCCTAAACATTTGCTTTTTGCATAGATATAAAAATGTTTCCAAAGCTCTGATGGCTGGATCATCAATATGGCTTAGTACAATTAACTCATTTATGACTTGATCTTCATTTGGAATGCCAAAATCGTGAATTTTTACTCCACTTACATATATTGGGGTTTCTCTTAAATACCCAACTTGGTGAGGGTTTAAACTTTCCATATTTGCTCCAATGATTGCGTGTATAGCTTTCACTTGTTTTAACCCAATTCTATTTGATCCAGATAGTATATTTTCTTTATCTAAAATGTATTCCCATGCTCGTTTCAAGCTAACAATTTCGTTGATTTGACTAGGTTTGAGTCCTAATGTGACGGGAATATTATTGATTATCTCACAAATCTGGGCATAAGTTGCCGGTATTCCCTCTAAAACAACTCCTCGATAAACATTATCCTCTAGCATTTGCTTTCCTAAAGTAATGTTATCGGTTACATCTAACTTAAAAGCCCTGTTAGGTCTTTCATCAATTCTTAAAATGAACTCTTGAACGGACTCTGTCTCTTGCTGTTTATCTGCAATTACTAATGTACTTAAATTAGTAAGGCTAACCCGTTGGGTTTCTGGATCATATTGTAGCCTATTCATGATTACCACCACTTACAATACTCTGACTATACTCGAGTAAGTTTTTAAATAGTGGGATATATTCTTTTATTATTTTTTTACACCACTCATCCACTGATGATAGATCTTTATATTCATGAACAATCTCATTACGATTCTTTAACATCATTAGCCATTCTTCATCATCAATGATATTAGCTTGATAAGACTCTTTAAGAATTTCTCGTGGAGAGCCTTTAGCAAAATTGGTGACACCATGATACTCGACCAAAATGTCTTTAGCTAATTTATATGATAAATCAAAAGTTATACAGAGTTTGGAAATAACACCACACCAAATAAAGCCAAACAGATCTTCATCTTCAGGCCAGTCAATAGTGTTAACTTTTTCTAAGGAAGACAAGGAATCTTTAAATTGTTCATGCCTCGCTATAAATCGTAATTCCATCCTTTTCCACCTCTTTTTTTAATAGTTCATTTGAGCAGTTTTCTATATCAACTAAATCAATTTTTAATAGCGTGTTAATGGAAGCAATCTCATCAAGAAGTGTTTCAATATCAATGTCACTCCCTTTTAAGGCAATATCAATATCACTTTTTTTCATATGTGTCCCTTTTGCTCGAGAACCGTACAAAAAAATTTCTTTGATATAAGCTGATTTAATACATATTTGAATGACTTGTTCGATAATATTTGCAATTTTTGGATCCATATTCAATAAATATTTGCTCATCCAGACGACCCTCCCTGCTCACCTAAAGTTGCTGATATATTGCTTGCTTTTTTGTAATTTGATGTCGTTAGCTAATATTTAATGGCATAGAGTTTGTACTTTATTCTCGTTTGGAGGTCTGGGGCGATATATTTTTTGTAGTCTTTTAGTATATTTAGGAATTGTTGATATTCATTGATAACTAGACTAATTTCGCCGTACTGCATCATTCTTCCTTCATGAAGCCAGATTGCTTTGGTACAAAATTTTCGTACTTGTCCAGCTGAGTGACTGACAAAGAAGATGGTTTTTCCTTTTTCAACAAAATCTTGGATTCTGTCTAAACAGCGCTGGGTAAATCTTTCATCACCTACCGATAAGGCTTCGTCTATGATTAGAATGTCAGGGTCAACGTTAGCAGAGATGGCAAATCCTAAACGGGCTTTCATTCCACTTGAATAGGTTTTCATTGGTTGATTAATAAATTTTCCAATTTCAGCAAATTCAATAATTGCTGGTGTGATTTCTTTGATTTTGGCTTCAGTTAATCCCATCATCAAACACTTAAACTTGATATTTTCTAACCCGGTTAGTTGGGGATTCATTCCAGTACCGACCGCAAGCATTAGTGCTTTACCTTTTACGTCAAGGGTTCCTTCAGATGGGACAGTGATACCTGCTAGGAGGTTGGATAAAGTACTTTTTCCTGATCCATTTACACCAATAATCCCGATGACCTCACCGTTTAACGCTTCGAATGAAACATTTTTAAGAGCTAAATGGTACTCAGCATTCTTGCCTGTGCTAAATAAAGACTTCAATTTGTCTGAGGTCTTTTTATATAATCTAAACTTCTTCGTTATATTTTTTGCATCAACAACAACTTCTTTTGGTCCTTTATAGGCTTTATCTCTAAAAATCAAAACAGGCTCCGTAAAGATGGTCTCTACTGGTTCCCCTTCTTTACGCTCATAAATTTTTACCTTGTACTTACCATCCATTTCTAATCGAAACTCTGCTTCCGCATTTTCAGAATAGGATACTCTCTCAATAATTTCTCTCTCAAATAGCAAATAGAAGGCATACAAGGCATCATCTTTTGGGTCATTATAACTAACAAGCAAGTTATTTTCATTTTCAATTTTTACTTCTATCAAGTCTTTATTCATACGATTCTCCTTATCCTGCGGTTCTCATCAATCTTCTTGCTTCTTGAGCTTCTTCTTGAGTTATTTTATGTTGTGTTGTCACTACTATATTATATCATACCTAGTTAATTCTTAAAAGAGAAATAATATAGCTTGCGATTATAAATAGCTATTTTGCATGACGGATCGACAAAACATCAGGAAACAACATTTCGTTAAAATCCTGATCATAATACCTAGACAGTGGCGACACTGTCTAATATTTAATAGCGTAGAGTCTGTACTTTATTCTTGCATCTAGATCTGGGGCGATGTCATTTTTGTAGTCTTTTAATATTTTTAGAAATTGTTGGTATTCATTGATAACTAAATCAATATCACCATATTGCATCATTCTCCCTTCATGAAGCCAAATTGCCTTAGTACAAAATTTCTTCATTTGCCCAGCTGAATGGCTTACGAAAAAGATAGTTTTTCCTCTTTCAACAAATTCTTGGATTTTATCTAAACAGCGTTGGGTGAATCTTTCGTCACCTACTGATAAAGCCTCATCTATAATTAGAATATCGGGGTCAGCATTAATCGAAATGGCAAATCCTAAGCGGGCTTTCATTCCACTCGAATAGGTTTTCATTGGTTGATGAATAAATTTACCTATTTCCGCAAATTCAATAATTGCCGGCGTGATTTCTTTGATTTGCGCTTCATCAAACCCCATCATCAAACATTTGAATTTGATATTTTCGAATCCGGTTAGTTGAGGGTTCATGCCAGTACCGACAGCAAGCATCAATGCTTTACCTTTGATTTCAAGGGTTCCTTCAGTGGGAATAGTAATACCTGCCAGAAGGTTGGATAATGTGCTTTTCCCAGAACCATTTACGCCAATAATGCCGATGACCTCACCATTTAAAGCTTCGAAGGAAACATTTTTGAGGGCTAGGTGGTATTCGGCATTCTTGCTTAAACTGAATAATGACTTTAATTTATCTGAAGTTTTCTTATATAATCTGAACTTCTTTGTTACGTTTTCTGCTTTGACTACGGCTTCTTTAGGTCCTCGATATTTTTTCTTGACCTTACCGCCACGAACAGAATCTGAAACTATACTTTCAATTGCATCTCCTTTTATTCGCTCAAAAACTTTCACTCGATACTTGCCATATGATGCTAACAGAAATTCTGCTTTTGGATTTTCAGAATAGTATATTTTCTCAATAGCTTCATTATCCTGCATTAAGTAGAATGCGTATTCAGCATCTTCTTTTGCGGCTTCATAAGTTACCACGAGCTTGTTTTCATTTTCAATTGTTATATCTATTAATTCTTTATTCATCATACTTCTCCTTGGATTTAGTGCACTCAAGTTTAGTAGAAACTACGTTGTGTTATAAATAATCTATAAACTCTCTTCTGAATTTAATGTGGATCCTCGTGCCTACAAACATAAGTAATATTGTTAGACTCCAGAAATAGATAGTGTCGATTTGATTTATTGATCTGACGTCTGAGTAAAGAAATGCATTTCGATAACCTATAACTAAATAATGAACAGGATTAGCACGTAAAACTATTAGAAACCAGCGCTCTGAGATTCTCGGTGTTTCCCACATGATTGGTGTCAAAAAGAAGATGAATCGAACTATATGACTAATAAGCTGCCTCGCATCTTTTACAATCGATATAATTGTCGATGTAAAAAAAGATAATGCGATCAAAAATACTGTTGTCGTTAAAATGAAGTACAGTAACGCTAAGATGCTGAAGCCTGCAAAGCCTACTCCATGAACTATCATAATAAAAAAAACCAAAGATAGTAAAATTAAATGAGTTAGTAACTGTGCCAAAATAGTATAAAACGGAACGATACTTAAAGGGAAGCTCATTTTGGATGCGATAGCTAGTTTGCTAGAAATCGAACTGGCGCCTTGGCCTATACTCGCACTTATGTAAAACCACGGGATCATTCCCGTCTGTAACCAGACAATAAACGGTATATCATCAACTGCGCCTCTCCCTCGAATTCCAACACCAAAAACAAACCAAAAAATACTTATTTGAATTATTGGATTTAGAAAAAGCCAAATAATTCCCAAAGCATTTCCAGCATATTTATTTACTAATTCATATTTAGCTAAATTAAAGATCATGCGGCGATTTTCAATTTGCTCACGTAAAACAGTTACTAATGATTTCATTTTTAACTCACACACATTTCTTTAAAGGGTATCTCTATAAACTACTCATTGTATCTGCATGCTTCAAGACTAATGCCAATGAATTGGCAAGTCTTGGATGCCATTCGATACATAAAAACCGTTGCTAGGTTT
>Ga0123355_10008671_pt1 | contig 15367 bp, 11 predicted proteins | sample TergutEmb28metaG_3_FD_89872 | JGI IMG/M metagenome (GOLD analysis project Ga0123355, IMG submission 89872) | Embiratermes neotenicus P1 segment gut microbial communities from Petit-Saut dam, French Guiana - Emb289 P1 | ecosystem: Host-associated > Arthropoda: Insects > Digestive system > Gut ... | reverse complement strand
GCCAATAAAAAAATAATTTTTTGTTTTTTTTAAATATTTTACACGGGAATAAAATAATGGGTGGGGCCCGTGGGGGGGGGGGGGGGGCCCGGGCAGGGTGGTATTATGACAACACTTAGGTAGTTTCATACTAATAAGCACTTTGGAAGAATTAATGTTTCCATCTTCTTGTAACCCTGAATACGATGACAAAACTTTCGAAAGAATTTCGGTAGCCAAAGTAAGGGAGAATCATCAAGGTCCATTATCAATTTATTTTGAAGGAGCCAGGAGGGTTCCCCTAGCGACTTCATAATCAAAAAATCCATAATTTAAATAAAAGTTGTCTGCTGAATCTTTTGGATAAATATTCACGATGCTTCGCTGGGAGTCTCAAATTCGGTGAATGTAGTAAGAGAGTGATTTCGAGCGACGGGCAAGCCTTTTATTATGGTCACAATTCTGTAAGCTAGGAATCAAAGGATTTAAAGCGCAAGATAAAAAACTGGGAACAGAAGGATTTAGATCCATAGATTTTACGGCTGTTTTACTGTTAAAGTACCGTTATTTAACAGTAACACTTCTATACAAACTGTGCAGTGAGTTGACCTGTTACTGTGATGAACGGTCGTAATAATGAAGTGATTGTCAATAAGCGAAGAAAAAATACTGTCTTACAACAGCCAAATGTCTTCTTGTTACTCTAACAGAACTCACTCTACGGAGAAGAGTCCTTCTTGATGAGCTGACAGTTCCTTAGCTGTAAAGAAATTCTGTGAATTTTATATAACCCGAGGGTTAATTACCACATTCAAAAACGCCCACCGCCGGGTCCTATCCTGAGCGAGAACAGTCCAATCCAGGCCGCCTCATCACCAATTCTTGAACATCCATCAGATCCCTGCACCAAACATCTGTGTTCACCTCTCTTGTCCCCTGTACGTGCCACACGCCCCGTACGTTTCATTTTTGATTCAATCACCCGAATAATATTCAGTGATTAATGCAGATCGTAAAGCTCAAAGCTATGCGATCTTCACCACTCCTTTCTTGCCTCATCTCTCTTAGGCCGGAATATTTTTTCAGCAACCTATTCTCGAACACCTTCAGCTTACTTTCCTCCCTCAATGTGAGAGACCAACTTCCTCACCAGTACAAAACAAATGGACAAAATTGCAGTTCTGTATATCTCAATATTTACATTGCTGGGTGGTAAAATTTAAGACAGAAGATTCTGTACCAAGTGGTATCCATTTACTCTAGACAGAAGAATCAAGATTTTCAAAGGAAACATTTCCGGTTTTATTACACAAGAACTTATTTTCAAATGAGGAGAATTTTCCAAAAAATTGTTTTTAATTTTCTTTAAATAGGCAAGCTAAACACTTGAGTATACTCATTAGAGTACATGAAAATAATTGGATATGAGAACATTACCTCTTGTGACTGCAGACAATGTGTTGACTGTTCATGTAACTCTTATGTCCTGAAGAATCTTTGGTACATGTCCTCATTACGCTTCTAACAGGCAACACTGTATCACATGCCGAAAAGACCCCACCGTGAAGAGCTCACATTTCTTACAATTCTCTGTACTACTTGGACCTATTTGTGGATATCCTTCAAAAGGGACCTAAAAGTTTGTAACTGAGTGTACCTGGGATATCACTCTTATGTAAAACCCCTGTGAACTACTTTTAAAATTCAGTTGGCGTTCTCCAACCGATCCGTCTTCAGCCCTGATCTCAGTTGACTTGAATGGAAAGAGTTATTTAGCTCAGGCCGGTCAATGCCTTAGGGCTTAGGTCACACTCCGTGCCCTTCTGTGGATATGGTCGAGCACACAGCCAACATACGCTGAGCCCTCTCACCCGACTGGACTTCTGAAAGAATAGCCATAGGAATTGAACTATCGACTTTATCATTCAAAAGAGTGTGGGTTGAGGAGGCTACGGCAAAAGACGACGTTAGAAGCGTCTTAAGTCATGAATTGTGACACAGAGGAAGCCCATGGCCAGGGCGCCTTCGAAATTACTTGCAGTTAAGTACACTTTGTGCTGTGTTTATTTAAACCAGTTGAAAGAAGGAAAGAAGAAGTGGTTGTAACAAACCTACAGGCCCTGTACTGTAACGTTCAGCACGATTTATTTCAGCTATTCACCTTGGTGGTTCATGGAAGATCTAGATCTAAACATTGTATTGTAGAAAGTATTATCTTCTGTGCTCTGATACCATGTAACCTGCAGTCCAGCAGAAACTCACTAACGGTTCTCCCATTCATGGTAAATTTCGACTGAACTATGAGGAGTCGCGGGCCAAAAATCCAATCCTCTTATTCATCATCGTCACAACAGTGCACATCATGTCACATTTTAATCCAAAATGTTCTTATGAAGAAGTGATAAAGAAACAAGAATTTTGTAGCAGAATTTACAAAAATTCCACTTTTCGTTGCTTAGATTTCTAAATCTACAGATGTAATTCTCTTATACTGTTATTCTGTACATTAGAACTTATAACCTACTTATAAACTAATTGCATATTATGTCACAGTTCTTCACCTTGGTCAAGTTCATGAGTTTTGATTTAGCAACAATAATTCACGAAGATTTATCTTTTGGGAATTTATGCTCTGTCTGTTGCTAGTTACCCGTGTTTCGAAGGAAATGTAATCCCTCTCAATGTCGCTGTTTATTGGTTGACGTGACGTAATATCCACGTAGAACTGAATTATTATCAACGCCGTTAGAAAGACCTCCAGTCTCTCAATATTACAACAAATATGCAGTATGTCTCTGTGCCAGTTTCGCATGCCTAGATCCATGGTTTCTTAGGTAACAACTATTAAGCCTGAAGGTGGAAATACTTTTGACTGCACCACATTGTTATTTACATTATCAGGAAGCAGTTAAAGGCAGCCTGTGACTGTGTCCCAAAATATGGTTCTATCCTTCATTCGACAATTCTGAATAAACTGTCAGTAATGCTGCTCCTACATCACACGTTTGCGCTCCCGCCGTGCTATTACTATTGAGTGCAGAAAATTGTAGACTTCAAGAAAGTAAGTACAAATATTCCATAGAGCGTTCCCATTGCGTTTCGCTTACCCATCAATATTTATTAGCAGACTAATTTAAATATGTTTAAAAGAAATACAGTTTCAGTCTAATCGACGGACGTTTGTCTGACGAATTTCCTATCCAAGATGTTTTGTAATAAAAAGGTGTTTTGTCGGGTTTGCTTTTATACTGCTCTTCGTAACATGCCTTTAAGAATTCCCATCAAAAAGAGTTGGCAATGAAACTGAATGGGAGAAATCAGCGCCTGGCTCAAGTTGGAGGTTTCAAAATGTAGCATGAAAAATTACGTGTAGTATGTCTAGTATAAAGGAAACACAGACTACGTATTAGTCGCCAGTAGAGAAGTTCTCTAGACGAAAATGTTAAGAATATTGTTGTACTTTCACGTATCTTCAACAGACATTCGGGGGAAAGTCACGACAGTATGGTAGACAATAAGTCTGTTAAAAATGTGGGGAAGTTCAAATGTGTTGTAATTACACACAGAAATTAACAGAAGATTAAATTCGTAAGGGTGCCTGATACCATTATGTTCTTGTGTTTTCTTGTTTGCTGGCTGAAGTTCTGAAGATTAAAACACACAGAATTATAATTTTGCCTCTTGTTTGATGTGCCTTTGCAACTTGGCGTTTCACGTTTAGGGAAGAACGTAGGGCGAGAGTATCCCAGAATAGGTTGCTGAGGAGGATATTTGGGCCGAAGAGTTGGAAATTAACAGACGACCGAATAAAATTGCAGAGCGTGAAGCTTCATGGCCTGCAGTCCTCACCAAATAATTTTAGGGTGGCCAAGTACTGGGGGATGAGATTGACAGAACATGTGACATGAATGGGGCTAAGAGAAGTGTATATAGTTTCTCGGTGTGAGAAACTGATTGAAGGAGATGTAAGGCACGTTGTGGAGCAGTTGGTTGAGGCCATGCGCTACAAGCCAGGAGGCCGCGCGCCCGATTCCCGATGGGTTCGACTCAGCCTCTAACAGAAATGAGTACCAGGTATGTCTCCTGGTGGTAAAGGCGGGCCGTGAGTAGACCTAACGAGCTTTTCAAATTCCTGTGTCTATTGTCTCTAAATTCTGGGATCGTCAACCTCGTGGGCCCTAAGGATCCGTCCAGACCTGCATAGGGATTGCTTTATCAGTATCTCAGGTACACTGGTCAGACAATCAATGGAAAAATGTGGGAGGAGCGACGTGGTCTAGTTGAAGAACTATCCTGTTTTTGCCTTGAAAAACTGAGAAAGACCCGAAACATATCACGATCCACATTGTATCAATCAGCGTATAGACTTCCGTTCTTTTTGACATATCATATATCCATCGACATTTGATACGAAAATCTCAGCTATAAGCATATTCCCCATGTAGATGCATTAGCTAACTGTGACCACTCTGGAGCTAAATGCTGACACAGAGGTTGAAAGCACGTGCGTTGTGTCTGTTAGCATCACCGTGACGTCTCTCGTATTTAGTGTGAGAATTCAAGATATTATTGATTTGGAGGAAAGAAATTATGTATGGGATTCGAAGTTCTGATGGAGGTGTATAAGAATATACGGGCGGATGGGATATTTTCCCGTGTAGTTTGGAAGTTGCATATACTTATCCAGAAAAATAGACTGCGTCATATGTTAGGAGAAAGTAATCCTAATAAACTTCTTTATGGACAAAGGAATAAACTTGAAGTTGGCAAGGATTTATATTTCATTTCTTAAAATTTCGGCTTTCCTTGAGGTTGTTTAGAATGGGAAATATAGTCGAACTCGATAATGAAGCGTTCACATTTCTTAATTATCAGTCCCTGTGCTGAACAAGATCAATCCGTCACTCATCCAGCCATCCTATTTACAAGATTTCTTGCGTAAGAGGTTTGATTTTCAAATTTCTGCCCAGAAGGCGAATATTAATACTTTTAGGCGCTTTCGAAAACTGCTAAAAGCGACTATTAGCTTCATCATGTCTGTCTGTCTGTCCTTCCGCCTGTCTGCTTCTCCGTCCGTCCGCATGGAACAACCCTGTTCCCAAGTGAGGGATATTCATGAAATTTTATATTGGAGGGTTTTTCGAAAATCTGTCAAGAAATTTAAAATTTCATTAAAAGCTGGCAATAATAAAGGGCACTTTACATGAAAACCGATATACATTTTGTAAAATCATATGTCGCTCATTTCTTCTTAGAATGAGAAAGGTTTCAGACAAATTTTTAGATAAAATCAAAACACACATTTTGTGTTCAGCAAAGTTTTTTTTTTTTTTAATTATGCTCTTTCTGAAATAACGTGGAAAAATAATGTAGAGTGGGGCAGGCCATAGATGACAATATGGCGCATGCGCATTGCATGCTGGATACCTAAGGCTACAAATACACATATTCAGGTTGAGTAATACTCATTGCTTTCACACTGTAACAATGGTTAGGCGAACGCGGCTCAATGTTACGTCATACGCATATTGCCTGTCTTGTTTCTTCTTGACATTCATCCCTCGTCACAGATACCGGATGTTACTACAAAGTATAGCGGAACCCGGTGTTTCCCAAAGTGTGCTCCGCGGATCCCAAGGGATCAGCAAACAGTTCCCACGGTATATGTGGATACATTTATGTAATGTTTACATTGAAGTTAGTTTTAAATTAACGGAATAATGTCTTGTAAGAAATAGACAAAGAATTTTAATTTTTTATTTTCGTTACCCATTATCCGGACATTAAATTTATACCTACGTGGGAAAGGCTGTGGGGACATGTGGTTTTTTTTCGAAGCCAAGAGAAGTCCACGAGCAAAATTGTTTGGGGTACAGTGGTGTAACTCTACTACAGTGATGTAACTCTACTACAGTGGTGTAACTCTATTACAGTGGTGTAACTCTACTACAGTGATGTAACTCTACTACAGTGGTGTAACTCTATTACAGTGGTGTAACTCTACTACAGTAATGTAACTCTACTACAGTGGTGTAACTCTACTACAGTGGTGTAACTCTACTACAGTGGTGTAACTCTACTACAGTGGTGTAACTCGACTACAGTGGTGTAACTCTACTACAGTGGTGTAACTCTACTACAGTGGTGTAACTCTATTACAGTGATGTAACTCTACTACAGTGGTGTAACTCTACTACAGTGATGTAACTCTACTACAGTGATGTAACTCTACTACAGTGATGTAACTCTACTACAGTGGTGTAACTCTACTACAGTGGTGTAACTCTACTACAGTGGTGTAACTCTACTACAGTGGTGTAACTCTACTACAGTGGTGTAACTCTACTACAGTGGTGTAACTCTATTACAGTGGTGTAACTCTACTACAGTGATGTAACCCTACTACAGTGATGTAACTCTACTACAGTGGTGTAACTCTACTACAGTGGTGTAACTCTACTACAGTGGTGTAACTCTACTACAGTGGTGTAACTCTACTACAGTGATGTAACTCGACTACAGTGGTGTAACTCTACTACAGTGGTGCAACTCTACTACAGTGGTATAATTCTACTGCAGTGGTGTAATTCTACTACAGTAGTGTAACTCTACTACAGTGACGTAACTCTACTACAGTGATGTAACTCTACTAGTGGTGTAATTCTACTACATTAGTGTAACTCTACTACAGTGATGTAACTCTACTACAGTGGTGTAACTCTACTACAGTGGTGTAACTCTACTACAGTGATGTAACTACTATAGTGGTGTAACTCTACTACAGTGGTGTAACTCTACCATTCCGTATAATTTTATTTCACTCTTAATTGATTTTTAATCGCCTCTTTCAGTGGTTTACGCGTTTACTGGTTGGCTGTCATGGATACTATAGTGAAGGTTTTGGTTTCATAAAAATAAGGGAATTTTGTGTGTAGTTGGGCGACTGTGGGCTTTCTGAAAAGGAAATTTACTGCTCCTAATAAGTTGATGACAGCGCTGTGTGTCGATGCATATTACAATTGTGTAAATGCTCTTTTAAGTCCTTTCGCAAAATTGTGAAAAGCGACTTTTAGCTTCTTAGATTCTGCCTGTCCGTCATTCCGCGGGGATGTTAGAGGGTTTTTGAAAATCTGTCGAGGAAATTCATTTTGGATTACAATCTGAGCAGAATCACGGGTACTGTGTATGAAGACCCATGTGCATTTATGACAATATCTCACTGAAGTCTTTCTTAGAGTCAAAGCCATTTCAGATAAAATTTGTAGAGAAGATCGAAACGCACATTATATACGATATTTTTTTACTGCAAACCGTGCCGTCTGTGATAAAATGTGGAAATTACAGTAGAAACAAAAAGGTCGCAAATGAAATTATAATTCATGGCGCCGAAATGAAGCAATTTGCTTGCCGAATAACTAAGGCAGGAACACAGACACGCACACACAGACACACACGCACGCACATAGACACGCACAAACAAGACACGCACACGCACACAGACACGCACGCGCACACACAGAAACTCACGCACACACAGACACGTACGCACACACAAGACACACACAGGCGCACACGCACACAGACACGCACGCAAACACAGACACGCACGCGTGCACACAGACGCACACGCACACAGACACGTACGCACGCACAGACACGCACACACACAGACACGCACACACACAAGACACGCACACACAGACACGTACACACAGACACGCACGCACACAGAAATGCACACACAGACACGCAAGCACAAAACACGCAAGCACACACGGACACACACGCACGCACAAGCACGCATGCACATACAGACACGCACGCACACACAGACACGCACGCACGCACAGGCATGCACGCACGCACAGACACGCACGCACACACACAGACACGCAATCACAGACACGCACGTACACACACTCATATACTTAATACTTATCACTTTTCCCCTGCAAAAATTGTTACGTGAACGCGCCTCAATGCTAAGTTGTACCTACAAATTCCATCTTGTATCTGTAAATCTCCATTAGAAATATTTCTCAAAATTTTGTCTTCTGGCCGTCTAATTGATAGAAGAAGAAACTGTCTTATTCAAAACATAACAACGACCGCTACTCATTCACCGCAGTCCAGTGCCGTTGTACTATTGAAGGAAAGGAATTTCAACAGACTGGGACACCGTGAGAGTCTGAACTACAAACTTTATTTATAAATTGAATTACATCTGTGCAGGATCCAGAACACACCGAATTCTTTTCGGCTCTCTGTCAGTTCGCTCAGAGTTGACCTGAAAATCGAAATAGTATATTCCTCCGAAACGCTGAATATAAAAAATTTTTCCTTCAGTTAATAGTGGGTAAATTTATACCACACTGCAATGTGTCATGTCCCAGGAGACGGAGATTTTCGTTGAGCATTGATATTTTCTTTCCAATGGAAACTGCATCGCTTCAGTGCGTGCGTGTCACTGGAGCATCATGACAATAACGACAGAGCGAGCATCATGAATAAAATCAATACCGCTTTAAAGATATTCACTCCTTGCGTTTTGAACCTGTTTTATTTTGTTGAAACAACATATAGAGTGTCTCAGCTAAGTTCAATCTCTAGAGTAATGGTATATGTATATACATTTATTTATATATTTATAATTGATGATACATTAAAATAATACGTAGACGTATGTATTATATCGTCTTCACATCCGTATAAATCAGTTCGATGTACAATTTAGTTAAAATTCTTTTATAAATTAAAATAATATATATGTCTACAAACATTATAAAAGTAATTTAGGGTATTTTAGCCAGTTCTTACAAAGGTATAAACTCGCTAAGGGTGGTGCTATAACACCGAAACATGTCGGAGTGTTAACCTTTTAAAGCCTACTGGTTACGTGATGCACCAACTGGTTTAACATCCAAAAACTCTGCGCTATGCTCACACTGTATTTATGTGTTTTGTATTTATCTCAGAACAAACAGCGACTTTTGCCACTTACACCATAAACTGATTGGATTTTATAACCGAGACGAAAAGTGTTTACAGCGCGGTACGAACTGGGCCTTTAAATAAAGCGGTCTGTCATTAGTATTTAAAGGGTTAAATAAACTATTCATCTGTCTATATTTATATATACACACACATACACATATATATATATGTATGTGTATGTGGGGGGAGGGGGCGGGTAACTCAGTCAGTATATCTACTGAGTACGGGATGGACGATCCGGGATCGAATCCCGGTGGGGACGAGATTTTCCGTCCGTCCAGACCGGCCCTGGGACCCACCCAGCCTCCTGTACAATGGTTACCGGGTCTTTCCTTGGGGTAGAAGCGACCGGGGCGTGGGGCTGACCCCTCACACCCCATCTAGTGCCGAAGGTTCTAGAAAAGAGTAGCTATACCTCTACTCACCTTAAGGGCCTGCGTGGCCTATAAAAAAGGGTGAAAACCTACCTACCTATATATATATATATATATTATGTGTGCATTTGGTTGGTTTAGGAAAGAAACAACCCTGCTTTAAATAGGGTCCGTTGTACTAACAGCCGAATAACGACGGCCGTATTTTGCGTCAGTTCATCCACATAATGCGCCCTCAATTTTCAGTTCCCCTGTCCACTTTTACTTAAGCTTACGTCCAATTATTTGTCAAACTCTCTCGGTTTCGAATTCATATTTGTAATTATATTAATAATATGTATTCAATGCATATTTCTTCACTTGTATAACATCCACTGTCCCAAAAATATCATATTCCTTTGCAAGATAGAGCTCGACTCATGACTGAAACCTACAGGGCACTTGGAGCTGATGGCCCGAACGAATGCGTGTATTTCAATTGTATTTGTTGTTTGGCGCTCTCTGTATAAACAGACATACACGCCTATATGTGAAAGCGATTACTGTGACAAATGTGTCAAGTTGCTAATATCCCTACTTTAACTGCGTGACAGCTGAACCACACATCAAGGTTTTGCAACCCAAACATTAGTGGTTACGGTTTTGCAGAGGTAGCTATGTGAATGTCAAACTGGCAATAGGCACTCTTGCTCACTAGCTAAAATATCAGTCATATCTCAATGATGATGCAGCGTTTCAAATCTGTGAATTAGGCTAGCGTAATATATCAAATGAGCTCACAGATTAATGCCAAGTTCGTTTGTGTTAGGGTACAATTCGTTTTGAATATTACAATGACTTTTATTTGTACATGGGTTTACTCTGTGTCGTGCATTACTTACGCAAAAAATTAGCACCACGGTTCACCATCCGGATTTTCTTCCAACCTCAGGTAAAAGAGTGAATAACCCCACTTCCTCCTTTCAAGGAGGAGATCCAGTGCAATGACGTGCTTTTTTTAGAACAATGGACAGTGAATAAACTGCAGAAAAATTTGTCGAAAAAATTCAAGATTCATTATAATAATAACGGCACTTCACACTAAGACCAATGTACATATTTGATCATATCTCGCTCATTTCTTCTTAGAATGAGTAATGTTGCGGACAAAGTTTGTAGATAAAATCGAAACACACATTTCGTATTAAATAACTTTTTTTTCGAAATTTCTGCAGTTTATGAGATAATGTGGAAAACTACAGTAGGGACGGGCAGACTACAGGTGAAAATATATAACGTCACATGAGCACTTTATTCTGAGCATCTAAGGCTACAAACACACACACACACACAGATTATGTAATACTAATTGATTTTCTACTGTAATAATGGTTACAGGAAAGCGACTCAATGTTACTTTACACGTACGTGGTTTGTCTAGTTGCTGGTTATTAATGGCGCGACATTCGGTACCAAATCTGTCCAGACATACTTTACTCCAACCCACACTCTGACAGTATAAGTCTTTAAGATCCATTTTAGCCTAATCTTCCCGAAATTTCTTAGGTCTTCCATTATGTATCTCCTGTCTGGTTTATCGACTGAACTTTGTGTGAGTTTCTCATTTCCTTATGTTTGATACACATACAGTATAATGATGATGATGATGATGATAATAATAATTAATAATAATAATAATAAACCGAAGAACTATGCAGAAGATGTGGAAAAGAATCCGAGACAATCCAACACATTACTGCAGCATGTGAGCAACTGGCACCTACCGAGTAGGTAAACAGACATGATGGACTAGCCAAAATTATCCATCAGAAAATGGCAGAAGCAGCTGAATTGATTGATGATAAAACTCCATATTATAAGTACACACCAGCCAATGTACTGGAGAATGAAAATTTCAAGCTGTACTGGAATCGCAGCATACTTACAGACAAAACAATATATTTTAATCGACCTGACATAACTTTTATGAATGAGAAAACAAAGAACAACTTTTTGATAGACATAGGTGTCCCAAATACACACAATCTCGCCAAAACAATAACCGACAAACAAAACAAATACCAAGAACTGGCGAATGAAATATGTGTTGTGTGGAAGCAAAAGACAACACAATTGAACCCGGTAGTAATATCATCTACAGGAGTAATTCCGAAGTCACTATCACAAAGTCTAACAAGACTTAACTTGCACCCCAATACACACATACAACTGCAAAAATATTCTTGGCACATGTTGAATTGTAAGAAACTTTTAAAACTACAAATAAGACCACCGAGCCTAATCCTGTTGATTGCTACATCCCGGGATGGGTGAATATTTCCCAGCCAAAGCTGAGAAGTGAGAAATTCGATGATGATGATGATGATGATGATAATGATAATAATAATAATAATAATAATAATAATATGAAGAGAAAATTGGCCACATTATACGAGAGTGCTCACTATCTCCCCTCCCCCTTGTTTGACGTCCTTTTACTTTTGTATTTTTGTTTCCTCTCCCCTTTTCAGTTTAAAGCACTTCTTAATTTTGCAGTCTCTCATTTTCGGGTTAACGCCCCTTAGTTGGCTGCGTTCCATTACACTAACCCCTTATTTGTAATGGAAATATCATTTGTAATTTACGTCAACTTTAAGTGCATTCAACTTTTCGGTTATGTAACTAGGGTTTAAGAAAAAGACCTGGTTGTACTCGTAAAAGAACAGTATGAACATAATGGGATAAGTACTCAACTACACTTTAACATATACAAGGAAATATGGGTAAAATGGGACAAGAAACACTGGTATAAGCAATTCATAAGGGCAAGTTAACCATGGTATGCAATAAACAAGCGAAAACTGATAGAAACTTTCCTTGCAACAAACCGGACATTATAATCCGTAATAATAAAAAAAAAGAGAAAACACGTGCTAACATATTTTGTACTTTCAGAAGATAGAAACGTGATAAAGAATAAAATCGAAAATAGTTCAAAATACAAGATCTTACAACAGAAGTGTAGTGTCTGTGGAGTGCAAAATAAAGCGATACCAGTAACAACGGGGGCAAGTGGTACCATATTTAATCATTCAGGATAAACCTGAGCAACATACGACGAAAGCAAGAAATCAAGAACTGCAAAAACAGCAATGTTAGGCACTGCACACATAATTCAGAAAGTAGTAATAATAATAATCAAAAACAAGAAAGAGGAACATGCATACCGATAGATACGTGTCAATACCAGCGGACAGGAAACTGAAGCAAAATGAATCATAAAAGAATTTATTACAAGAATTTACACATGGAGATATGACGAAAGTGGAATACTCAAGGGATGATTATACAGGCAATAACTGGGGCCACGGGCACAGGAAGAGGGGTTGTAAAGAAAAATTTGGAAGCTATGCTAGGAAAACATACAACAGATTCAATTTAATTGACTGCTATGCTTGGAAAATTACAAATAAGCTTTGACCTTCAGCGATGGGGATCACTTTGAATCAAGAGGAGTACCAGCAAGAAAAGGCCTGTGACAAGATAATGACAGTTATAATAATGCCACTTATTTTACCAATTGCGAATTTTCATGAAAATCCGAAAATTTGTTGTTGGAGTTCTTAAGAAACTCTGTAAATGTTTTATTAAATCACAACAATTGAATTTTGGCAGTTCTGCTGCTGATGAACAAATCGGCAGCACATCTTCTGTAATCCTAAAAAAAAATGTTTACAGCATGTTTAACTGTTATAAAATTCCAGTTCTTCGCAAGACGTCAAAAGAAGCTATTTATATACATGTAAATTTTTGTTTATCTCGTTTTATTTAAGAACGCCCTTCTAGCAATCGTACTGTGTATCTGTCATCCTGTACGGCACAGAGGATATGAAATGTAAGTATAATTTAATATTGAGAAAATTTCCTATTTTTCTTCATATAGTCATGCTTTAAATATATTACGGTTTCACTGTTGTTTGGTTCACAACTAGACATATGATGTAGAATGTGACTAGGTGTATTGGGTCTGTTTTTAAGTGTATATGAAGAACTTATTATTTATATATGTCTAGGATAATTTTTATTTAAATTTACCCATTACAAATAAATCTAAATTTTAGCCCATCGGAATACTTTGTGATTTCTGACTTATATGTAGAATTTTATACAAAATTTGAGGCCATATTTACAGTCTAATATAAGTAGAGAATTTTTTGTTCCTACTCAAAATAATAACAAACACGTTTTACGTTTTTATTCTCCTTAATTATGAATTATGCTAACGGAAAGAAGAAAATATCTAAAACTGAACGGAAACGTGACGTAGCACCACAAAGACAAGGTGACAGGATGTAGCGTTTCACCGCAAACAACCGCAAACCTCACATGTGGCACAATAGTAAGTAATCATAATCAGTGCAGATCAAAAATTAATTGTTAATTATCTGTATACAAGGGTACATTTGCTTTCAATTCAGATTTTTTAGACTTTTACAATCGTAAGTACTTACAAAAATACATTAATTTTCGGGACAGGATCCGTCCGTCTTCAGACTTGCATTTCCCAAAACAACTGTCAATATGTGATGATTATTTAAACTTTAACTAAAACCGATTAACATCAAAATATGAAGTACCATATATTCCAAAAGCAGTTTATAAAATACGGTTGGGCAAATTTCTCTGGACATCAAAAACATAAAATACATCTTATGTTTATTGGACCGTGCACCATCTTGATAGTTGAATAAAGAGAGACCAACTTGATGTCACTTGCTTTATTATATCATTATTCAATGCTCAACATGTTTCGGATGTTAATACATCCAACCTCAGGAGCTTGCGACTTATTTGTTGAATTATTTCATGGGTTGTATTACTCTGGTTCGATGTGTGTTGGTGTTACGTTGTGGTTTGGCTGTAACCACAAAGTAACATGTATTAACAACCGAAACATGTTGAGCATTAAATAATGAAATAATCAAACAAGTGACATCAAGTTAGTCTCTCTTTATTCAACTATAAAATACATGTCTGTTCGCTCCAAATATGCCCTCTCACTAAACAGTAGCACTGTGTATGCGACACTGTTTGTCGGAAGGTTTGTAGTGATAATGGTTTCTTTCAGATAAAGGAAAAGGAGGGATTGTGGTTTTGGCAGGCCCTGTTGTGATATTTTATTTAATTACGATGTAAATATTCATAATATAGTGTAAGCCGCTTTGGAAGAATTAAGGTTGAACGGGGACCGAACGTGACCCGAGAACGTGGTTCGTTATATTTCAGGATACACGATGACAATATTTCAAAAAATCTAAGAGATCAAATGTCATACAGCATTGTCAGAATCCTACAGAATAGTAGCCTAATCTATTTTGTTGTTGTATTTGTATACACATATGTTAACATTATGAGTTTTAGTGGTTACAAATAGGAGCATAAAGTGGCAGTATTGAACGGCATTTGGAGGTACTTTTAATCGATATCATTTTCTGTATCCTCATGCTTTGAAAATATTTGTTGCATAATTATATACATTAAAAAATTTGGTCGTCCGTGACTCGATGTCAGATATATGCTTATTGCACTGCAGATGATAATTTGTTCTGTAATAACTTTCAAATCAGTCGCCAAGAACGGGATTTATCTGAATGTTTGGCTCGTTTCTTATCTTTTCCAGGCATCGCCAGTCAACCGACGTCTAATTGTAAGTCTGTCAACTGGTGCTAATAAAGAAATGCAATCTTCATTTTACTCAGTAAATGGCTTCCAGGTCTCAACGGACACTACAGACGACCCCCTACACGGAACTACACGATGTGTGTCAAACGGTGAGGGTCCTGGACTAGGTAAGGGCAAGTATGGCACCCAGGATGACGAACGATTGTTGTGAAAACTAGACAGGCAACAGATAGTACGAGTATGTACCTTTTCAAATGCGTTTTATCCAATCATTTCAGAGAATTTGACATAAAATAAGACTAGTTCCTGTCTTGGAGATTAATTAAATATCACATATTAAACGTAATAATAATAATAAT
>Ga0123355_10008670_pt1 | contig 15368 bp, 12 predicted proteins | sample TergutEmb28metaG_3_FD_89872 | JGI IMG/M metagenome (GOLD analysis project Ga0123355, IMG submission 89872) | Embiratermes neotenicus P1 segment gut microbial communities from Petit-Saut dam, French Guiana - Emb289 P1 | ecosystem: Host-associated > Arthropoda: Insects > Digestive system > Gut ... | reverse complement strand
GTAATCAACACTCTCTTGAGAGGACAACAAGAGTTTCCCCACCCCCCCCCCCCCCCCAGACATTGCATGATTAACCCATGTGTCTTCCCTGTGACACTGCACTGCAGAAACTGCTGTGCTTGTTCGGCACTATGTGTAAAATGTATGGGAGCAAATTTCATATGACAAGCTTTGTTATCATTTGTGATGTTGTTTGGCACCCAGCATGCACACATTTTTCTTTCATCCAGTTGGTTATGGACAGTGCCAGCTTAAGATGTCTGTCTTCTCTGATAAGGGCATCTGTATGACACACTGTCATCAGTAGTGGATGTGCCTAGTCAGCCATATTGCTGCCTGTCATCATCTATCCTGCCATTATCAATGCCACTGCACCATATCTGCATCTTTTCTGCCATTACACATGCTGCTATTTCCAATGGTGTGATACTCTTCACACACAAAAGCCCTATCACACTGCGTACTTCAACATTTTACTGTGTTTTCAGTAAGCCTGACATTTTGAAATTGATTGTAGAGTGATAACCGTATGCTTAGAGGATCTTGTGTGGCTGAATTTCAACACTACATATGCCCATTACTTGGCAAAATTTGTTGTCAGATGATCCTATTGCACGTGAGACACCTTGCTATCTACCTTCTTTAAACTTTCATGTATGATGGAGATAAATTTCAGTCCTCAGAAGCGTTATGGTGCTTTTTCAGGTGCATAAGTTACATGGCATTGAGTTATTCTGTAGTGGTTAGTACATTGCTCTTGTGTCTGGAAGATACCTGACCCCCAAAATTTGTGATTTTATGTTATTTCTGTCAGTTCCTCCAGGACACAGTCACATCATTGAACAATCTTTTTCATCCTGTTATTTCTCATTTTAATGCTGTATGACACAGTAATATGAAGTAACAACATTATATTAAGTGAAGATAAAGATAAAATCAGATGTGGAATTTGGAATCATTTATCAGCTTCTGAGTATTTCCAAGACAGTTGACCAAATAACTAATGGGTTGACCAATAGACTGACTGAAATTGGTACCTGAAGGTTCAATACTGCTCAAATAAAAGGCTACTCTTGGATCTGACTGACAATGAAACTGAAATTTGAAACAGAATTAGAAGCCATTCCATGAAATTGTGTTGAGGATATGGAGGTATGTTCCATGCACTCAAGATGGAGAGCAGAGCTAGTATGGACAGAGCGTAAGTAAGAAAACCCTACCCATTCATGTTTTCAGTCCTCACTTTATGCACTCAGGTGTCCAAATAAATATATTTTCTTCCCTCAGTTTAATGAATGACCAGCTATTCCCCTCACTGGTTTGTGAAAGATCACAATTCTCAGATGGTCTCATACCTGTAACTGTGCCAACTCCAGTGCTGCTTTCAATGCATCAAGTAGGCCATGGACACCATCTTGATCAGACACATAGAAGAACTGGCCCCTTGTTGCAATGGCCAGCTGCTTTAGGTCATCCAGTGGTGCAGTCTCTCTGTAGGGAACAAACATGTCAGTTGTAAACATCATTGTATGTAAATAGTAGATATGATATATTTTTTCTAAGATTGTGGTCCTGTGGGTCTTGGTACCCTGCAGTTTGTAACCACCTACCACACTATGCCTACATTGCTGTCTTAGTAGTCATTACTATGCAAATTAAAATCATATATAGGTATTCTTTTTTAGTTTCCCTTGTGATAAATCAGTTTACCAAGAAAGTATCTGCTAGGTGCAGTGTTCTTACATTATGCATACCCAAAGCCAACTGCAACAACCTTTGTCCCAGACTCTACAACTTCAGCTTGGACATTGCTAATGAAATGGCCTGGCTCTGTGTTCTGCCCATCTGTCACCAACACCATGATGCCTTTCCTCTTCCCCAACACCTGATGTTGGATGGAGAAACATTTGAGCAGTGCTAATAGTTACTGTGATTAGAAACATCTGTCCACAAATAAAACACCTCTCACCTGAAGGGCAAGTCGTACACCACAACCAATGCAGGTCTCACCCTCACCACTGGTGGGGATCCTTTGCTCAAGTTGCTTTTGTGATTGGGCATCAACCACAGTCAGTTCGCTCAGCACTTCCTCATATGTGCTGTAACATTTTGTAGTGGCATATATAATAAAGCATCAGTTAATTAGCTAAGTGGATCATGGAATCTGTCAAGTCCTTAGGATCATCACCTTTGACACAAAGTCCACCAATTACTCCTCATTCCAGTTCACATTCCCACACTGCACCGGTACTTTCAATGGTAAAAGGCCTTGCAGATCTTTAAATGGTACCTTTCCCTAAAGTTGACCTATGAATATTGAAGCTGGGTATTTCCTAATACACAGTGCAGATGTGTGATGGCATAACCAAAAGTTTCATAAGAAGAATTTGCATGGCTACCAAGTAAATACTGTTTACAGTAGAGATCTTTAAAAGGTCTGGCATTCATGTGATCAGATGACATGACCCTGACAATTTTTTCTTTAAAACTAACTCAAAGTTTATGATGGGAGACTTGTGGTATAACCCAGCAAGGCTGTTTTTCTTATTGAAAGATTGTTACTGGTATGCTAGTGTAATGTACTTTGTGCAAAGAACGCATAACACCAAAATATTCTACAGACAGCAGTATCATCCCCACAAACGTAGCTGCAGATTTAGTAACACACTTTGCTGTTGCTTCAAATTGTTTTCCAGAATACAGAAGAACCCTTACGAGAATTCCACCATTCCTAGCAGAAGCCCATTTGGAATACTGTGAATCCATGTACGTAAAGCAGTGTGTAATTTCTGGATTCTTCCCTGAAAAAGACATCCAGAAATACATTAGTGTCCATTGCAGCACCAGAATCTAATGCCAGATCCTACCAGACATTATACAGTAGATACAGTTATTTCTGCTGATGATGGGCACATAGTCGCCCGATACATGTCGAGAAAAGAAATAAACATACTAAGAAAAATTGTGCATCAAGGTGGCTTAATTTGCAAGATCATACAGGGATGCACGGTCAACAAAACGTAAAATTCCTACCATACATATTAGAAGTGGTATTCCCCAAATGTTACTAACTTAAATCATTTAGCCATTACAGTTATTATTTTACTGCCAGACACACATATATATACTGTGTAGAGATACAAACCTCGTACTCCATAGATGCAGATACATCCAGTGTCAAAACTATAGCTGGAGACAAAGGTGTGCCCTTTAAGTGGTGAAAAACAGGCTGAAGATCGGACAGATCTGTCGTGATGCTTGATCCATCTGAATCCAAGTAGTTAGCACTAGTCTTCATGGACCAACAAGATAATACAATGCTCAAAGCATATAACATTCTCTCAAGACAGCAGAACAGAATGTGGACTGATGTTTATGATATAACAGTTATAAAAGCATTGATTGAGCTGTTAAATACACTTTGTTTAGCAATTAAGCAACAAAGGCCCCTCTAAAATGGGTGCAGACTCAAGTAAATGAATATAACTGTAAACTGAGAGATCTGCATAGGTAGCAAGTGTTATGGGATAAATGCCTTATGAATACACAGCACTTTACAACCTCTCACCTAAAGTAAATAATGTTCAGATAAGATAAAACAGAGTGAATCAGATCTGCAGAGAATACGCATTGTAAACTTACGTAGATACCAGTCTGTCGTCAGAGAATGATGTAATATAATGACACTAGTACACCTATACTAACGTTCTGGTAAAGTGCAGAAGCTGTTGGCTTTCCTGATTGAACAATTCCAACAAAACTTGGTAAGGAAGTCCATAATATTAGCTATGCTTGGAAGAAGCACTGGCAATCTGAAGACAAAATACACCCCACTGATATGTGAAGGGATTTATTGTATGTGTGATTTCAGGCTTCCCTGTGGTGTAAATGAGATGTTCACACTTCTGGGATGTTCGTCCCGTAGCCCCTTCACCAGCCCTCTTTCCTTTCCTTACTCCTTCCTAGGCTGGGGCAGCTCTATTTTCCCCTTTCTAAGTCTACTTTCATTTCTGTGACTCTGTATCTTGTAGCACCTATTTCCATATTGACGAAAAGGCTATCTTTCCCTCGGCACTTATCACTCCAGCCCCATACTGCTTGCTTGCCTTCTATGTTCCTCATCCTTCATTTTCTTTTTTCTCTTTCTCCCTTCCCTATTTTTTCACATGGTTCCTTCCTACACCTGGCCTCATGTTCAAGGACTGCTGCTCCTCATAGCAGCCACTTGGCAACTTTATTTCCTTCCTGTCCTTCCCTTCTCCAAGTCCTGCATATGCCACCAACCCTACCAGATAGTATCACATTCCTTCAGAACCAGTCACCCCCTACACCATTCCCTATATATCTGCACACCTATGTGTTCCTGGCATCCTGGGACTGCTTGACTCTCAAAGATGGAACCGATAGGTTGTCCCGAAATATCGGTAACTAACTACCGATCTGTGCTGTGCAACATCCCAGAAGAGCAAAGATCTCTTCAAATTTAATGTAATCTTGGACCAGGCCATCGTTATTCTGAGGTTCATTATTGGCTGTCCTTAGTCATTTGTCATGTTTACTCAGATGGTACCTTGGTATAAACCACAGTTGCTATCTCTGCAATACTTTCCTATTTATATACAGTAAAACTTGAATTTCACATTTCTTTAATGTTTCTGTTTTTTTATTCTATACATTTTATTGGTCCTGCCAGAACTTGCAGAAGAACTGTTGTATATTTTCCTGGAATATGTGCCTTCCAACCAGTTCCTCCATTATATGTTCAAAATGATCATAAATTGGCCAGTTGCTGTCATTTTAAGTAATTTTGATTGGAAACCAGGAGGAAAAAAATTTATTTTCAATTATAATTTACTGTTTCCTCTCTATTGTCTTCATCTATGCTGGTTCTTCTAGGGCTGCAAGTTTGCACCTTCAGAGTATAGCCATAGTTTCCTCCCAGTGCTAAGCATGTATAATAACAAGTGACTGTCTGATGAGCATAATAAGTGACAGCAAGTTCCTCATACTTATTAAATTGCTACAATAGTGTTGCTTCGCAAATGTACTGCAGATGGAACTGGTACAAATATTTTTAATTCATTTTCTGATTACAATTGTTTGTCCTATGCTCTTATTAAGTCACTATGTTATCGTTGCTTTGTGAATTGACTTAGCAGAAAGTTTTGTTTTAATTTATAGCTCTGATTCCTTTTTCATCACAATGAGTGACCTTTAGGTGTTACTAAGAAACATTCCACGGGCTGCCAGATGGGAAATTGTACCAACAACAATGAGCACTACTGTGAGGAATGGGAAAGAAGAACCTAAAGCAGTCATCATTTCAAAAACTGGAGAGTCTGTTGGTTGCCTGGTTTAAACAAGCTAGAGTCAGCAGTGCAGTAATCAATGGCACACTACTTTAGTCAGAAAGCTCTTCACATTGCCACAAGGTTGGGCTTTGAAGATTTCAAAGCCTCTAGGATTGGACTGATGATCTGAAGCAGTCATGCAGTGATGTATATGGAACTGTATTAGGAGAGTGTAAAAGTGTGGACTCTTCAACTGTGAAGGAATGGAGAACAGAAAAGTTACTGAAAATGATTTAGCATAATAAACCTAAGAATATTTATACAGTGCTGGTGAGAATGTGTTGTTTCTTCAGGCTTTCACATGACAAGACACTGATTTTTAAATGGGATCCTTGCAACAGTGGAAAGAATGCCAGGAAGAAGATAATGGTTCTGTTAGCTTGCAGTGCCAACAGGACTGACACTGTCTCACCATTAGTTATTGGGAGAAGTGAAAATGCTCATTGCTTTAAAATGTCAGAATGTTTCTCACTAGACATTTATCAACAGAAACGTGTTACACAGGTGATCTGTACTGACTACTGAACAGCATTAATCAAAATGAGTTTGCACAACAGAAGAATTTTACTTTTCATGGACCAATCTGCCATTCTTCCCCAAGATACAAGGTGCCTGAAGTACATGAAAGTTGTGTTTATCCCCTAGATTGCACCAGCATTTTTCATTGACTTCTGACTACTGTTAATCACTAAAATGTTTGATCTTAATAACCCTCCACTGATGTTTTCACCAGCCTTACCTGTGCTTTCTTAGTAGTCTCCAAACCAGTTGGTAAACACTGTCAGGATTACCAGAACCCCATTAGCTATCATGTTCAGGATTGCTGACAGAATACCTAAACTATCATGGCACTACCAGAAACCATGTTTCTGCTGTAGAGCCCAGTTGAAATATGATGGCAAACAGAGAAACATGGGAGGGGAAGTGAAGGGGAAAAGGGCAAATGGAGTGGGTAGCAAGTACTCTTCACCTACTGCGAAACATAGACTATCCAGCATTACTTCCAACAGTAAAAACATACAACAAGCTGCCTAGCAGCATGGTAAGTCGTGAATTAAACACTAACTCCTTGTATATCATCATTGTCACAACTCACTGTAGATTCTGACATGTCATCATTATCATCATCATCATTGGCATTGATTATGATTCTTTCCATGACGCTGTCCATCTCGTGCTCTCTACTCATATACTCTTCTTCGACAGCTTTAACAGTCTGCAAACAGCAGCCCACTCTTCCATTGTCACAGCAGCAAGATTCTGCTCTACCAGTTGCTGAACATCTCGCAGCTTAAAAGTAACATTTTTTTGCAGCTATTCAGGTCTTCATGGTACCCCAAATTGTTTTATCTGGGGTTTAAATCAGGATGGTAGAGAGGCAGTCTGATCACTGTGTGTCCATGGGCGTCGAGCAAACAATCAATTGCAAAAGTCTCATATTGCAGTTTATACATTTTTATGAGATCATACAGCTCCATTTTTGTCATGTTGGAGCTGTACCGTATACCATGCTTATCCAACCAGAACAGCATTTCACCTTTTCTGGCATTGCTGGTTGGGTTCCATTTGATCTGTATGTTGTGGTAAGACACATTGTCGACCACAATAACTGATTTAGACACCAAACTGGAAATGAGCTTCTCCTGCAACCATTTCTTATAATTCGCGTGATTCATGTCGTCGTGGTAATCTCCACTTTTTGAACCAGATCGGAATATTAAAAGAGCATTGAGTATGAAACCTCGCTCTCCACCTAAAAAAGAACCGATTTAGTTAAAATCAAGAAACGGTTATTTGAACTGTGAGATGTGTATGTTTAGTACAATGAATTTAATGTACTAGTACCAGCATGGACAATAATGAGGCCTTGTCCTTTGGAAATAGGAGCCTTCAATCCTGCTCCCAACCTGTCATACCACGTGTGGGATGTTGTATGTGAACTGTGTATATAGGTTTAATCTGCATACACAGTTGGTCTCCCTTCTTCCCTATATGCTTTGATAGGATGCAGGTACTTGACTCTGAGTGACCGGATATCGTGCCTTTCCACGATAAACTTTCGGTTATCAGATGTCTTCTTCCACCTACAACATAAATATTCCAAAACTGAAGCATGAATATTTAGAGGCAACATGTAACTAAAGTTCAGAATATACAGGGAATCTTGGCAGAGTACCAGGATTCATAATACACACCTATCTGGAGAATTAAACTTAACATAAATCCCATTTTTCTCAGCACCAATCTCAGTGAGGATACACATCCTCCATAACCAGTGGATTCGCACATTTTTCTGTGGATTGTCTTCAGAGTTGGTCGCTGTTTCTCAGTGAGGTAAAAATTATAAACTATTCTTCTCAGAACTGCATCATCGAAATTATCTAAGATACTTTTAGTGCAAACTTCTGGTCTGAGTTTGCATGGAATTGAAAATGCCACTGCGACACCAGTTTCCACATTTTCACCATCTTTCAGTACCCTGCATAAAGTTCTTCTGCGAACACTTGTTGCTTCAGCGACTCTCTTCTGCACTTTTGAAAGAGGGATTATGATACCCACCTCAGATTCATTTTTCATGAATTTGTACACATTATAAACAATTTCACGCTCACCACTCCTTTTTACCCGCTTCTTCCGGCCTTGAAGCAACATTTTCAAGCTGTGAGCAACGTATTTTCTACATATAATACAATCGCTGCCTGCTGATCCGCACACCTCGGCTGCCAGTAGTCGACTGAACTGACGCCCCCACCGATTTAAATGGATTCCTCCATTTTGCCAGAAGACGAAATCTGGTTTCTGCACATATGCCATCACATTTCAAATGCACTCTACTTATACCGTTGACCTCCCATTGAGCACACTGTCACAGGAATGAGTAACATTGCCTTTTGATGATGGCCACCATGGGGTGTCTCACAGAGGTGTTTTCTGCAGGCCCAATTAAACAGTCTAATAATTGTTGCCAAGTCAGAGCTTTATACATAAGAATGGAAGGGTGATAATGGGCACAGTGATATGAAGATTACTTTTGGGAACCCATGAGAGGAATGTTAGGGCCTGGGATGTGGGGTAGTATTGAAATAATGAGACACCTTCGTGCAAGTTGTAACTCCGAAATTACCTTGTGGGTTGAACACTTTCAAAGTTTATCCACCATACAGAGAGATTCACATGTTAGAGGACAGATTCAGTATTGTGGGGAAGAGTAAAGTACTCCAATAGTTTCATGTACCATACAGCACTCAGTTCACATGGATGTAAATTCAATAGTTCAGTAACTGTGGTTAAATAGCATCAGAGTAACATGATCAACAGTTACGTATTATATTCTGGCACACTGAAATTATTACATTGTAACCACTGATAATTCTTACACATAACACATGAATCCTTGAAGGATTTTCATTGTGCCAACATTTTCATTATCAACTTAACTCAAAATATGCCAATTACAGAACAGAATTTAACATTTGCTGACTTTCACTACTGTCTTGTACAGGCCAGGTATCCTTTTCAATTTACATTCAAGCCCGGTTGAATGTGACTTGCCTTCCACTTATTAATAACAGTGCAGTCCCATGCCAGATCCCTTTTCATGTGTGTATGCAGATTTATAACATTCCTGGTTTCATAGGTTTTGCCATGGAAGATGCACCCATATTCAAATATTTATTATGAAGGTCCAGCACATTTCATTACCTCAGGCAGTCTACTATATTAGACTCTTCACACACACACACACACACACACATACCCCCCTCCCCCTCTGTCCTCACAAGAATAAAACCTTTTCACTCCATTTTATACAATATGCTCGTTGTAATATATCATTGGTAAAGTTAAGTCCCCTTTAAGCCTAGTCTGTTATAGTACACAACATATATATTCCTGCAAGGTAAGACCTCAGTTAACAGGAGTGCCTAGAGCCTGTGTGGGAAAACTGTTTATGTTTTATGGTTGTCAACTGGTATGTATAACAGAAGTTCACACAGAGCAGATAAAACGATTGTCAATCCCTCCAAATCATCATCCTGGAATCTACACCACAGAGAGGTGTAGCATCCATAAGGGTGGCAAATAGGGCTCTGGTCTTCCAAAGCCGAGGTACTACATATCATGGTGTGGGCTGCATGACATGAACGGGGACAGTGATGTCAATAAATTAAAAAAACAAAAAATTCCCTTCAGGGTATCAGACAGCATCCTGTTGTATTCATGTGTTCCACCTATGTGGGGCTTGACATTCATTTTCCCATTCTTCACAAGATAAAATGGGTACCAGAAGTAAAAATGTCACAAGGACAAAAGTTGGGAATAACTCCCCGGTCAGGAGAGACCTAGAGGCACAGAGAGGTATGATTACTCAACAGGACGCTGACAATTCTAGCATACCACCACAGGATGCTGACAAAACCAGCAACTCTGCTGATGTTGGGGGGTCAGCAGAGGACAGGGTCTTGCCACAGTCATGTAGGATGCCAAACTCATAGAATATGTAAATTTGTTCTGGGTTTTTTTGGGCTGGATTCCTTTCTTCGAACAAAATATAGTACTCTGAATCCATCTTATTAAAAGATGTAGGAGTAACTTCACTAATAATTTCAGGGAGCCCCCAAGCAGTTATATCCACCATTGACTTGCCAGCAGTGAGAAACCTACCATGAAATTGGTAAGTGTCAATGTTTTACATATCCATGCATTAGAGGAATATCTACACTTATGTAGTGAACTAACAAATACACAGTGGTAAAATATGTTTTAACATACATTATCACCTACACATTTCAGTCACTTTCCCAGCCATCATCAGTGTGCTATTACAAGAATACTGATTAAAACATAAACAAATTGTATAATTAAACCTCATTAAGTGATTTTAATTATGCAATTTGGCAATCTGTTTATATTTTATCAGTATTCTTTTAATAGCACCCTGATGATGGTTGCAAAAGTGACCAAAACATGTAGGTGTATGTTAAAGCATATTTTACGAAGTCCATTTGTTGGTTCACTATACAAGTGTAAATGGTTCACATTATATTACACCACAGAAAGGCAGCAAAGACAGTTCTTTGCCAGAACCTTGCTTGTGGTAATTCAGACATTGTACTATTCAAGAGCCCTGGATTTGTGGGGTTAAAGTAAGGGAATTAATGAGCTCAAGTGGAACAATATTGCCTGTTATATCCCGTGGTAACTCAAGATCCTGCATTTATTGTAGTAGTTAGGCTCATGCCTTGCTACTGTTGGAGGTCTCTTCTATGGAAGTGACAATGGTGAGAATAAAACTTATACAGGATGAGGGAGCTAGCAGGAACTTACCATTACTTCAGCATACCTACCCTATTACACAGATGAACCTTCACCAAACAAGGACATGAGTGATGTCATCAACTACTGTGGGAGCAGGGGAGAGCAACACACCATTGGATGTGGCACTGAATGCACATCACATTATGTGGGGAAGCACTGGCACTAATCAGAAGAGAAAACATAATGGAATATGTGGTAAGTTTGAACCTGAATATTCTTAGAGTAACAACCATACCTTTCAGGTGAGACATCCCCATTGTGTTATATAGAATCACAAAATATATAGGTAAAATATAGTCAAACACAACTTGTTTAATGTTTTTATTAATGAGAAAAGCTATGTAAGAACATCTTCGTAATAAAAACAAACAAGTTGTATTTGACTATTTTACCACTATATTTCGTGAAGCATTACCTTTGTGATTCACAACAGAAAAGAGGTTACTGATGTATACTGGGGTCCAGTAAAGCAGGTGACCTAGGTAGGTAACAGTACACTGTGTCATGTAACAGTACCCACATTAGCAGTGCTCACAAATAAAACTGCCAGTTTCCTCATGCCACTGCTCTCAGCACCTATCACACTCGAACTGGTCCTCAGTTCTTCATACACCTCACCATAACCAGTGTAATTGTGTTTTTAAATTAAAGTTTCTCTCCTTGTTACTAAGGATGACATTTCCAACACCGATGACTTTGAAATGACTTCATTCCATTTGCAATTCCAGAAAATTATTTCCTGCTCTCTTCTTTTCTTCATCTGCCACCTTCTACCTTTCTTTCTCCCTCCAGCATACTCTTGAGGTAAACCTGACAATATTTCTGATCTTGTTGCTCTGCTTTTGGTTACTGTGGGTAACGGGCTTCTTTCTCGGGGATAAAGTGACCAGGGTATGGTGTTGACCACCCAAACCCTAGTGCCAAGGTTAAAGAAAGAGTAGAGCTATACCTCTACTCCCCCTCTGGGACTTCAAGACCTGTTCTAGGGTGAACTTTTAACAGCTTTTGGTAATGGATATATCTAGACTCCACTTACTGTGCTTGTTTGTCCTCCAAAGGCAGACAGAGCCACCACCAGCCCTTGACTCAGCAGGCAATGATAAGACTGATGCCTGTTTACTAATAGGACCAACATGAATGTTCCATTCCAGCACTGTTAAATTTTCAAGTTCTTCACATCTCCCATACATTGGTGATAGTGCAGAGTCCTCATTGTAAAAAATGTCTTGGTTGAATGGGTGAATTCCGATTGACCAAACACCACGATCAGCTTGCTTCACTGTGTCTATTCTGTATATGCTGACCAAAATAAAACAGCAACATGCATCTCAGTCAGAGATCAACCATACTTTATAAGCCTCAGTTGTATAAGCTGTCTTTAAAGGCCCAACGAAGGACTCATCTGATATTAAATTGGGGTTTTTATCATACAGTACTGTGACAACAGTTAAACCTCAAACTCTTGTTGCTGAAAGCACCAGTGATTAATTTAAACCATTCCTTTACTTAAATTTGAAGATGTTCTATCAATGCAAATGCTGTACATAAACATGCAGATTTGGAGGAGAGCATCACTAATCCAGACGGAGGAAAAAAAGTGTACATAGCATATTTTAAGGTATTACCACAAAATCTGTCTTGATGGACTGAAACAGGTATGAAAATTACTACCAGGACACCCAGAGTCCAGTTCACATGCAGTGTGTAAATGTCCCAAGTACCGATTAAATGAAACAAGTGTTTTAATTTTCCTTTTAAAATGGCACACATAAGTACTTTTTGAACAAGACCATATGTATTTCCTGATAAGGAATGTCATACAGACAACCCAATAAGATACACATTAAGATCTGAAGTATACCATTACACAGCATAAAATCTGTACAACAGTCACACATATACCATATGGATGAAATTTTACAAAATATATTTTACTTTGGTGATTGATTTTATTGGTGTTAAGTAATAAAACAGAGCATTCCAGAAGGGTCAAAACAGTACCCAGTGTGGAAAGATGAATAGCTTGCAGCACTGGGACTGCAAACGCACCTGCCATTCTAACTTGCTCCCACAGATCTAACAAACAAACACCACACCTTGCCACCTTGCAGTGTCCACTTATAATACTGAAAGTACAACTCAAAGCACCACATTCTTGAACACATAGACAGCTTCATTGTCACATCCACATACCACCCTGCTCCTGTTCACATCAAGTGAGTTGATTGGTTTATGCAGCTGTGGCATTAGTGTGAACACTTCCAGGTGATGCTTAGCCACATCACTGTTCAACCATATGTTCTTATCTCTGGAGAACTCTGAAAGAAATAACACCCCATGGAATGATACGGAACTGAACTGAACTGAACACATAACATGCAAACTAGGGTCTGTTATGTACCTGCAGAAGTCCCAAGGTGTGCAGAGCGTGACATGGAACTAGTATTCCAGTGCCACACCTCCCCACTGGTTGAGCAGGTGAACAGGTGTTCAGGGCGGTCTGGGTGGAAGTGCAGCTCACTCACTGTATAACAGAATGTGATATCCAAAATTCTGCATCAAGAGACTTTGGAAACTTCTTAACACAAAGTTTACTTTTTTTCTACAGGACAGAAAGGTATGAATATACACACAGTAAGTTATGCCAAAATGCTGGAACCATACACCAAATCTTCAAAGCAAGACATAATGAACACTTGACCTAAAAGCAGGACTGATAAAAAGCAGTTAATATAACATATAATGGAATGACAAAATCACAAACTTCATTACTCTGTTGCAGGTAACACTACAAAATAAAATGAGGGGAAAAAAGGTTGCTGACAAAGTGGCCTCTGGTACACTTCCAAAAAAATTATGAAATATCAACCCAAAGAAACACATGTTGTAGCACAGTACCTGTGTCTGAATGGGCACTGAGAAGCGTGACAGGAAATGTGTTATGGCGCAGGTCCCACACCGTGAGTGAGCCATCCTGTCCCCCTGCAAATACTATGTGACGTTGTGTTGGATGGTGCATCACACAGCTGGTTCCAACCTACAACAGAACCACATATTCTACAATTGGGACTCTCATTTAGAGGGTCCTAGGTTCAAGCCCTGATCATATCTAAGGTACACATTTCTCTATGTTGATAAAGCATTCACCTCCGCCAAAGTGTAGATCTTTATAATAAGAGACTTTGCCATAGAGCAAACCTTACATTAAACTGCAGGCTGTCTATGCTAGCCATTGTTCTATCACGTGCCTCATGAGCACTCCAAATTGATAAATGAATTTCTTCACCTTGCCAGGTGTACTAGATCACACACAGAGGCATTTGCAACATCATCACATGCTGAGATACAAAATACAATGAAAAGTAAAAGATGTGAACAATTTTTATTTCAAAAGTGCTGTTGGCAGCACTGAATGTGAACCTCCCCAAGTTGGACCTCATTTGTTTTCATTGTTTTGAGGACCAATAATATTGTGACACATTCATCATGGCAGCTCCAGTGACAAAATGCTCCAAAGAGAAACATGATTTGACTGTATGGTCAGAAGGTGCAAAATCAATGAACTTTATAAAACATGACAGCTCAAGATTTTGGTAACTTCATATGCCAGAGAAAAGCTTACAATAACTGGAAAGGGTCAAAAGACAGCAAACAAGTGTTGATGATACATGTTCTGGGTGGCCATCATTTCTAAAATGCCTTGAGATTAAGAGGCAAATCAAGGCAACCAGGAAGTCATCACTTATGAAAGTGCTCCTGAAATGAACATGTGATGAATCACTGTACAAAACTTCCTTACAGCCCACCTGAACAACACTTTATTCTGCCAAAATTAGAAAGTGTGGACTGCAAGATCAAATTAACTGACGAACAGGGTGATTATACAGAAAAATAACGGATAATGCAACTAATGTGAGATAACCGTATCAAAACTCATTATGAAGTTACCTTCTATTTTTATGAGCATTTGTAAATGTAAACTTGCACACAGCATTCTCAAAGTAAGAATATCAAGAATCATAAGAACAATATGATTGTCTCTTCACCCACAGCTAAACACACACCTGTTCACCAGACAGCATGAATGTGAAAGCAGGCTTATCAACTGCACTCTTTAGGTCCCACACTTTCATCTGTCCCCGTAGGTTCCCAGTCAACACTTCGTTGTGTTTCAGGAAGCACACACAACGCAAGGAACAACTATCGGCATTCTCTGTGGACACAATGATACAACATATCAGAACAAGAACACAAGAATGAATATAAGACCCAGGAGTGTGAACTCACCAATTCTTCGTATAGGCTTCTTTTGTGTTGCTGTGAGAAGTAGCAAGCAGCCATCCTCACCCACTGAAGCAATATCTTCCTCAAAGCAAGCCAGCCCAGTACAAGGGCTGCAACCTCCAAACCTGAAGCACATGCAAACCCTCATAATGTGCACACAGCCTCAGATATGTTATAAACTCATGAATAGGAACTGAAGATTGGATGGGAAGTAATAAAAATTTTAGACTTCACAATTAAAGGACTGTCATGTCAAAAGACTGCATGGAACTCCAAAATAATGATGAAACATATGAGGGCTGTCCGGAAAGTATCCGTCCATTTTGAATATCACGAGAACCGGTCATGTGGCCTTGATATAATTTGGCAGCCAGTCAGAGGAGACCTTACTGCGCAAACGTGAACAGCCACTCTCCC
>Ga0123355_10008669_pt1 | contig 15368 bp, 7 predicted proteins | sample TergutEmb28metaG_3_FD_89872 | JGI IMG/M metagenome (GOLD analysis project Ga0123355, IMG submission 89872) | Embiratermes neotenicus P1 segment gut microbial communities from Petit-Saut dam, French Guiana - Emb289 P1 | ecosystem: Host-associated > Arthropoda: Insects > Digestive system > Gut ... | reverse complement strand
TACTTCTTCTTCTTCTTCTTCTTCTTCTTCTTCTTCTTCTTCTTCTTCTTCTTCTTCTTCTTCTTCTTCTTCTTCTTCTTCTTCTTCTTCTTCTTCTTCCTCTTCTTCCTCTTCTTCTTCTTCCTCTTCCTCTTCTTCTTCCTCTTCCTCTTCTTCCTCTTCCTCCTCCTCTTCCTCCTCCTCCTCCTCCTCCTCCTCCTCCTCCCCCCCATTCAGCATCGGTTCACCAGTGCTGCATACTTTTCTCGTCTGCGTGTTACTGTTTCCAAAAAAGACAAACAGGCGAAACCCGCGATTCTTCCGAAAAGAGTTGCTCTTCTGGAAGATCGGGGAGAATCGAATAGACAAGTACGTTCATTTTCTTAATATCAGGCGTCAAAGGTCTCAAACAGTAACCATCTCACTCTTTAATTATCACCAACAAATGCACTTACATAAAATTTCACATTAAAACACTTAAAATCGCTCCGACATGTTTCGATCCTAAGATCATCCTCAGGGAGCTAAGTTGTTCCTTGCTAAAGTCCCTGAGGATGATCTTAGTTTCGAAACATGTCGGAGCGATTTTAAGTGTTTTAATGTGAAATTTTATGTAAGTGCATTTGTTGGTGATAATTAAAGTGATTCTACGAAATGCACGGTGCAACAAGGATGATACTAACCATCTGTTGGTTTGAGTTTGTCTCCTAGCAGTTGCACTGGGCTCAAAATCAGATATTAGGTAGTAAGTAAGGTTTCTTATTTTCTGTCGGTGTCTTCTGTTTTACCGCGTGTGTAATAGTTTCAAAATGTTTGTGACTAGTGTTCTAACTGCTTTGTCGGGCGGAAGATTGCCCCCCCAAGTTCTGACGGAGAGGGGAAATGAAAAGAACCTGATATTTCTCACTTCATAAGCCCGAGTTCAGCATATCTCATGTTGCGATACGATTACACTCACTTGCAAGTAGAAGTGCTGAGAAGAGCATTTTGTTCCTCGTAAACGTATCATGAAAATTTAAGGGTAAGTAATAACCGTACAGTCAAAGTGAAATCCTAAATGCCTCAACAGTGAGAATTATGGGCTTGTGTCAACTATTTATTTCCTAGGAAATTAAGATAAATTCTTGTTCGTTTATTCCCTTGTAACTGGTTTGTTAATACATTTATTGGGACTCTACTGCACTGGTTACTAGCGACACGCTAAGTAACAAATTCACTTAAATACTCCATGGACCAGAGTCCTTGAGAAGCTAACCTGTTCTCAACCAGTCAAGAAATTCCCCGTATTTTATGCAACTCGAAGGTACACTACCGCGTTTCCCATTCTCCGCCACCTGTCCCTGTTCTGAGCCAGATCAATGCAGTCTATGCCCCCCATTCCACTTCCTGAAGGCCCATCTTAATATTATTCTCCCATCTACTCCTGGGGCTTCAAAGTGGTCTTTTTCCTTTATGTTTCCCACAAAAATCCTATATGTACTTCTCCTCTCCCCCATACGTGCTACATGCCCCGCCCTTTCCCTCTCACTCTTCTCGATTTGATCACCCGAATAATATTTGGTGAGAAGTACAGATCATTAAGCTCTTCATTATGTAGTTTTCTGCACTCCCCCTGTTACATCGTCCCTATTGGGCCCAAATATTCTCCTCAGCACCCTATTCTCAAACACCCTCCGCCTACGTTCCTTCCTCAATTTGAGCGACCAAGTTTCACACCCACACAAAACAACAGGCTAAATTATAGTTCTTTATTGTTTTATAGCAAAAATTAACGTTTTTGCAAGGATAAATTTAAGACATGCAACACAGATGACGGTAGTGTATTTCCTTCAAGTAAATTGTAATTTGTGCACTGCCATGAATCTCTCAGTGGGTTCAGTTTTTGTATTTACTCCGCAACACACGCACATATACTGGTCATACATAACACATACATACATAATACATAATACATACACACACACACACACACACACAGTGTATAAAGATGTTGCTGTCACAATTCTGTTGATAGATGGGTTCCATTGCCGGTCTGGACATTTGGGGATGAGAAAAATCTCCTGCCTATACCAGGAATCGAGTCCCGTTTGGTGTCTGAGGGACTAATGAAGTAGGTCAAGGGAAGCTGCTCTGGCTGATCGATTGATAAGATAAGCGAATGGATAAAATGCTGTATTTTCTTTACTTACTTATTTCTAATCCGCTTAGAATAATCGCTGGTCACACTTAATTTTTGAACTTCAACACAACCTTTTCTGAAATCGTAAAATATTAAAAATGTCAAAGACCCCACACCCACCCACGCACACACGCACACCCGCATGTTGTTGAGTCGTACTGTAATGTGCAGGGGACCGCCGTAGTACAGTGGTTAAGGTGCTGCGCTACAAATCGGAAGGTCGCTGGTTCGATCCCAGCTGGTGTCAGTGGATTTTTCGTTGACATAAAATCCTGTCAGTCGCACTATGGCCCTGGGCTCGACTCAGCCTCTAACAGAAATGAGTACCAGGATTATTTCCTCGGGGTAAAGGCGGCAGGTGCGTAAGGCTGACAACCTACCACCATCCTTGTGCCATTGTCACGAAATGTGGGAACCTTAACTTCCTGGAACCCTCTGGGCCTGTCCAGGCCTGTAACGGGACTGCTTTACCTTTACCTTACTGTAATGTGCAACATGCGTAAGTAATTTCGAGGAAGGCCTTACAGTGAAAAAGTTAACCTGGAAGACTTAGGCGGACATGAAAGGATACTGAGACCGAAGTAATCGAATATGAACGCAATATGGAAATGCCAGAAAGGGCCATTTCAAAAAGAACCGAACACTCATGGAATGAGGGCCATAACATGTTATTGGGTAACTTAAAATCATTCGCGAGGAAGTAGAAACGGCATCACTTAAACATGAAAGATTCCGTACAATGGCACGGGTCGTCAGTCAACCTACGCTGATTGTTGTTATAACAGGGGAATTTGTCGCCGAGCGTTTATCGTCTGTTTCCGGCGCTGAAGCAGAATTTTGGCGGCCACAAGTACAGATATGATGACAGTATGAAAAGAGTTGTAACACTTTGGCTGACAATACAGGACGACACAAGACACGTATTTCCATCAACCGGAAATAGAATATCTCGTCCCTCTTATACTGTAACGAAATGTGTTTTCATCAGTCTACCGATTACACCATTTACCGATGAAGCATATATATATATATATATATATATATATATATATTCACTGGCAATCTCGGTAGCCATAGTTACTTGTCTAGTTTTTACATTTCTTTGACTGTAATTTGGGCGTATAAAATAGCCTTAAACATTAAAATTTAATATTTTGTTGTAATAGATTTCTACTACTAGTATGACCACCACCACCACCACTACTACTACTACTACTACTACTACTACTACTACTACTACTACTACTACTACTACTACTACTATTACTACTACTACTACTACTACTACTACTACTACTACTACTACTACTAAATCAATGGCCTTTTGTAAACATAGAATTTTTCGAGGATTTCCGTCGTCTGGGATGTAGGCCTAATGAAGCGTCGTCAGGGGTCGAGAGAACCAAGCAATACTTCCGTTGGGAACGTCGTGGACCATTCGCCCAACGACCCAGCTTAATATCCCACAACACCAGCATCCTCAATTACAGCGTTGTGAAAACTCAAAGCTGGCAAAGAAGTTTTCATTAATTTGCCAAGACAGTTCACCGATTACGCATGTGGAGTGTCTTGAAGACGTATTTCCGGGCCTATTTTTGTATTGAATGGACTGTACACAGGAATCTGCTGCCTGCAGTTTACCAGAACGACACGTGTTCTTGCTGCATGCTGATTTAGCAAACTAATGTAAGCAACGAACTTATGTGCGTGTTTATTCAACGTGCCAGACCGTGATGGGATATCACTCTCTTACCCATTGTTCCCGTGTGTCTAGGAGTTACATGCGATAACAGAGCTCATTATTCAAATAAAACTACTCACCGACTCACCTACTGCCATACCCTGTCACTCTTATTACCGGAAACGGAGGGTATTCGATCGGAAATCTGATCTGTGCCTGTTTGAATCCAACTTTAATATGTAGCATCTTTCTCCCAGATTTTTACGCAATTTATTAAGTTGTGCGTTTATCTATGCCATGTTTTGCAAGCTCCTTCAGTTAGGTTTTTGTCACCAAAAGTTTGTCGTTATGGCACGTTGCATGCCCCTTTCATTTCATTACTCTCGCAGCATTAGGCAAAAATATTGAAACTTTTTTATGTTGGCCATCTGAATTTCCACTCAGTTTTTTTTATAACGGAAGCTGGTGGTCAACTTACAGATAATAGATGTAGAACTGGCTTTTTATTTATTTCCCCCTGTCTGTTGTAGTGACTTCGTATTTAACTGCTGGCCACAGTCACTGCAGTGACCATTTTTGAAAAAAAATTTCCAACAAGTATATTACCAGGGTTGTTTCCTGTTTGCGTGACTGCGGTTTCATTTCGGTGACGTAGTTCTTTAAAGACTTCGGAATTCACCAAACTGTCGATCACTTGTTGTCAACTAAACACCTTATCTGTGACGTCCATTTTTCTCTTTCAATGTCTAGCTCGTGCATCATCCTTGTTTTGATTAAGCGGAGGGTTTTGTTGATAATGTACCTATTTTTTACTTTAACTCGGCCCTGTGCGCGGATTGTGAAGAAGCAATGACATCATTCCATTACAGCCATAATAGGTATGTTACTGTATATTGCTTGGAATCAAAAATTCCCTTTCATCAGTCACAGCTGGCTAAGAACTGTCCATTACTTACTTACTTACTCCATGGTGCAGAGTCCTTCTTGAGAAACTAACTGGTTTGCAGCTAGTCAAGAAATTCCCCGCATTTCACGGAACCCGAAGATTCATTACCGCACTCACAAGCCACCTGTCTCTGTCCTGGGCCAGCCCAATCCAGTCCATACACCCACATCCCACCTCCTGGAGATCCATCCTAATATTATCCACCCATCTACGCCAAGGTCTCCCCAGTGGTTTCCTTCCCTCCGGTTTCCCCACCAAGACCCTATACACCCCCCTCTCCTCACAGTCCATTACATAACGAAATAAGAGCCACTAAGTCCAAAGATGTAGTATGCCACTAACACAAGAGTAGGCTCCGTTTTATTGCTGAGAATTAATTGTCTGGCGGTTTCTAAGAAGGGGCAGAAAGAATGGCTACACAGCAGGTACGTACAACGGATAAATGGAGGAGATATGGAGATATTTTCATGTGTACAGATGGTACAAAATCAGTAGTGCTTCTTTGTGCGGCCAGCATTCTAAGATACGTATGTACTGAACATCAGCATGAAATGCAAGTGGTGAACAATATACACGTACAAAACAGGCGGCCAAGTTCAGTAGCGTTGGTCGTGTAAGAAGTAATACAATTTTGCTGGCTCCGTAAGAGTGCGGCGAAGCATGACAGGTGGCCGATTTATAGGGTTACCCATGTTCAAGGGTTTACGGTTTATAAATTAGGCCCAGAGCCAGGTGACTGCAGCGGCACACTTCTGACTGTCTGGTTCGAATCTCTGCCGCGTTACGAACTATCTTGTTTGAGGCTCTTGGTGGCTTTACTTACTGCCTCCAGTTGAATACGGGACACTACCTCAAAATAGGCTACAACTTCCACATCCTTACCAGCTTTTAAAATAATCACGCTTCTGTTCGATGCTATAGGTACCGACAGCATCGTGAAGTAGATAAATGAGACAAATACGTAACCGAAGTATAACGTAACTGCCTCTGCAAATTCCTCGTCTCCGCATACTTCACCGCGCTTAGGTGTTCAGTAGTCAAAACACTACATAGAAGTGGAAGCATTTAATCAAAAGGTTATGAAAATATACTTCAGTTTCGACATGTTGCTTGACAAAAGAAGGTTGCGTTAGCATGAATTCCGTTTATGAATTACGACGTTAGGCAAAGAACAACAAACTCAAATCACCTGAACCGAGCCACGGGGACGTACGGTGGAGTGGAGGTGTAATACCATGCACTACTAAAAACGGAGCGACTTGCTGTGGGCTGGACGGTCCGGAGATCGAATCTCGGTGGGGGCGAGATTTTCCGTACCCCTTCAGACCGGTCCTTGGGCACACCCAGCCTCCTGTACAATGGGTACCGTGTCTCTTCCGGGGATAAAGCGGCCGGGACGTGGTGTTGTCCACCCACCCTCATCTATCGTTGAGGCTGAAAAAAGTAGAGCTGTACCTCAACTCCCCCTCTGGACCTCCATGGCCCGTTCTCCAGTGAAATTTACTTTTACCTTATTGAATACGGCGCTAGAAGGAGGTGAGTAGTCAGCTGCTCACCACGGTCGCTTTACCCTAGGAAACGAGCTACTGGAACGCATCGGATAGAAGCCTGGATATACCCAAGCGCCGGTCTAGACAATGTGTACAAGAGAAAAATCTCATGCCGGAGATTGAAACTCCGAGGTATCGGCTGCAGTCTGTTTAAGCTACTTTTGTAAATTTAATTGTTTCGAGATGAACGTTTCACTGCCCAAACATCTGGCGCAGACTTTAGCATTCGAGTTACGGCTTTGTACATAATCTCGACATTCTCTGTGTCTGTGGCTCACGTCCCTGTGTGACAAGAGCACATGCAGACCGTAAAACTGAATGTACCTGTGCTCTTATCTATTATTAAATCTGTCATCGGGAGTCTTTGTGGCGAGTTATCTACGTCACTGTCACGTTACACACAACCAGTGTTCCTTTTGACGTAGAAACATCATGTACTGTAACCGGTTTGTGCAGTCCGGCAGAGTTTAGTTGATACTGTACAGGCTATTTCAGTGGTTTTTGCTTTTGCTAAGTGTGCCGCTACGCTTTGAATGGAGGAATTATTGTGCAAAATATTTTCTGTGCATATGTGGCCTAATTGGCTAGTTGTTTCTTTTGTCGGAGATTCGTGTCCACATGTTCCAACGCACTCGCATGCAACTTTTTTTTTTTTCTGTCGGGCTTTTCATGTGTTGCGGTTTCCCAGAAATCGGGCAGTAAAAAGCACACAATTGGTCACTTTTTTTAACGCGTGGAATGGAGCATGACTTCTAACGGCGTCGCATAAAAAGTCGTTCTGAAAACAGGAATTGTCATTCTAAAAAACCGTTATCTGTACTGTACATATTGAGAGTATGTAGAACTGTAGATTACTTTAAATATTCCTCTGTTGGATATTGTGCGTTTAACAAAGGCGAATGTGCCTAAATTCCCGGAGACTTCGAGTTTCTTTAGGAGGTTGGCCTGAGAATATTTTGTATGTTTCGCTTTCTTTATCGTTGACTAGGAAATGTATACTTTTGTTTTCACCAATTTTAAAACGAATAAAACCTTTTTTTCTTCTTTTTTCAGCCATATGCATGCACTTCTTCTTTCTGGCAGCTTTCTTCTGGCTGAACACGATGTGCTTCAACATCTGGTGGACGTTCAGGTACTGTGCCAACACCAACGCGTAATAACCTACATGAACGGTATTGCCAGGAGCGCCAGATATATTAAGTTGTATGGACTGCAGACTAGCATTGAGCTGTAAGCAACAGAATGAAGGTAAGGTTGTCTATTAACACGACATGAGGGCGCATGGAGGAGCAGAACCGTTGTTCCGCTCATACCTAATCTCCACACTAAGTGAAGGTGAGTGACCATTCTCACGCCCCGGTCGCTTTACTGCAGGGAAGAGACCGTGGAATCCATCCAGTAGGAGGCTGGGTAGGCCATGTTTTTTTCTCCTGCCGGAAATCCGACCGACTGTAGGCAAAACCAGGAATGTAATTCCGTACATTTTCCATTGTGATGTGGACATTGCTGGCGCTGTCTATAATAAGCAGTATATTTGTATTTCGTTAAATTGTGCTGTTGCCCGGCTTTGCGGTCGAAAATTACACCACCATGCACGGTCCGTGACAGATTGAAAACGTGGCCAGAATGGCAAACTTTTAGTGGTGCTGCAAATATGTCTCGTTTGTTTAGAACGAGTGCTTTCGGGGGTCGGGGGAGTTGTTTAATTTTAAACTTTTATGGGTCGAGAAAGCCAGTAAATGTCAGCGAAGTAATTCATGCGGATGATATGTTAACGTGTTTGTGTAATGAAGCCAAACAGGAAGTCAGCGACTGCAATAACACAAGAAATTGAAACGGAGAAATGCAAAATTTAGCACGAAGTTTTGCCAAAGTCTTGTTATATGCTGGACACGTGTGCACCCGTGCAGACCAGCTGTAATAATGACTCTGTTAAAACAAGTCTGGAATATAAGGAACAAAGTAACTTGGGCGATAAGTATGTCGCGTGTGATATTTTCTGCACTGTCACCCATATATGAACGTGTCATTTTATTTTTTTGTGAGGTATATTAATATTAACGCTTTTTTCTGTATTTATCACTGCCTTGTTTTCTGGTACAGACCGATAGTGTGTGTGTGCGTGCGTGCGCTTGCACGAACGAGTGAGAGAATGGATACAGTGACCATATTTTTTCATTGTTACTTTATGGTTTTACATTCTACGTGAATTTTCGAATTTGGCTCAAATCACGTTTGCAGGTGATTGGTTATTATTACACTAAAAGGTTTTAAGATTAGTGGCGGCCGTTATGTGTTGTAGCGGGGGTCTTTTGAATATAGGGCTGCTAACCGCTACACTACATGGGGTTAACTTTTTGAATAGTCCAGTGCGCTCTTGAATGTGCCTGGGACCGTTAAACACTAGAACATGATGGAATTGTGGGTCTGTGCCGGGAAATCCGTTTCATAGTCTGATAATTGCAGATTTCTCCTTACTTACACGCATCGAACGCACATGGAAATTGGAAATTTAATAACTCATACCATTTCGAGATTCGTAATTTTGCATTAAGGACAGAATTCTGAACAATCTCGAATAGCGTACAAGAATGTGAATCCTCTGTGCTAGTTTGTGTTGACGGATAAACAGCAAGTTAAGAAGTGTATGCATAGTGTAACAGTTCCCGTGCGTTCACACTGCTTTTGTCTCTTGATTTTTAGTGCGTGACGCAAACGTTTGATGTTCTTACCTCAGTCTAAAAAAACTGATAAATACGAGTATTTTAAATGTGTCTCCCCACCTTTTACGCAGCAAACATCAGAGCTCGTTATCGGTCCTGCCATGTTCCTTTTCCGGCGTGGTAATCGCTCATCAGTCGGTCTACCAAGGTGATTTTCCTTTTTAGGCTCATTCACATCCATGTTCAGCGCCTACTAAAATCTTTATGCTCGTACTTTCAGGTCATTTCCAGCGTATGTTTCTAAATATTTGTCGAAGCGAGAAATTTGTAAATAAAAAAATGATTTTATGTCAGTTCATTTATTATAAGTTTTACGATTTGTTGGGTAATTAAATACAATTTACGGTACGTGCAGGCCTATACCTCGAAACTTGTATACTGAGTAAATTAAAATCATTTCTAACAAGGGCTTACAAATCCTTCCACGCGATAAACAAGGGACTTGATAATGTTTCGACTGTTTAGTTGTCTTAATGTAGTGAAAGTGAAGTCCTTCTACATAATTAACCACCTGACCATTAAAGCGTAGGAGGTAGTGAAGGTATAGTATTATGGTAAGACCATGCTTCTGTGTGACAGTAAGAGTTATCTGTTTCACGTTAACACAATAAGATAAACGGTTGGATGTGTGAATACCAGTCTATATCGACACACGTGTGTCTGTATACAGTAATGCATCGTTCAAGCCTAGGAAAATTTAATTTAAATTCTGATGACACTGAAAGGGAAAATTCGTGTGAAGTTGCTGTCTTCATTTCGTGAAGACCGTAGGGTACTTCGCTGTTACCCTGTACGTTGCGTTTGTAGGAATCTTACCGTCGCATAGTGACTGGTGTTGGTGTAGCAAGTCAAATGTGCTGTATAAACGCGTATTCTTTCGTGCAATTTACTTTCGATTCTTGACGGAACTAACCTCTCAACACAATACTTTTCACAAACTAAGCAACAGTTGTTAATAAGTTACACTCATCAAACTGAAAGCAATACGTTACTTTTTAACTAAAGACGCAGGGCATTTAGTAATTCAGTATTCTTAGATCTGTATTGAATTTCTTTGGCTGTCAAGTTCACATCTTCAGTGATTTGGTGTTTCTTACGACAGTGTGGCATTAACACCGAGTTTCATATATTTGTTGTACTGATTCAGAAGTTGCTGTATAAAAGCACAGGGACCACTCTACAGGCTGCCTTTGTTTCGCAAACAATTGTTATGGTTCCTGCAGTTTGAACACCGGCCGAACGCTTTCCACATTACAATGAGTTTGTTGTGTAGAGGTTCGTAACTGTCACTTTCTCAGTGAGTAGGTTCCGCATTTCCATTGCAGGTGCTAACTGACAATGAATACTTTGACCACAGACACGTCAGTGTACGACATTTCGATAGACTGCCGGATAGAAATGTCAGTGATTCATAATGCTGATGTTCTGACTACCTTCCACCCATCCACTACATACGCATTTGCATATTCAGTGTGTTCATTGCGGTAGGTTTTCTTTATGTGTGAGACGTTAGTACTACATCTTTAGAGTCCAGCAACACCTTGAAGATGGTGGCAGTACCCTCCCCGAAACGTCGGTAACTACAGAGTGAGTCACGGGAACCTGACTTTTCAAAATGAAATAAAAAACTCGTCAGTTTTCCGCAACTCATTCTGTATTTACAAACATACATGGCCTAACACCTGGGAAGACTTGGGTCTTAAATCTAGTGGTTTCTCAGCTAGTGAACAAATCACCGCGTTTTGTGGGATCCGTAATTCAGGGTCGCATTCAAGTTCGCGGCCCTATGTGATTTTTTTAAAATCTTGTTTATTATTTTTTACGGCGAGGAATTGCTGTCTCCTCGCCAGCCACCAAGCTGGAGTAACATTCCTTGTAGACTGGCCGCGACTACTTATTGACTTTATTCACAGCTACCCTTTATAGCTGGAGGCGGTTCTTTGTCCACAACCTGGGGACACCCATACTATAGTGAAAGGGACCCACTTAACATGGGTACAATTAAAACAGTCTACATAACTAATTTGTCACAATAAATGAAGCAATGTAACATACAATTTCCTTAAAATGATACTTTGTCACAAATATGTCCTTTTTTCCTTCGAACCCCCCTGCAAGCCTTTACAGATTCTCGTGTTGTACAAACCGTACTTTAGCGGTTCCGCAAAGTATCCAACCTTTGAACTCCATGGACAATTTGAATTACTCCCTCCTGCCCTGCATCCCATCTTATCTATTACGTTACTTTCATTTAACTCAAGTTGCTACTTGGTTACTTTATTTACCTCATTGTACACTTTTGTACGAGGGTCACCAGATCGCTTATTTCAAATTGAATTCGCAGAATATTTTTCGACATACATATGTGCGAAGTTTGGCAAATGTGAAATAGTTTTATAAACACTTGGCATAATGAAAGGTGTACTGGCTGAATAGGAAAAAAAAGAGGCAGATATGCGGTCAAAAAATATACAACCAATCAGCTCGCCACAGACCACTACAAAACATTGGTCTGTGGTTTTGGAAACGCTAGAAATGACCATGCGGGCAAAACTGGAAAAGAGCCGGTTACATCTCAAAAGTTTCACAACCTACTGTAATTTCAGTAGCATAAATGGGATGAGGATTATGTAGAAAATGTTTTGATGGAGAGGCGTGTCTTGTGGTTCGTGACGTTAATTTGGCAAGTAGTTCCGATGTTACGAAGTGCCTTCACTGTCAGGAATAGACAGTCCAAGGGTATTCTCCTTGTGTGCTTGATTCTGAAGGTGGAGTCATTACAACTCATCGAAACGTGGGGAGCTGCTCGCCCACAGACACAGCGTCACATCACAGATGACTTGAATCTACAGCATCACTGCTGTGAGAACCTGAAAACTCGTGCACTTAAGTGGGTTACTTTCTCACTGACAGCAAGCGCCTCGAAGGACGATGGTCCCAGGTGAGAAGGAAATGCGTGGCCTTGTGGCAAGGTCGTAGGAAAGGCACACAGTTGTGTGGTGGTAATGGATGTCTGTCGCGAGACGGATAAGGGAGAAAGGGTTTTGAAGTAGGGATTGCTTTACTGGTTATGGGGCTCTCTGGCATTATCTCTCACAGTTATTTGTTTGGGTTGAGAACATTACCTTGATGAATATTTAAGTCTCCTTGAATGTTACATCGTGTAAACTAGTAAATAGCAGCGTAGTGTACTACACTCCTCCGAAACGTCGGTAACTGTTTACAAGTCGACCTGACGTTACATCCCAGACGAATTGCATCATCATCATTATCAGTAACGCTGTGATAATTCCAATTGTCGTATTATTTGGAAGGTTTGCCCGTTCCCGTTACGCTACAATTCAGTGGAGATATGTGGACGGTCAAGTGTAATTGTGCAACATACTGTGTTGTAAAATGATTAGAGTCCTACTCACGTCGAGACCGACATATTTTGCCTTGTTCAGCCATACTTAGGTGCATTGGTCATCAATTAGAAAGTTATTGATTCCTATCATTTATTACAAGTACTTAGATGTAAAGTATTCGAATATTCTAAATTGATATGTGACGATTCCATTGTGCAGGCTGTTAGTCGCGGCCTGTCACCACGGAGGCCCGGATTCGATGCCAGGCCAGGTTTTACTCCGAGTGTAATACTTCAGTTTTGCTTGCCATTGTCATTTCACCACTGCCCCATGCTCGTTCATTCTATCCATGTAACGCTATTTACGGTGTTGTACGGGTTTTTGAATTCGTTCACCTCTGCCAAATTAACTTTATGTCGATAATTAGTGTCGAGATAAATTTCATAAAACAACTTTATTCATATGGCAATTGTGCCTACTGTACCGACAGAAAAAGTGCTTGAAATAACTCCTTAATATCAAAGAGCACCGAGAGATGGCAGTAACTGTCACACAGACAAAATATGTAGTGATGGAAAACGAGGGCACTAGAAGCTAGAACTCTAACCTGACACCTCATTCAACAAATAAAAATTTACAATTTTCTAACAGGCAATTAGCAAAAGAGAAGTACTCACCTTTCCAGGAGAAAGAATTGCAGCTCTGAAACACATACTGTTAAGTAGAGGTAAAGAACACAAGTAATTCAACACACCTCCGTATCATAAAATTACAATCAAGTAAGGACTGCCAACAACACGAAGTAAAAAAATTCACTAAACTTTAGAGTGACCGGAATTGCACTTAGAACCAAAATGTACAACTCCAGCATATAAAAACGGAAATCAACGCAGAGCTATCAACGCAACAACAGGTTAAATAATATCAACGAAAACAGTTCGAAATTGTAAATAAATAAACTATATTATTACAGGGGATGTGTATGCGCGCGCGCGCGCGTTGCCGCGAATCACAATCAGCAAAAACAACATAAATTATTTTTTTGCGTTTATTGGAATGAGTCACATCCAAGTATTTGCAGCAGATATTGTAGCCAGTAGTTTCGTAATGCCTGGAAGAGTAATTCCCGTTAGGATGACTTTAAACGATGTCTTAAACATTCCAAGCTCGAGTAAATAAAATGAATAATCGTTTGACGATACAACTTATTATGTAGCTGCAGTGGACTATCTTCTTCAGCTGTTACATACAGAACTTTAGAAATATCCCGTAACAAAGAGCTGCTATCTTCTATACATAATCCATTTGCCCTCAGGGACTTGTGTGTAGCTGAATATAATTGAAGAATTAAAGCATTCTGTATTTTATATGATTCTGGATCAATATATCTGAAGTAGCAACGATACAAATTTTATGTATGTTAAGCTGGTTTATTATCATAAAACAGAAATATATCTCATATAAGACTTTTTTTATTATTCCAAAAAAAAAAAAAAAGAGTTAAGGAAATTTCCTATGTGTTCTTGACTGGATACACTTTGGGATCCTACTTAGATTGGCTTTAATAATGTCGACGAGCTTATGGGACACGTCCAGCGGCATATTTGTTGGTACCGGACTTTATGAAGATTGATGATTTAATATCTTGATCTTGTTTTTTTAAAAGACAGAGTGTAGGAAACAGTTACTGGCATAACTCTACTAGCTGGATGTGGGTCACCGTTCAATTTTTGGCAGGGCATACTGAATTGTTCTTATTTAACATTGCTTCCAGAAAAATCTGAGACACCTATCTCAGCCTGGAGACTGGCTGTCCCGACAGACATTTTCTTGGATATACACAGTCCCTGTAGAAAAATGCCATGGTATTACCTTGACAGAACATGACCGCGCCTTCCTCATCCTTTCCAGTTCATCATGCGTCATTCTCTCGTTAGACTGTATAATTGAAAGTGTCGGTAAATAAGCCAAGAATAAAACAGCCTGTAAGGCCGTCCACCCATCTACGTCGATTGCATACTGGAGTGTTTCCTTAGAGGCAAAGGCAACCAATGGATTCAAGCTCCCCGCATCAGGTACTGAGCATAATGCTTGTATGGACTTTACCTCCAAATGCCTTTATTTATCTGTGGTGTAGATTTTTAAGCATAAGGAAGCTTGAATGGCACATCCGAAATCAGCATGAAGTGCCAGAAGTCAGTCTGTGTTCCTGGTCCAGCATGCACTGTACCAGCTGTTTGCTACAGAAAGAAACAGATGCACTAAATTTAACTCATGCTTGAAGTTAACAAGGCAAATACAGGTAAGTGCAGCCTTGTATTTGAGTATTTGGTCAGGACTAGGCATTAGCTGGCAGTCCTTTTTTTTTATGTTATCCATTAAAGGAGCTGAACAAATATTGACTTACATCAGCTGGATAAAGCCATTATTTCTCAAATGCTTTTAAGTTTTTCTAACTCAACGATCAGGTTATGAGACATCCCAATTTGATCAGGAGTGTATCTGTTTGGAGACCTTGTACAGTCATCATGGCTGTTTTGTACTTTGTTCTGGTTTTTCTTGCTTTTTTCTTTTTCATTAAATTTTTTTTTTGTACATCTGTTTTCTGTTCTATCTTAAGCTTTGATTGACTTGTCCAAGTGTTACATATGTAGCAAATGGATGATAAATAAATGATAAATTGTTGTATGTACATGCACAGGTATTTTTAATCATAGCTCATGCTGTTTTAGTTGTAACCGTGTTTGTAAAGTGTCAGAGTGCACAGCAGTGTTCTTACTGCCACTGGATTTTGTCATGGTGATGTGCATGTACTGATGAATTTACCCTGATGATAGAGGCAGCAAGTTCCCCTGAAACATCGATACTTATTTATCTGATTACACAGTGCCGTATACCAGAATATGGTTGGTCAATTCCATGAGAACTTCAGAACTCATTTACTTATTTATGGTAATTTTTTT